>ENA-UOOM01000187-UOOM01000187.1-fermentation-metagenome-genome-assembly--contig:-NODE-187-length-77768-cov-8.106031_pt1 | contig 77768 bp, 67 predicted proteins | sample MGYA00245781_ERZ724031 | MGnify/ENA primary metagenome ERZ724031 (study PRJEB28704, sample SAMN03018317) | fermentation metagenome | biome: anthropogenic terrestrial biome; feature: soil; material...
TGTGCTTCCCGGGGATACTGTGGATTACCAAGTGCGTATCATTTCCCATGGGAAAAAAATTGTAAGTATGACGGGAGAGGCCAGAGTGCAGCGGGAAAATATTCTGGCGGCCACGGCCACAACAACCTTTATGATTTTGGATAAAGGAGCAGGCACCCTGGAGAGGGACCGTCCTCTATAAAAAATACAGCCCTTTCCTTTTTTAAAATACAGAAGCCCACAATGGGCTTTTTCGTTTCTCTGAAAAGGAATCTGTTTTACATTGAAAAAGTCCGAACGCACCCTTTGCAAAGCAAAGCTTATCCATGCACACGGACTTTTTTATTAGGAGAGTAGATATCAGCGGACTATTTTTTCTGGAATTGGGTTGTTGCAAAAACGGTTTATGCTCCGGGGGTCAGGCCGAAGCCACATCCCCTTTACGGATACGGATGATGATTTCGCAGCCCTCTTCATTTTGACTATCCTCATACACCACATCCATGCCGCTGCGGCGGATGACCTCTAGGGATTGCTTAATGGTATTGGTGAACAAGCGGAAATCCGTAACAAAGCGTTTCTCCCGCCGTTCCCCTTTTTCCACATACTTATTGCGCATTTCCTCCAATGTATGCTCCACAAGCTCCTCCGTACGCTTTACGTTCATTTCCTCCCGAATCATATGGCTCATAACTTGCAAACGGCTTTCTTCATCGGGCAGCCGCAGGAGTGCTCTGGCATGGCGCTCTGTAAATTGATGCTCAAGAAGCTCTTTTTTCACACTGTCTTCTAATTTTAAAACCCGCAGCTTATTCGCAATGGCAGATTGGCTTTTGGAAAGCTTTGCCGCCAGCTCCTCTTGGGTCAGCCCATAGTCCTCCATCATATTGCGGTAGCCCTCAGCCTCTTCCAAAAAGCTCAGATTTTGCCGCTGGATATTTTCGATGAATGCCATCACTGCGCTGTCGCTATCTGTCACCTGCACAAACAAAGCAGGCACCGTGGTAAGCCCAGCCATTTCCGCCGCCCGCAGCCGCCGTTCCCCTGCCACCAATTCATAAAAGCCGCCGCCCATTTTTCTGACAGTGATGGGCTGTATGATCCCATAGGAAGCAATGGATTCCGCCAATTCCTCCAGTGCGGCCAGATTGAAATATTTCCTAGGCTGATATGGATTGGGGCGAATCTTTTCTATGGGCAGTTGGTATACCGCCTTTTCCTTTTTCAAGCGCATTTCGGTAAATTTCAAAACCTCCATATGTAGTTCCTCCTTTTTTTGTCTATAGAAACCGAGATACCTTTACAAATCTACGGCATTTTTCTTCTTTTCTTGGTTTCATTCTAACATAAGAACCACTTTTTGTAAGAAAAACAGTATAACAAAAATTCTGTGCTTCTGACAAATTTGCGGTGCATTAGACAGCAAAAACCCGAAGGGACAGGAATATTGGCGGAGCTTGTGAAAAAGTTTTGGTTCTACCGCCCTTTCTCGCCAATTACCTGCAAGGTTTCAACTACATATATCCCATTTTCCGACACCGAATACTATATGTTGCGTTTGGTAATTTGATTCTGAATCCCTTTCCACAGTTTTTTCCTGTTTATTTCCCGGTCGAGCCTGCTAATTTTTTAGAAATTGCAACACAGCCCAATATTTCCCCGGTTATGTTACTGCCGTAAACCTCATTCAAGTCTATGAACTAGAAAAACAGCATTTTTGATATGCTGTTTTTAGGTCAACGGATTTTTTGAGATTTTCCCCGCTTTTCTCGGATAAATTTTAGGGGTGGGGGCTATTTTTTCGATAAAAACCAATTTATGGGACAGCTCCGTATAGGGAATGGTGACCTCAATCACATTCTGCACCTTACCACCAAGCTTAGACAATGCGCCTGCTGCTTCCGCGATTTCGCCCATGGCATCCGGGCCCTTCAGCGCCGCCAAAAAGCCACCTACCTTTACAAAAGGCAGGCAATATTCCGCCAATACCGACAGGTTGGCCACCGCACGGGATACGCAATACCCAAACTGCTCACGATACAGTGGATTTTGTCCGCCGTCCTCCGCCCGGGCGTGAACGCAGGTGATGCCCTCCAGACCCATGGCGGTAATGGCCGTTTCCAAAAAACCGATTCTTTTTTGCAGGGAGTCCAAGAGGGTCATAGAAACCCCGGGGACTGCAATTTTTACGGGCAGGCCGGGGAAGCCTGCGCCTGTGCCCACATCTATGATTTTTGTATCCGCTGTAATTTTTAAATATGGCACAAGGCTCAGGCAATCTGCAAAATGCTTTAGAATAACGGCTTTTTCCTCGGTAATCGCCGTTAAATTCATTTTTTCGTTCCATTCCAGAAGCAAAGACATATAGGTCATAAACTGCTCTGTCATTTGTTCGGAAAGGGGGATATTCATCCGCTCACAACAGGCCTGCAACAGTGCTTTCTTCTCCATGGGCTACTCCTTTTCGATATAATTTATTTTCCATTTGCCGAAGCGGTCAGGCTCCACCACCATCTGGACGGAGATTACCTCGGTATTACCCTCATCGGTCTTACAGGTCAATGCCACAGTTCTATTTTCGTTCCATAGTTCATCTGAGAAATAATGCAATGTTTTTCGCTCTTCAAAAAACTTTTTTATGCCGTCAAAATCCGCAACAGCTGCCGCTGAGGACGAAAGATAACCCAAGGCCTCCTCCTGTGCATCCTTTTCCAAGGCGGTCAGAAAGAAGCGCAGGATACCGCTAGGCGTTGGCAAGGAGAAAAAAGGCGTACTGACTGTATTGAAACTAGAGTCCTCCAGCCGAAAGCCTCTTTTTGGTAAAAATAGTTTCATGTCCTCCGGGGGACTCGGTCTTTTCGTCATCTTCCAAGGCAAAAATAATTTCATGAAATCTCCCCTTTCTATTGAGTTTAAGAGCTTAAGATCAGCCCTTAGGGACGCCGTCCCTAAAACCCTGCAAGCCTTTGAAAAGGCTTGACCGAAACTTTAATATGCAAAAACTATGTTTTTGCCAATGAAACATATTATTTCAAAAACACAGTTTTAGAAACAAGGGGTCAAGGGACTGGTCCCTTGCTGGGTGTGGGACAACGTCCCACGGTCTTGCCCTTTATCCCCTTCTCTTTCGCTGCTCTAAATAAATAAGCAGTACAGAAATATCCGCCGGGGATACCCCCGTAATCCGCGATGCATGGCCTAAGGAAGCCGGCCGAATATCAGCCAGCTTCTGCTGCGCCTCAATGCGTAAGCCTTGAATGCTCCGGTAGTCTATATCCTCGGGTAATACTTTGCTCTCCAGCTTCTGAAATTGCGCTACTTGCTTCAGCTGCTGGCCAATATATCCCTCGTATTTAATCTGTATATTCACCTGCTCTCGCACATCCGCAGGCAGTGCCGGCCTGTCTTGATCCACCACCGCAAGCTTTTCATAGTTCAGCTCCGGCCTTTTGATTAAATCCGCCAACCGTACACCCGATTGAATGGCGGTGCTTTTGCTGCGCTCTAATACCGCCAACACCTTTGCATTGGGCGCAATGGTTAACCCCTTCACACGCGCGATCTCCAAGGCAATCAACCGCTCTTTCTCCCGCAGGGCAAGATACCGCGCCTCAGAAATCAAGCCAATGTCATGCCCTATGGGTGTCAGCCTTTGATCCGCATTATCCTGCCGCAGCAGCAAACGGAACTCGGCACGGCTGGTCATCATACGATAGGGCTCTTTGCTTCCCTTGCTGATTAAGTCATCAATCAACACACCAATATATCCATCGGAACGCCGTAAAACAATAGGCTCCTTCCCTTGGATATACCTTGCGGCATTGATCCCGCCGATTAACCCTTGGGCCGCTGCCTCCTCATACCCGGAGCTACCGTTGAACTGCCCGGCGCTGAATAACCCCTGAAAATCCTTAAATTCCAAGGAAAGCTTTAACTGGGTGGCATCAATGCAGTCATACTCAATGGCATAGGCAAAGCGTGTGATTTCGCAATGCTCTAAGCCGGGAATGGTGCGATACATGGCAATCTGCACATCCTCCGGCAGAGAGGAGGACATCCCTTGAATATACATCTCCTCCGTACTCTCGCCCTCCGGCTCGACAAAAAGCTGATGGCGCTCTTTATCGGCAAAACGCACCACCTTATCCTCGATAGAGGGGCAATATCTGGGGCCTGTCCCCTCAATAATGCCGCCATACAGAGGGGAGCGATGGAGGTTCTCCCGTATCACTTGATGGGTTTTTTCGTTGGTATAGGTCAGCCAACACAAAACCTGCTCTCTTGTAATCTCTTCCGCTGTATTTTCAAAGGAAAAGGGCGTTATTTTTTCATCCCCATACTGGGGCTGCATTTTATCCAAATCAAGGGAGCTTTTCAGCATTCTGGCGGGTGTGCCCGTTTTAAAACGATATAGACGAATGCCCATGTCCTTTAGGTTTTGGCTTAAATGGGTGGCGGGCATTAAATTATTAGGCCCGCTGGGGATAATAACCTCGCCATGGAGACAGCGTCCATGCATATACGTGCCCATGCAAAGAACCACGGCCTTACAGCGAAACACAGCGCCTGCGGCGGTAACAACACCGGAAATTTTATCCCCCTCCATAAGGAGTTCGGAAATTTCCCCCTGATACACACGCAGGTTCGCTGTTTTTTCCAAGGTATACTTCATTTCCGTCTGATACCTCACCTTATCCGCCTGAGCCCGCAGAGAATACACTGCAGGTCCCTTCCCTGTGTTCAGCATTTTTGTCTGAATATAGGTTTTATCAATAGTCTTGCCCATTTCTCCGCCCAAAGCGTCGATTTCCCTTACCAGATGGCCCTTTGAACTGCCTCCGATAGAGGGATTGCAGGGCATCATGGCAATACTGTCCAGGCTAATGGCAAACAGTATGGTTTTCATGCCCATTCTTGCCGTCGCCAACGCCGCCTCACACCCCGCATGACCACCGCCGATTACCGCTACATCAATGGTTCCCGCCTCATACTTCATTTTTTTAAAACTCCTTCATATCAAAAAGGGAAGCCCCCAATTTTTTTATTCTTAACATAGTATTTTAGAATAAAACAGTATATTTCGCAATGCTTTTTGAAAAATCCCTGCTCTTTCCAACAGCTTTTCCTACAAAGCAACCGGTTTTCCAGAGATATATCATTATTTCCCCAAGCAAAATTTTGTAAAAATACGGTCGATGATTTCCTCATCCGCCACATCCCCGGTGATTTCGCCCAAAGCACGATTGGCATCCTGCAAATCCATGGAGATAAAGTCCTCGGGCATACGGGTGCGAATGGTAGTCAGGCAGCATTCCATGGCCTCTTTTGCTTGGAACAAAGCGTTTTTATGGCGGGTATTGCCCAAAATTGCGTCCTCCGCCTGCATACTCTCTCCATGGAAAAACATTTCTTTTATGCCATGCAGGAGTGCATCAAACCCATGGTTTTCTTTAATGGAAATGGGGATAAACTGCTCCTTCGGCAGGAATTTTTCCACCTCTGTCAGCAGAAGCTTTGGCGTTAAATCCGTTTTATTCAGCAAAACCAAGGCTTTCTTCCCTTTTATGAAGGATAAAATTTCACGATCCCCCTCTTCCAAAGGTCTGGAAGCGTCTAGCATCATCAGTATCAGATCCGCTTTTTCCGCATACGCCTTGGATTTTTCCACGCCCATTTTCTCCACCAAATCGCCGGTTTGGCGGATACCCGCCGTATCCACGATTTTGATGGGGATTCCGTCTATATTCAAATATTCCTCCACCGTATCTCTAGTGGTTCCGGGGATATCCGTTACAATGGCCCGGTCTTCCTCCAAAAGCCAATTCAAAAGGGAAGATTTTCCCACATTGGGTTTACCCACGATTACGGTCTCCAAGCCATCCCGGAGGATTTTACCGCGATCCGCATGGCGCAGAAGCTCTTCCATACGCCCGAGTAATTTTTGTGCGCCCTGTTCCATGCTGCCATAGGTTTCTTCCTCTACATCGTGCTCTGGGTAATCGATCACAGCTTCGATGGCGGCGATCATATCTAAAATTTCCTCACGCATAGAGCGGACAGCTATTTTCAGCCTACCCTCCAGCTGATTTACCGCCGCTTGGCGGGACAAGTCCGTTTGGGAATGGATGAGGTCGATAACGGCTTCCGCTTGGGTCAGGTCCATACGGCCGTTTAAAAAGGCTCTTTTTGTGAACTCGCCGGGCTCCGCCAATCTAGCGCCTGCGTTTAACACCGCCTCCAGCACACGGCGGGTGACCAATGCGCCGCCATGGCAATTGATCTCTACAATATCCTCTTTGGTATAGGTTTGCGGGGCTTTCATCACAGAAACCAGAACCTCATCGATGACCTCGTTTTGGCTAATGATTTTTCCATAGGACAATGTATGGCTTTTCTTTTGTTCAAGGGTTTTTTTACCCGAGAACAAGCCATCGGCCAATGCAACACAGCCGATGCCGCTTAGCCGAACGATGCCGATACCGCCCACACCCAAAGGGGTTGAAATGGCGGCTATTATATCGTCCAGGTGATTTAATCTATTCATATTCCCCTCCTTGATCTATTATTTATAAGACCTCGGGGCCCGCCCCGAACCCTGCAAGGGATCAGTCTCTTGACCCCTTATTGCAAAAACTGCGTTTTTGCCAAGGGATTTCTCCTTAAAACCGCATATATATACGGTTATAATAAAGTTTTTGCTCTTGCTTTTTTCAAAAAGCACGCAGGGTTTTAGGGACGGTGTCCCTAAGGTCTTTCTCTTGACCTTTTGCACAAAAACATAGGAAAACCCGTAACAAGAGCCTCCTGCAACGGGTTTTTTAACTGCTTTTATTTTAAAGTAATTACAACATTACGATAAGGCTCTTCTCCCTCGCTGAAGGTTGTAACAAACCGGTCATTTTGCAATGCAGAATGGATGATTCTCCTCTCGTAAGGATTCATTGGCTCAAGCACCACATTTTTCTTCGTGTGCTTCACCTTCTTCGCCAGATTAAAGGCAAGGGTTTCTAAGGTTTCTTTCCTCCTCTGACGGTAGTTTTCCGTATCCAGCATTACACTGATATAAGAAGCACTGCTTTTATTAACAACAAGGTTCACCAAATATTGCAGTGCATCCAAGGTTTGCCCCCGCTTGCCGATCAAAATACCCATGTCTTCGCCGGTCAAATCAATAAATAAATGCTTATCCTTCAGCTGTATCTCAATCTTTACAATCAGCCCCATGGATAGAAATACTTCCCTTAAGAAATTTTCCGCCGCCCGTTCCGGATTGAAATTTCTCCGCACCAGAACAACCGCCTCTTTTCCGCCAAACATACCAAAAAGCCCTTTGGACCCTTCTTCAATCACAGTGATGGATACCTCGTCCTTAGATGCGCCTAATTCCGCCAAGGCAGCAGCAACTGCTTCATCAATGCTTTTACCGCTCTGTCTGATTTCATCCATTCTGTTCAGCCTCCTTCGCAAATTTCTTCTTATAATGCTTCTGTAAAACTACCTGCTGAATAATACCGAAAATATTACTGATGGTCCAGTAAAGGCCAAGCCCCGCCGGCATAGAAATACAGAAGAAGCCCATCATAAACGGCATCACATAGGTCATGGTTTTTGTCATGGCCATGGCCGGGTTGTTTGAATCATTATTCGTGGAGGGTGTCATCATCATCATAATTTTAGACTGGGCGTAGGTAGTCAGCGCCGCAAATATAGGCACAAGAATACCCGGCCACTTCAGCCCCGCCGCACTTACCAATGGAATAAACAAGAAGGTTTCAATATCACTTTTTGTTGCCAAAAGATCAACCAAGGCTGTTCCATTGGAGCCAAGCTGGTTTAAAATACTTGTCCATGCATCGGCACCAAGGTAATTCACCAGCATGACAACATCATTCAAACGGCTTAAATCAAAACCGTTTGTTTTAATGATTTCCACATTTTTATACTGGTCAACGAAGTTTTGTGCATAGGGCGCAAAAACCTCCATTCTTAAATCCTGGGGAATCTGCAATATTGCATTGGCAATATCCGTATAGTTCTGACCAATCACATCCACATAAACATATGCATTCTGGAACAAATAAAACAATGCATATAAAATAGGCAGCTGGATCAACAACGGCAGACAGCCGCCCATGAGGTTGATGCCGTTTTTCTTTTGAAAATCCTGCATCTCCATGGCCATTTTCTGCTGAGAAAGCTGATCTGTCTTTCCTTTATATTTATTTTTAATCTTTTCCATCTCAGGCTGCAGCAGCTGCATCTTAAAGGATGATTTTTGCTGTTTTATCATCAACGGAAACAGAATTACTTTCACGATCAAAGTAAACAGTATGATTGCAAAGCCCAATACGCCAACATTCATTATACTATACAGCCCATCGAAAAGCATATTATATACTTGTCCCAGCACCTTGGCGATAGGCCCTAATATACTTCCGGGCATCTTTACAGACGAAAACGTCGTCAAAACGACACCAGTTAAAAGTTCACTTCCAAACACGTTTATGCCTCCTTAACAAACAAATAGAATTTTCTGCCCCGCAGGACAAGCCAACCAAACAATAGAATTTTTAGGGAACGGGGTCATAGCCGCCTTCATGGAAGGGATGGCATTTCAGAATTCTTCTGACGGCAAGATATGTGCCCTTAAAGATGCCATAACGGGTTATGGCGATATACGCATACTGAGAGCAAGTAGGTGTAAACCTGCAATGTGGCCCAATCAACGGAGAAATTCCCACCTGATAAAAACGGATCAATAGCAAAAAAAATTTTTTAACCATTTTTCCCACACTCTTTTCTCTCTTTTTCCGCAATTTTCTCCTGGGGAGAAAGAAGCTGATGTTTCTTAAATAAATGACGCAAGGACATTTGCACCTCTTGGTAAGAGGCCTCCTTGCAAGTAACCCTGGCAATCACAACCAAATCATAGCCGCAGCGAAGCTGAGGCTCAATTTCCCGGTAGCTTTCCCGAATCAGGCGGGTTACACGGGAACGCACCACGCTTTTTCCAACCTTTTTACTTACAGAGATACCTAATTTGTTTCCTTGCGTCCCATTTTTGACTGCATACATAACTAAGTGGCGGTTGGCAATGGATCTGCCTCGATTGTAAACATACCGAAATTGAAACTTTTTTTTCAATGATTCTGTAAACTTCATGATACGCCTTCTTTCATTCGGCACCGCCAAATTGCGCCTCATATGAACAAAAGGCCACTAAAAGCGGCCTAATATACTTTTGGTATGAGGATTATGCGGATAATACTTTTCTACCTTTTTTTCTTCTTGCTGCAAGAACTTTTCTGCCGTTAGATGTTAGCATTCTTTTTCTGAAGCCGTGTTCTCTGCTTCTCTGTCTTTTTTTAGGCTGAAATGTCATTTTCATGGTTATACGCACCTCCTTTAATACTAGGTTTCACTGCCCTATTTATGAGCACTGCTACTATTATAGTAAAAAAGAAATGGAACGTCAAGAAAAATATTTCCCCGAAAGCCCATAAATGTCGGGATTTTTGCTTGTCCCATTTTCTTTTTTAGGAAATCTTTTTCTGATGCAAAGATATAGTTTTCTTTTTCTTTCTTTTTACTATATATAGTAAGGATTTTTTATTCAAAAAATATTTTTAAAATACGATTTATAAAAAAACACCCTGCACCAAAAATGATATTGGAAAAAGAAGGGACGCCTACTGCCTTTTTTCCAGAAAAAACTACGATTTTACAGCAAAAACGCAAGGATTCTAAAAAAATATGTAAAAAGACTTGTTTCGATTAAAATATTTTTTCATTGCGGTTGTGGATAACTTTTGTTATACTAGTTGCAAAGTATTGTTTCGTTGATGATCCACAAAATTCACAATTCTTTTACAGTACCCAAAGGGAAGTTATCCACAAACTGTTGATAACCCTGTGTATAACTTCAATTATTTGTGAAAAACCTCTTGAAAAACATTCCTTTTTCCCAAAATAAATCCAATCCACCGGTTTGGAGACTCCCGTTTTTCAATAAAGTTGCAAACTGTTAATTTTGTGGGCAAGTACAAAGCAGTAGCTGTGAACAACTAGGGCTTGTCTTTCTAAAAAAAGATTCTTTCACAGCCATCTACATTTTATTGTGTATAACATGAGTGTTATCCACAAAATTTTAACAGGAGGTACAGAATGGAACAGCTGAATGAATTGTGGAACGAAGCGTTGAAAATTATCGAGGAAGAAAGCTCCGCCGTTAGTTTTGAAACATGGTTTCGTCCAATTGTACCCTATGGCTTACAGAACAATTGTCTATATTTGCAGGTAGACAACCCCTTAGCCAAGGATATGCTGGAAAAAAGATATTTTGATTTATTGAAAAATACAATCAAACAGATTATGAAACGGGATTTGGAAATTATTATTTTAATGGGGGACGAGCTGCCCATAAAATTGATGGAAAAAAAAGAGACGCCGAAGCAGGGCTCTGAAATTCCACGAAACTTAAATCCCAAATATGTATTCAGCTCTTTTGTGGTGGGAAACAGCAACCGTATGGCCCATGCCGCATCCTTGGCTGTAGCCGAGGCCCCGGCAAAAAACTATAACCCTTTATTTTTGTACGGAAATTCCGGGCTGGGCAAAACCCATCTTATGCATTCCATCGCCCATTATATTTTAGACACAAACAGCGAGGCAAAGGTATTATATGTCACCAGTGAAACCTTTACAAACGAACTGATTCTTTCTATTCAAAACAATAGAAATGAGGCTTTTCGTAATAAATACAGAAATATTGACGTACTTTTGATTGATGATATTCAATTTATCTCCAAAAAAGAAGGTACACAGGAGGAATTTTTCCATACCTTTAATGCATTATATGAATCCACAAAGCAGATTATTATCTCCTCCGACCGACCGCCCAAGGAAATTGAAACCTTGGAGGACAGGCTCCGCAGCCGCTTTGAAATGGGCTTGATTGCGGATATTCAGCCGCCGGATTATGAAACAAGAATCGCCATTCTCCGCAAAAAGGCAGAGCGGGATAATTTGCAGGTGCCCGACGATGTTTTGGCTTATATTGCAAAAAATATCGCCTCCAATATTCGAGAATTGGAAGGGGCCCTTACACGCATTGTTGCCTTTGCAACCCTTACCAATCAAAACATTTCCATTGTTTTGGCGGAAAATTCCTTAAAAGATATTTTCAGCGAAAACGCTTCCGCGCCTTTGACGCCGGATTTGATTCAAGAAATTGTGTGTGAGCATTACAATATTCGCATAGAAGAAATTCAAGGAAGTAAAAAACCAAAAAATATTGCTTTCCCAAGACAGATTTCCATGTATTTATGCCGAAAGCTCTTGGATATTTCCCTGCCGAAAATTGGGGAAAGCTTTGGCGGACGGGATCATACCACGGTAATCCACGCCATTTCCAAGATCGAAAAGCAATTGGAAAATGATACGGCACTGCAAAACACAATTTTGCAGCTGGAGAAGGAAATTAAGGGGCAATAATGCTCCACATTGCCCTGTGGAAGAGGCATAGGATAACTTGTGGATAAGTATTGCTTTTGCCCTGAGGCTGTGTATACTGTGGATAAGCCCCCTGTTTGTACACATGGCTTCCACAAGGCTTGTCAACAACCAGAAAACTTGATTCTCGGGGAAATGTAAGGTTTTCCACAAACTCACAGCCCCTACTGCTACTACTGCGGATTAAGTCTTATTTATTTCTTCTAACACTGTGTGAAAAGGAGTTGTGAACAACATGAAATTAATTTGCAATAAAGACTTACTGGTACAATATATTAATATCGTGAATAAAGCTGTTTCAAATCGAACAACATTGCCGATTTTAGAATGTATTTTGCTCACAGCAAATGAAAAGGGCTTTATCTTAACAGGAAATGATCTGGAATTGGGCATAAAAACGGCAGCCATTGAAGCGGAAATTTTGGAAATGGGCGAAATTGCCATTGAAGCCCGTATTTTTAATGAAATCGTACGCCGTTTGAACGGAGAAGAGGTCACCATTTCCACCGACGACAAAAATGCCGTTACCATTATTTCCGGTTCTTCTGAATTCAGCATTATGGGCCAAGGAGGAGAGGATTTTCCCGATTTGCCCGAGGTGCTCCAAGACCAAGCCTATACCTTAAAGCAAAATGATTTAAGAAATATGATTCGCCAGACCATTTTTTCCATTGCACAGGATGGGGCAAAGCCCGTATTGACTGGGGAATTATTTGAATTTAATGAGGAATTTATACATATTGTTTCTGTGGATGGGTATCGCATTTCTTATCGTAAAAATAATTTATTAAGCAGCTACGGGAAAAAGGACGTTATCGTTCCGGGAAAAACATTAAGCGAATTGCATAAAATTTTATCACAAGCCGAGGAGGATTTGGTTTCTGTTTTTGTGACAGACAAGCATATTTTGTTTGATTTGGGAACGGCAATTATGGTTTCTCGCTTGATTGACGGAAAGTTTATCCGCTATGAGCAAAGCTTTTCCGAGGATTTTAAAACCGAGGTTTTGGTGGAGAAAAACGCCCTAATCCAATCCTTAGAGCGTGCTTCTCTGGTTTCAAGAGACAATAGAAAAACGCCGGTTCGCTTCCAAATGAAAACAAAAACCATGGAAATTACAGCAAAAAGCGATATGGGTACTGCTTTTGAGGAAATTTCTGCGGAAATTGAGGGGGAGGAAATTTCCATTGCCTTTAATCCCAGATATTTCATTGAGGCCCTGCGCTCCATTGATGATGAAAAGGTGAAAATTCATTTTACTGCCTCCTTAAGTCCTTGTACCATTTTGCCTGTGGAGGGCGATGCTTTTAAATATCTCATTCTTCCGTTAAGAATGTAATTATATTATGGTAACCTATAGAAAGAAGGACGACTTTATGCAGGAAGTTGCAATTCATACAGAATATATTAAATTACAGCAGGTTCTTAAGCTGGCGGGGGTCATTGGCCAAGGGTCTGATGCCCGGGCTTTGATTGCCGAAGGATTGGTTTATGTAAATGGACAGCAGGCATTGGAGCGGGGAAAAAAAATTCGCGTCAATGATGTGATTGAGGTCAAAGGCGGGGATTCCATTAAGGTAATTTGTGAGGAATAAATTGACTGGCTTTTTGCAGATTTTCTTTTGAAACAAAGAGATGTGCCATCGCAGTATGGAAGCCGTGATACGGAAGCCGTGGAAAAATTGATGAATACAATGTTTATGAAAAGGGGATAGATATCCCTTTTTCTGCTTTGTAAAAAATCTCAATTCTTTTTGTTATTTTTTTAACTCATTTATTTCGACTGTGTTTTGGTTAAAATGAAAACTTTGTATATCGGGTGGATATTTATGCAAATTTTAGAGGTTTCTTTGCAGGGGTTTCGCAATCTGGAACAGCTGCAATTACGGCCCTCCGGGGGAATTAATGTATTTTATGGTGAAAATGCCCAGGGGAAAACCAACTTTTTGGAGTCCCTTTATTTTTGCGCCATGGGACGATCCATGCGGACAAAATTTGATTGGCAGCTCATCGGTTTTCCCGAGGAAGAAAGCCACATTCGCCTGTTGGTTCAAAAAAATAACAGAAAAGAGCGCATTGATGTCCATTTAAAACGAAATATGAAAAAGGGCATTGCCAGAAACGGTATGCCCATTAAAAAATTAGGAGATTTATTTGGTACATTGTATACCGTTGTTTTTTCCCCCGAGGATCTTTCGTTGATCAAAGAAGGGCCGGGAGAACGACGGCGTTTTTTGGATATGGAGCTTTGTCAGCTAAGCCCCATTTATTATTATGATTTGCAGCAATATTATCGTATTTTGAAGCAAAGAAATAATTTGCTTAGGGAAATTCAAAAAAAATCGGCATTGCAGGAAACCCTTTTTGTTTGGGACGAGCAGCTTATTGACTATGGTGAACGTATTATGACCGCCAGAATGGCTTTTTTACAAAGGCTGGATAAAATAGCCGCCGAAAAGCTTTCTGCCCTCACAGGGGGCGTAGATGCCTTAAAAATACGATATAAGCCAAATTGCGATCCGGGACATATGGCGGAGCGCTTCCAGCGGAACCTCCAGAGGGATATTCATTTGGGCAGCACCAATTTGGGGCCTCATAAGGATGATATTCTCTTTACCATTGACGGGAAAGAGGTAAAAAGCTTCGGCTCTCAAGGGCAGCAGCGCACAACGGCTTTGGCGGCAAGGCTGGCAGAGGTGGATTTGATTAGAGAGGAAACGGGGGAGGAGCCTGTTTTGCTTTTGGATGATGTGCTTTCCGAGCTGGATGAGAGACGACAGCGGTTTTTATTAGAAAGCATTGACGGCCTGCAGACCTTTTTGACTTGCACGGGTATCGAAGATGCGGTGAAAAAATATATCAGCAGGGATAACCTGTTTTATGTAGAAAACGGGTTTATTCAGCAAGGGATTGAAATAAACGGGGAAAAGGCTTGATAGAGGACAAAAGCCCTGCAACGGGCTTCCTGGGGCAAGCCCCTAAATTTTGGTTTTTGGAGGGTTTTTTCAAAAAAACCGCCGCATATTTTTCCCATGCAAAAAAAGCTTTCCTGCGAGCGCAATGAGATTACGTTTTTCTGCTGTTTTCAGAGTAAAATTTATAGTTTGATGCTTTGGGAGACTTTTATTCTCAAAGGAAAGAATTTCAGGTTGTTTTCGCACAGGTTTTGTAGATAATTTGTTTTATATTTTTGGTATTTTTTTCTAAAAATGTGAAATGACTTTATTAGGAAGGAAAAAAATATAAAATATCCTTGAAAATGAAAGTTTTCCTTGAAAATATGGGGTTTTTGCTTGTGAAATCCTTGAAAAAATGTTATAATTCATACAAAGTATATCTTCTTTGGAAATATGCCTTGGAATTCTTAAATTTCTTGACATTCCAAGAACAAAAATAGGAGTATTGTCGAGGCTTTTAAAAAGCAGGTAACAGGCAGTAAACCAAAAAATAATTTTGCCTATCATACTTGATTTAAAATAGGTTTTATGAAATAAACCTATTTTTTCTTTGGCACAAATGAGAGAAGAATCCGAGAAGAGTTTTAGTTGAAGGAGAGGTCTTATGTCATCAGATTATAATGAAAGTCAAATTCAAGTGCTGGAAGGCCTGGAGGCTGTTAGGAAGCGTCCGGGAATGTATATCGGTTCAACCAGTGCGAGAGGGCTGCATCATTTGGTTTATGAGATTGTGGATAATGCGGTGGATGAGGCTTTGGCAGGGTTTTGTACTGAAATAACTGTGAAAATTCATGCCGATAATTCCATTTCTGTTATGGACAACGGCCGCGGTATTCCCGTGGGGATTCAGCAGCAAAAGGGAATTTCTGCGGTGGAGGTGGTGTTTACCATACTCCATGCCGGCGGAAAGTTCGGCGGCGGGGGCTATAAGGTTTCCGGCGGGCTTCACGGCGTTGGTGCGTCTGTTGTAAATGCCCTGTCTGCTTGGCTGACAGTGAGAATTCACACCGAAGGGAAACTGTATGAGCAAAAGTATGGCCGGGGGGATGTGCTGAGCCCTCTGACGGTGATCGGTGAGTCTCAAGAGCATGGAACCTATGTGCATTTTCTGCCCGATCCCGATATTTTTGAGGAAACGGTGTTTTCCTATGATATTTTAAAACAGCGTCTGCGGGAAACTGCTTTTTTGACCAAGGCGTTAAAAATCAACCTCATTGACCTGCGAGAGGGTATGGAGCAGGAGCGTACCTTCCATTACGAGGGCGGGATCAAGGAATTTGTGTCTTATATCAACAAGAGCCGTCAGCCGTTATACAACGATGTTTTCTATGCCTGCGGGGAAAGGGACGGCGTTTTGGTTGAGGTGGCGTTTCAATATAACGATGGATATACAGAGAATATTTTCAGCTTTGTAAATAATATCAATACGCCTGACGGCGGTACCCATTTGATTGGCTTTAAAAGCGGTTTGACCAAAACATTGAATGATTACGGGAAGAAAATCGGCGTGCTGAAGGATGCGGATAAAAAGCTTTCCGGCGAGGATGTGCGAGAGGGCATTTCCGCAGTTATCAGCATTAAGGTGGAGGACCCGCAGTTTGAAGGGCAGACAAAGGCCAAATTAGGCACAAGCGAAGCCAAGGGCGCTGTGGAGGGTGTTCTAAGCGAATATTTTACCTATTATCTTGAAGAAAACCCTGCGGTGGCTAAAATTATCGTTGAAAAGAGTATGACGGCTTCCAGAGCCCGTGATGCGGCCAAAAAGGCAAGGGAATTGGTGCGGCGGAAAACCGGCCTAGAAAATACAAGGCTGCCCGGGAAGCTGACGGATTGCACCAGCAAGGATCCCTATGAATGTGAAATTTACATCGTAGAGGGTAACTCTGCAGGGGGGAGTGCCATTAAGGCAAGAGATCCCAAAACCCAAGCGATTCTACCTTTGCGTGGTAAAATTCTGAATGTGGAAAAGGCGAGACTGGATCGTATTTTGGGCAGTGAGGAGATCAAAAATATGATTACTGCCTTTGGCACGGGGATTTCTGAGGATTTTGATATTGAAAAATTGCGGTATCACAAAATCGTTATTATGACCGATGCCGATGTGGATGGCGCTCATATTCGTACACTGCTTTTGACCTTTTTTTACCGGTATATGCCCCAATTGATTGAGGAAGGCAAGGTTTATATTGCCCAGCCGCCTTTATACCGTGTGGAAAAGAACAAGCAGCATTATTATGTATATGACGATCCACAGTTAGAGGCTTTATACAACGAGATCGGCAAAACCGGGATCAAGGATGTACAGCGGTACAAGGGTCTGGGTGAGATGGACTTTGACCAGCTGCGGGATACGACCATGGCGGTGGAGCATCGTATTTTGAAAAAAGTAGATATCAGTGATGCATTGCTTGCCGATGAGATATTCAGTATGTTAATGGGTGACAGTGTAGAGCCCAGGCGGGATTTTATTGCGGAGAATGCACAATATGCCGAGATGGATTTTTAAAAGCCAAGAGATTAAGGTCAAGAGATTAAAGGTCAAGAGCAAGACCTTAGGGATGCTATCCCTAAAACCCTGCAAGGGCAATGGCCTTGACCCAATATGGAAAACTGCGTTTTCCAAGGTAATAAAGAATAAATCCCTTCTAAAACGGAGTTTTTGAAATCTTGAAGGTCAAGAGCAAGGTCTTAGGGACACTGTCCCTAAAACCCTGCAAGGGCAATGCCCTTGACCCGATATGAAAAACTGTGTTTTCCAAGGTAATAAAGAATAAATCCCTTCTAAAACGGAGTTTTTGAAATCTTGAAGGTCAAGAGCAAGGTCTTAGGGACACTGTCCCTAAAACCCTGCAAGGGCAATGCCCTTGACCCAATATGGAAAACTGTATTTTCCAAGGTAATAAAGAATAAATCCCTTCTAAAACGGAGTTTTTGAAATCTTAAAGGTCAAGAGGCAAGGTCTTAGGGACGCTGTCCCTAAAACCCTGCAAGGGCAATGCCCTTGACCCAATATGAAAAACTGTGTTTTCCAAGGTAATAAAGAATAAATCCCTTCAAAAACGGAGTTTTTGAAGGAAATGGGTCAAGGGAGGAACTCCCTTGTGGGGAGTTGGGGCAAAACCCCAAGGTCTTTAAGGCTTTCTGTTGTAAAAAATAAAGAGGTGAAAAAATGAGCGACGAAAATAGAGAAATAGATAAGGTCGTTTCCATAGATATTAACGAGGAAATGAAGAAATGCTATATCGATTATGCAATGAGTGTTATTGTAGCCCGTGCCCTGCCGGATGTGCGTGATGGCTTGAAGCCGGTGCAAAGACGTATCCTTTTTTCCATGAACGAAATGAACCTGGACCCTAGTAAGGGCTACCGTAAGTCCGCCCGTATTGTGGGCGATACCATGGGTAAATATCACCCCCACGGCGATAGCTCTATTTATCAGGCAATGGTCCGTATGGCGCAGAACTTCTCTATGCGCTATATGCTGGTAGACGGCCATGGTAACTTCGGCTCTGTAGATGGCTATGGCGCAGCCGCCAGCCGTTATACCGAGGCAAGGATGTCTAAAATCACAGCGGAGCTTTTGAAGGATATCGAAAAAGATACCGTTGACTTTGTGCCAAACTATGATGAGAATGAAAAAGAACCCACTGTCCTGCCCGCAAGAATCCCCAACCTTTTGGTGAACGGCTCTTCGGGTATCGCCGTTGGTATGGCAACCAATATCCCGCCCCATAACTTGAAAGAGGTCATTAACGGCGTGATTTGTATGATTGAAAATACAATCGAGGATAAGGATACCGATGTGGAAGAACTCATGGAGCATATCCAAGGCCCGGACTTCCCCACAGGTGCAACCATCCTTGGGAAAAGCGGTATCCGTGCGGCATATCGCACAGGTAGGGGTAAAATTCTGGTGCGTGCATTGGCGGAAATCCAGCCTGCGCCAAACGGCCGAGAAAAAATTGTGGTGACCGAACTGCCTTATATGGTCAATAAACTTCGTTTGATCGAAAAAATGGCCGAATTGGTGAAGGATAAACGCATCGAAGGCATTAGCGATCTGTATGACGCCTCCTCCGGTGACGATATTAAGATTATTATTGATCTGAAAAAAGATGTCAATGCCAATGTAATCTTGAACCAGCTTTATAAATATACCCAACTGCAGGAAAGCTTCGGTGCCATTCTGCTGGCATTGGTGGATGGTAAGCCGGAAGTTTTAAACCTGAAACAGATCATTGCGGAATATTTAAAGCATCAGGAAAATGTAGTCACAAGAAGAACACGCTTTAATCTGGATAAAGCGGAAAAACGCGCCCATATTTTGGAAGGATTGCGTATCGCCATTGATCATATTGACGAGGTTATCCGTATTATCCGTACCAGCTATGATAATGCAAAGGAACGGCTGATGGAGCGGTTCTCCCTTTCCGAGGTACAGGCGCAGGCAATTTTGGAAATGCAGCTGCGCCGCTTGCAGGGCTTGGAGCATGAGAAAATAGACGCAGAGTATCGTGATTTAATGGAGAAGATTGCATATTTTAAATCCTTATTGGCAGACAGAAAATTAATGCTGGGCGTGATTAAGGACGAAATCACAGAAATCCGTGATAAATTCGGCGATGAACGCCGTACTCAGTTGGTGCAGAACCCCGGGGAAATTGACGTGGAGGATTTGATCGAGGAAGAAACCTGCGTTATGACCCTCTCTAATTTGAATTATATCAAGCGTACACCGCTGGATACCTATAGAAGCCAGAATAGAGGCGGCAGAGGTATTGTTGGTATGCAAACCAGAGATGAGGACTTTGTGAAAGACCTATTTCTTTCCTCCACCCATGATACCATCCTGTTCTTCACCGATCAGGGACGGGTATATCGCATGAAGGGCTATCAAATCCCCGAGGCAGGGCGTACCGCAAGAGGCATGGCCATTGTAAACCTGCTGGAGATTGCCCCCGGAGAAAGCATTACCGCCATTATCCCTGTGAAAGAGTTCAAGGAAGATGAATACCTTGTGATGATCACAAAGCAGGGTATCATTAAAAAAACAAAAATGGCAAGCTTTGCTAATATCCGTAAGGGCGGCTTGATCGCCGTGAATTTAAGAGAAGACGATAATTTGATTTCCGTTATGACCACCAACGGCGAAAACGAAATTTTTGTGGGCACAAGAAACGGCTTGGGCATTAAATTCTCTGAAAAAGATGTGCGCCCCATGGGCCGTACCGCCACAGGCGTGAAGGCGATTACCCTGCGAAAAGGGGACTATGTGGTGGCCGCAGTGAAGCTTATGGAGGACACCCAGCTTTTGAACGTAACAGAAAAAGGCTTTGGAAAGCGTACGGAGACAGATGCATTTACCGTGCAATACAGAGGCGGTAAGGGCCTGAAAATCCATCAGCTGACAGAGAAAACAGGCGCCTTGCTCGGTGTGCTTTTGGTAGCGGAGAATGAGGAAATTATGCTCATGACCTCCGAGGGCATTATCATCCGCCTGCGTGCAAAAGAAATTTCCACCATTGGCCGCGTTTCACAAGGTGTGAAATTAATCAATTTGAACGACGGTGTTACGGTGGTGGGCCTTGCAAAAATATCCGAGGAGGATATTAAGGAAGATGAGGGAGTATTGGAAGAAATAGCTGAAGAAATAATAAAAGAGGAGCCTGTAACAGAATAATTGGCTTTCCTTTGAACAAAGCCCGATTGTAAGCGCAAAATTTGTTTTGAAATGCTTACCTTCGGGCTTTGTTTATGGGAAGAAACCATGGACTTTTATGGTTTTGGCTTATGAAAATCAGTCTAAATCCTGCCTTTTTATTTTATTAAGCTGGGCTTGGATATTCTTTTTTTCATAAATAAATAGAGAAACAGGCAAATACTTGGCAAATAAAACAGATAAATTTTTGAAAAATATATAAATATTAGAACTTTATATGGTTATTTGACAATGATGCAGTATACTGCTAAAATCAAGCTATATGAAAAAAGAAGAGGTGTGAAGATGTGGAATGTTGAGTTTTTTTTAGCTTTAGGTAAGGTTATTTCCTTGGTCCTTTGTATGGTTTTTATTGAAGGGGTTGTGGCAAGCAGGCCCAAAGGCAAGTGGATTGGGATGATACTTCCGGTGCTTATGCTGCTCCTTTCCGTTTGGGTGTTCTTCACATGGAAAAATACACTATACTTTATTTTTGTTTTTGCGCCGGCACTCTTGTGTTGGTTTATTTATTATATCTGCCGCCGTTCCATTAAAAACGGCACCGCCTTAAGCTTGCAGGAAGACGAAAATAATTGACGGGCTTTTTAACGCAGAAAAGCTGTTTGATTGACGGAGAAGCTGCTAGTCATCACTTTTCCGGTTTTGATATTGTTGCATAGCATACTGTTTTTTTCCTAGTATGAATTGGGGGTATAAAATGAAAAAGATTTTCCTGTTCCTTTGTTTTTGTTTGTTTTTTACCTCTTGTACCCACAAAAAGGAGTATTCTGTTGTCGCGGGTGAGGCCCGGTCCACTGTGCGTCAGGCAACGCTGGCAGTGGTGGGTGACATTATGGTTCATGATTATCAGTATAATGAGGCATACGATCCCGCCACGGGTTCGTATAATTTTATGCACAATTTTCAGGATGTGAAAAAATATTTCCATGGCTATGACCTTGTTTTGGGAAATTTGGAACTCACCTTCGGGGGCAAAGAGCGGGGATATTCCTCTTATCCTTGCTTTAATACACCCGATGAATTTTTAGATGCAGTAAAGGATGCAGGCTTTGATATTTTAACAACTGCCAACAATCATTCTATGGATACGGGAAAATCCGGACTGCTCCGCACCTTGGACAAGCTGGATGAAGCAGGCATCGACCATATGGGAACCTACCGTTCCGCCGGGGAACGGGACGAGATTTTGTATAAAAACGTGAACGGCATTAACATTGCTTTTTTATCCTATACCTATGGTACCAATGGGATTCCTGTGCCCGAAGCGTATATGGTAAACCTGATTGACAATGATCAAATGGTGAAGGATATCAAGCGGGCAAGGGAAAATGCAGATGTTGTTGTGGTAATGCCCCATATGGGCAATGAATATGAAACATACCCCAGAGAGATGTTTCAAAATTGGGCGGATTTGATGTTTTTGGCCGGTGCGGACATTATTCTTGCCAGCCATCCCCATGTTTTGCAGCCCATGGAATACCGCAAGATTGACCATGGAAACGGTGTTCATGACGGATTTATTATCTATTCCTTGGGGAATTTTATCTCATCTCAAACAACACCCCCAAGAAATGCGTCTATCGTGCTGCATTTGACTATAGAACAGCAAGGGAATGAACCGCCCAATGTAAAAGAGGTTTCTTTTGTGCCTATTTGGACGCAATTTAGAAATGCTCAGGATCAAAATCATTTCGTAGTGCGTAGTGTGTATGAAATGCTGAGTTTAGAACAAAGTGAACGAGATAAGCTCATACGAAGGAAGGATCAAAAGCGTTTGGAAGAGGTTCATGAGGAAACGGCCTCCTTCCTGCTGAACCGGGAAGTGCCCCTTTCTGAAATACAAGAAGAATATGTGTTTGAAAAATAGGGAAAGCTCTTGTCAGTCAAAGAAAACAATGATAGAATACTTTCATGAATGCAATTAATGAAGCACTGGGAGGAGCACAATGGAAAGGGAATATCTTTCGGAAAACGTGGCTTATTTAACAAAAGATTTAGGCAAGTGTAATATTTCACAGAATTTATTTCAGCGTTTTAAAGAATTGATTATGAGCGGTGTTTTACCTGCGGGGTATATGCTGCCAAATGAAAATATCGTCAGCGATATGCTGAAGGTTGGACGCAGCACATTAAGAGAAGCCTATACGGCATTGGCTGTGTTTGGCTTTATCAAACGGTCAAAGGCCGGCACATTTATCAGTGAAATTGATAATATTGTAAACATTGCGCCATTTTGTATCACTGTAGAAAATTCCGATTTAAGCGATCTTTTGGAATTCAGATATATGCTTGAGGCGGAAACGGCAAGCTATGCCGCAAAAAGGGCGACGCCGGAGGATATTGCCAATCTAACTTTTTGCTATGAAAAAATGGTGGAAAGCAGAAATGACATTAACCTATTTGTGGATTATGACTCTATGTTTCATTTGCAGGTTTCTGCCGCAACCCATAATAATCTGCTGATCAGCACCATGATTGCTGCAAAGGACTCTTTTGAAAAGGGGATTCGCTTGGCTTTGCGGGAGTCCTTGACCCAAAACCCCAGAGCCATTGATGTTACCTTGGATTTGCATGGGAAGCTTTTGAATGCAATCAAAAATGGTGATTATCAAACGGCATATGCAATTATGCGGGAACATATTTCTTATGTGAATCTGACTGTAAAATACGGTTGAGTTTTTGAAAAATAAAATTGGGAAAAGACATCCTAAGCACAAGCTTATTTCTGATGGAAGGGATGTCTTTTTTATCGCCGTTTTTTGTACATTGCAGTGCGCATTTCCTTGATTTTACTGGGTTTTTGTGATAAAGTTTAAAGAAGTACGCACTTGTTTTTTATGATATTTATACAGGAGATTGAACATAAGATTCTGATTGGAGGATTTATATATGGATTTTAAAACGGAGGTTGCCGGGCTTTTGGCAAAGACCGCAGATATTTCTTTGGAGGAGGCTTTGGCAACGGTTGAAATTCCCGCAAATAAAGCCATGGGGGATTTTGCCTTTCCCTGTTTTCGTTTGGCAAAGGTTTTTCGGAAAGCGCCCCCGTTGATTGCGCAGGAAATAGCAGATCAGCTGGGTCAGCCGGATTTCATTGACAAGGTGCAGGTTATTGGGGGTTATGTAAACTTTTTTATGAAAAAAGGAGTTTATGCCCAGGAAATTTTATCTAAAGTTTTGGAAGAAAAAGAGAATTATGGGAAAAGTAATATGGGAGCGGGAAAAACCATTGTGATAGACTATTCCTCTCCCAATATTGCAAAGCCCTTTCATGTTGGGCATCTGCGCTCCACAGTAATCGGAAATGCCATTTATAAAATCCACCAGGGGCTGGGATACCACTGTGTTGGTGTGAACCATTTGGGGGATTGGGGCACCCAGTTCGGCAAGCTGATTGTTGCCTACCATAATTGGGGGAGCAAAGAAGCAGTGGAGGCCAATGGTATTCAAGAGCTGATGCGGATTTATGTAAAATTCCACGATGAGGCGGAAAAGAACCCTGCCTTGGAGGATGAAGCAAGGCTTTGGTTTGTTAAAATGCAGGAAGGGGAGGAAGAAGCCCTTTCTCTTTGGAAATGGTTCTATGAAATTAGCATTCAGGAATTTGACCGTGTTTATGATATGCTTGGTGTGAAGTTTGATGCCTATACCGGAGAAAGCTTTTATAATGATAAAATGGCAGCTGTTGTGGAAGAATTGAAGGAAAAAAATATTCTGAAGGAAAGCGAAGGGGCGATGATTGTTGATTTGGAGCATAAAAATATGCCTCCCTGTCTGATTATTCGTAAGGATGGCGGCACCCTATATGCAACCAGAGATATCACGGCTGCCTTATATCGTAAAAAAACATATGATTTTGAGAAATGTATTTATTTGACAGCCTTGGATCAAAATTTGCACTTTGGCCAGTGGTTTGAGGTAATCCATTTAATGGGATATGAATGGTACAAAGACTTAATTCATGTACCCTTTGGCTTGGTAAGCTTAGATAGCGGAAAGCTATCCACCCGCCATGGAAATGTTATTCTGATGGAGGATTTATTGAATCAGGCAATCGGCGAAACCAAAAAAATCATTGAGGAAAAGAACCCATCCTTGGAGAATAAAGAAGAAGTTGCCAAGCAGGTGGGAATTGGTGCGGTGATTTTTAATGATTTATATAATACTCGTATCAAGGATGTTGTTTTTTCTTGGGAGAGAATGCTGAATTTTGATGGAGAAACTGGCCCTTATGTGCAGTATACCCACGCCAGAGCGTGCAGTATTTTAAAGCGTGCGGGAGAATTCAATTTCGATCATATTCAGTATGATTTGCTTTCCGATGAAGCCTCCCTTGATATTTGCAAGCTTCTTGAGGCATTCCCTGAGAAAATGAAAGATGCGGCACATAAACTGGAGCCTTCTGTGTTGACAAGGCATTTGGTTGCCATTGCCCAAGGGTTTAATAAGTTTTACCATGATAATCCCATTTTAAGCAGTGAGGAAGAAGTTCGTAAAGCACGTTTGGCTGTGGTAGTAGCTGTGAAAGCAGTGATGAAAGAGGGCTTACGTCTTCTAGGAATTGATGCACCTGAGCAAATGTAAAAGTGAGGTGTTTTACCATGAAAAAGCTAAAGCTCATATACAATCCTTTTTCTGGGAATAAAAGCTTTAAATTTGATTTGGATGTTTGTATCGGCATTTTCCAGCAGGGCGGCTTTGAGGTTCATCCTTTCCGCTCTATGCTACAGGGAGATATTGCCAAGCATATTAATGCAATGCCGGGAGATTACGATTTGATTGTTGTTTCCGGCGGAGATGGCACTGTGAATATTGTGATCAATGCCATGATGGAGCGAAAACTAAACATTCCCTTGGGCATTATCCCTTCGGGAACGGCCAATGATTTTGCCACTTTTCTTGGCTTTAAAAGCGGGCAGGTGGAGGAAGCTTGTCAGGCTATTGTGAATACAAAATCGATTGCCATTGATTTGGGCCTTGTGAATGATAAAATCTATTTTATAAATGTATGTGCCGGGGGATTGTTAACAAATGTTTCCCAAACTGTGGATAAGGATGTGAAAAATGCCTTAGGCAACCTTTCCTACTATTTAAAGGGTGTGGAGCAAATTCCCAATTTTCATAAAATTCCTTTTCGCATCACAACCAGCAAAGAGGTAATTGAAGAATATTTATATTTATATATGATTATGAATAGTGCCGGCACAGGGGGCTTTACAAAGCTGTCACCTCAGGCTTCTATACAGGATGGAAAATTTGAATTTTTGGCAATTCGAGCAAAACCCTTGATTGAGCTGCCACCATTATTTTTAAAGATGCTGACGGGAGATCATATTAATGATACAAAAAATATTCTTTATTTGCGAGACAATTATTTTAAAATTGAATGTCTGAAAGAAGATTTTAACATTATGGAGTCTACGGTGGATGGAGAATCGGGGCCTCGAATGCCTTTTGAGGTAAAGGTGCTTCCAAAGGCAATTCATGTATTTTTAAACCCCAAGCGTTCATAATGTTTCACGTGAAACATATTGAACATAAACGAAAACAGCAGTGTTTCACGTGAAACATTGCTGTTTTCGCTTTTCATTCAGAGGGGGATGTGCTATAATTTTTTCAGAAGAGGAATGAAAGGCGGGAAATTCTATGGGGAAAGTAAGGATTATTGCCATAACCAATCAAAAGGGCGGCGTGGGAAAAACCACAACGGCAATCAATTTATCTGCAAGCTTGGCCACATTTGGGAAGAAGGTCCTTGTTATTGATGCAGATCAACAGGGAAATACAACAAGCGGCCTTGGTCTGGATAAAAATAATTTGGAATTAACCATATATAATATGTTTTTAGGGGAAGCAGAAATTGCAGAAATCAAACAAACCACCTGTGTAGAGGGTTTGGAGATTATTCCTGCCAACATCAGCCTGACCGGTGCGGAAATAGAATTGATCGGAAAAGAAGAACGAGAGTATATCTTAAAACAGGAATTAGAAAAAATAAAAGAAGACTATGACTTTATTATCATTGATTGCCCTCCTTCATTAAACTTAATTACCATCAATGCCCTTACTGCCGCAGATACCGTTTTGGTTCCCATTCAGTGTGAATATTTTGCGTTGGAGGGGTTGGAGCAGCTGCTCCATACCATTAATTTAGTGAAAAAGAGATTAAACCCCTACTTAGAAATTGAGGGCATTGTTTTTACAATGTTTGATGCCAGAACCAATTTGTCTTTACAAGTAGTGGAGGAGGTAAAGCGAAGCCTTGGCGCCAGCGTTTACCGCAGTATTATTCCCAGAAATGTCCGTTTGGGAGAGGCACCAAGTCATGGCTTGCCAATTCATTTATATGACCCAAAATCAAAGGGAGCAGAAAGCTATGAGCTTTTAGCGGAAGAGGTTATAGAAAAGGAGTGGAGTTAAAAATGGCTGCGAAAAAAATGGGATTGGGTTCAAAAGGAATGGGCTTAGAAGCCTTGATTAATAATAAATTGGAAGATTTTAAAGAAACCGGGAAAGAAATGGGAAAAGCAGGCGTTTGGGAATTGGATATCAATTTAATTGAGCCAAACCGGAAACAGCCTCGAAAATATTTTGATGAAACGGCATTGGAGGAGTTGGCGGTTTCTATCCAAAATTATGGGATGATTCAGCCGGTGGTTGTAAGAAAAAATGGAGAATATTATGAAATTGTTGCAGGAGAAAGACGTTGGAGGGCGGCAAAAATTGCCGGACTGAAAAAAATTCCTGCCGTGGAACGCAAATGGGAGGACGGACAGGCCTTTGAGGCGTCTTTGGTGGAAAACCTGCAGAGAGAAGACTTAAATCCCATTGAAGAGGCGGAAAGCTACCGTCGTTTGCAGGAGGATTTTGAGTTAAGCCAGGAGCAAATTTCGGAAAAGGTGGGAAAAAGCCGTTCTGCAATCACAAATTCCCTGCGTTTGCTCCAATTAGACCCCAGAGTATTGAATTTTGTTGTGGAAAATAAGCTGACAAGCGGTCACGCTAGAACCCTTCTTTCTATTACGGATCAGGAACGACAATTTGAATTGGCTGAACACGTGATTGAAGAAGGGCTGAGTGTACGGGGGACCGAGGCTTTGGTAAAGGCAGAATTGTCACAAAAAGAGAAAGCTAAAAATACAAAATCCGAAAAAATGGAAAATGTAAATCAAAAAAATGTAGAGGAGGAGCTAAAATCTATTTTTTCAACCAATGTTCGTATTAACCAAATGAAGAATAAAGGAAAGATAGAAATTACGTATTATTCTCAAGAGGATTTGGATAGACTTTTAACCATGATGAAAAGAATGGAAGGATAAAAAAATGGATTTGATTCAAAATTACATCATTTATATTCTTTTTGGAATTGGGGCAGCGCTGCTGATACTTTTTGTTTTATGTATTGTATTATTTGCAAAGTTAAATAAACAAAAGAAAAAATATGACTTTTTTATGGGCGCAAATCGCAGACCAAGCCATAATTTAGAAATGAAATTGGAAAAATATTATCGCATCTCAAAAGAGATTGAAGAAAAGTACGGCAAATTGTTGGATATGGTTACGGATATGGATAAAACCATGAAAAGCAATATTCAAAAGGTTGGCCTTGTTCGTTACAATCCCTTTGAGGAAATGGGCGGTAATCTTTGCTTTGCCTTGGCCCTGTTGGATGGGGAGGATAACGGTGTAGTTTTAAACGGCATTCATAGCCGCACAGGTTCTTTCACCTACGCAAAGCCCATACAAATGGGGGTTAGCATTTATATGCTTTCTGAGGAAGAAAAAAAGGCTGTAGCAATGGCAAAGGAGCAGGCCTATCATCCGGAGCATAAAAAGGTAGTGAAGATTAAATTTCGCCCAAGCTTCCGGAAAAAGGACAAAGAGCCGATTATGGAAGAACAAATTCCTCTGGATCTTGTACAGGAGGAACCTCCGAAAGACGAACAGCTGGGTGATGTAACACTGGCGGAGAAGGCCCAAATTTTAGAAGAGGAATTGAGAGCAAATCAGATTGCTGCAGTGGATGTAGTGGAAGAAGAGGAAAACCTGCATGAGACGGAAGAGCCCACATTTTTAGAAAAAGAATTTGAAGCGGAAGAAATGAAAGATGAAAAGGAATAAAGAAAAGGTGGATAGAAAATTATTTTCTAAAGACCACCTTTTTTTATAGAAGAATGTGCATATGTGTATAAAAAATGTGGAAATTGTGGATAAGTAAGCGGATAAAATTTATAGCTGCAGCATAGAACGAGAAAAAAACAAAAGTTATCCACAAAAGATCAACAAATTGTGGAAAGGAGAACCTATGGGATATGAAATGATATTTTCGGATATGGATGGGACATTGCTAAAAAATGGCTTGGAAGTGTCTCAAAAAAATAAATTGGCAATAAAAGAAGCAGTGAATCAAGGCGTGCAATTTGTTATTTGTACCGGCAGAGGCGTTTTTGGCGTGGAACGGTATTTGGAGCAATTAAATTTAATTGGGCGGGAAGGCTATGCTATATGCCAAAACGGCGGGGCAGTGTATGATCTTAGAGATATGTCTTTGGCCATACGGGAAGATTTTTCGCCCAAAATTTATGCCCCCATTGCGGAGTTTGCCCGGGAAATAGGGCTGGAGCTGTATTATTATGATGACCGTACGTTTATTGCGGAGTCAGAGACAGAGCGGGTAAAGAAATACTGCAAAGTTATGGGGAATGACGTGCGGATTATGCATAATCCCTTGGAGTATTCGGGAGAATTTACAAAATCTTTGATCACAGGAGATAGAGAGAAGCTGCTTTTGGTACAAAAGATGGTTAAGGAAACAGACCAGTTAGACTGCTTTTTTTCCAGCCCAATTTTTATGGAGGTTGTGAAAAAAGGTGTAAGCAAGGGCAATATTATGGAAGAAACGGCAAAAAAAGCCGGTGTTTCTTTAAAAGAAGTCATCGCTGTGGGGGATAGCCATAATGATATTTCTATGATAAAAAAAGCGGGCCTTGGCATTGCCGTGGCCAATGCCGAACCGGAGGTAAAGGAAGCAGCCGATTTTATTACCAAAAATAGCTGTGAAAAGGATGCAGTGGCAGAGCTGATAGAAGAATTTGTGCTAAAAGGTTAACATAAACCATATTTTTCCTTAAAAAAGAAAAGCTGAGAAAGGCCTTGCTTTTTATTTACAATATGGTATATAATAGTACACAAAACAGCGTGCGGCGTGATTTCGCCCATAGGAAAGCTAAATTTTCTGCATTTCTCCAGAGAGTCGGCGGTTGGTGTAAGCTGATGAAAGATGAAAATGTTCCACTTTCCCAGCTGCCGATGAAAGTCGGAAGGGTAAGCCCTTTATCGCTGTATAAAGAGGCTCGGAATTTTTTCGGGCAATCTGGGTGGCAACGCGGGAAAAACTCTCGTCCCTGAATATTATGGGAACGAGAGTTTTTTAATGCTCCTATTTCCCAAATTCGTATAAATCAAAGCTCAAAGGAGGAAAATAAAAATGCTGGATATTAAATTTGTAAGAGAAAACCCTGATGCAGTAAAGGAAAATATCAAAAAGAAATTTCAAGAAAATAAGCTTCTCCTTGTGGATGAAGTAATCGAGCTAGACCTTGAAAACAGGGCAATTAAACAGGAGGTAGAGGCCCTTCGTGCCCAAAGAAATAAGCTTTCCAAGGAAATCGGCGGCTTTATGGCAAAGGGCCAAAAGGAAGAAGCAGAGCAGATTAAGGCGAAAATTGCGGCGGATGCAACAAGAGTGGATGAACTGACGGAAAAGGAAAAGGAAATTGAGGAAAAAATCAAGAAAATTATGATGACAATTCCGAATATGATCGATCCCTCTGTGCCCATTGGCAAGGACGACAGCGAAAATGTGGAGGTTCAAAAATACGGCGAGCCCGTTGTGCCTGATTTTGAAATTCCCTATCATACGGAAATTATGGAAAGCTTTGATGGCATTGATTTGGAAGGAGCCAGAAGAGTTGCGGGGAACGGTTTCTACTATTTAATGGGAGACATTGCCCGTTTGCACTCCGCTGTTTTATCCTACGCAAGGGATTTTATGATTAACCGAGGCTTTACCTACTGCATTCCGCCCTTTATGATCCGCAGCAATGTGGTTACAGGGGTGATGAGCTTTGCGGAAATGGATGCCATGATGTATAAAATAGAAGGGGAAGACCTTTATTTGATTGGTACCAGCGAGCACTCCATGATCGGTAAATTCATTGATACCATGAATAAAGAAGAGGATTTGCCTTATACATTAACCAGCTATTCTCCTTGCTTCCGGAAGGAAAAAGGCGCCCATGGCATTGAGGAACGTGGTGTATACCGCATTCATCAGTTTGAAAAGCAGGAAATGATCGTTGTATGCAAGCCTGAGGAAAGCCCTATGTGGTATGATAAGCTTTGGCAGAATACTGTGGATTTGTTCCGCACAATGGATATTCCCGTGCGTACTTTGGAGTGCTGCTCCGGCGATTTGGCGGATTTGAAGGTAAAATCTGTGGATGTTGAGGCGTGGTCTCCCAGACAGAAAAAATATTTTGAAATCGGCAGCTGCTCTAATTTAGGCGACGCTCAGGCAAGAAGATTGGGCATCCGGGTTACAGGGGCGGAGGGGAAGAAATATTTCGCTCATACCTTAAATAATACTGTTGCCGCACCACCCAGAATGCTCATTGCATTCCTTGAGAATAATTTACAGGCCGATGGCACTGTGCGTATTCCCCAAGTGTTACGTCCTTATATGGGCGGCTTGGAAAAATTGGAGAAAAAGAAATAAAAAGAACCAAACAGGGGCTATGTGCCCCTGTTTTACCTAGGCGCCAGAAAAGCCATGAGCATTGCCTTACCTTGAGAAAAACAGAACAAATTGAGTATAGTTTTTGTTGACAAAGCTTGTAAAAAATGATATGATATTTTGGCAGTAGACTTTTTGGAGAAGTACTCAAGAGGCTGAAGAGGTGCCCCTGCTAAGGGTATAGGTCGTTAACGCGGCGCGAGGGTTCAAATCCCTCCTTCTCCGTCAATGCTACCGACCAGTTGGCCTGCAAAGTGTTTTGGTCGTTGGGAAGATGAGATGTGATTTAAGATATTTTCTTAGGTCACATCTTCTTTTTTTGTCCAAGCGCTATCCGGAAAATAGTGGCATCTAAAGAAAGCATTACAGAATATTTTATTGGAGGAAGCCGATTCCAAAAGGGATTGACTTTTTTTAGTATAAGATAGAATTGAAAAAGGCTTTTGGATTCTTTACAGGCTGATTAGAATAAGAAAAAAGGGGAGCATGATAGAGCCAACAATATTACGACTGACTATAAATATGAAATTTGGAGATTATGAAAGAAAACAATATCAATGAAGGAATGGTGCATTTGCTGTTTGTGAAGGATAAAAACGTAGTCGCCAGTGTACTTGGATACAGCACAAGCTTGGGATATAGCTTGAATTTTTCCTCAAAAATAGAATTTACTGATGACGCCGTTTTCAAGGTGTCTCCTTCAGAGGGGATTGTAAACCTTATCCATGCAAAATGAGCTTATGGGAAGGGCCTTGGGTGGAGCTTTTTATGGCAGCACTGGGTACCAAACAGGTCATTTTCTTGCTTTCAGAAATCACAAAAGCATCGTTTACAAAAAAGTACATTATCAAAAATAGAAATTATGGTATATTATTGAATAAAGAGTATTGAATGAGCATTCCAGTATAAATTCAGATGATATGGAGATGAGAGCATGAGACTAAAAAACAAAGTATCCATTATTACCGGGGCCAGTTCTGGGATTGGCTATTCCACAGCCAAGCTATTTGCCAAAGAAGGTGCGAAGGTTGTTCTTGCTGCCAGAAGGAAAAACCGATTGGAAGCCCTTGCGAAAGAAATACGGGGGGATGGCGGTGAAGTACTGATTGTTGCCGCAGATGTGACAAAAAAAGAGGACTGTGAAAGAGTGGTTGCAGAAGCCGTGGCTGCCTTTGGTACAATTGACATTTTGGTGAATAATGCGGGAATGGCCGATAAGCATATCCCGATCACCCGTTGCTCCGATGACTGGTGGGACACCATTATACTGACCGATCAATCTTCTGTTTTTTATATTACCAAGGCCGCATTGAAGCATATGGAGGAACGAAAACAAGGCTCCATAGTGAATATATCCTCTGTGGGGGGTGTTTTTGGTTCCGCCGGCATAGCGTATTCCGCCGCCAAAAGCGCAGTTCTTGGTTTGACGAAGAATATTGCCATTCAGTTTGCCGGTACCGGCATTCGCTGCAATGCCGTATGCCCGGGCTGGACAACAACAGAGTTAACCTCTCCGGAAAACATGATGTCTTTTGACAAAGAATTTGCGGATATATGTGCCAAGCATATGAATTCATCCCTGCCCCCAACATCCCCTGAAGATCAGGCAAATGCCATCCTGTTTTTGGCCTCGGAGGAAGCGAAGGCAATCACAGGGCAGGTGCTTTTGGTGGATAACGGCGCAACCCTGTAACCATAGCTTGTTCCTGCAAGCCTATAATCCATGAATAACCTAGAAATGAAAAAAGTGAATGCTACAGCATTCGCTTTTTGATTGTGTCATTTTGGCTATGGACGAAAGGTTTTCTTTTGATGGGCGCCCCTTTTTCGGTAGAGAAAAAGGACAATGAGGAAGGATACTGTTTGTGCAACGGTAATGCGCAGTACCTGCAATTCATCTGCCCCGGAGGCTGTTGCCATATGCAAAATATTGATCACGGTGTTATTGAAAAAATGATCTCCCATGGCCATCCAAAGGGAGCCGGTGAGCTTTGTCAGCAAGCAGAATTTTGCGCCGGTGATTCCTGTGGTTACAATCAGCATCAGTGCATACATCACAGCCCCTGCTTTGCTCATTTCCCCGTCTAACAGGCTGCGCACAGGCGCCGCAATATGCCAGAGGCCAAAGAGCAGGGAGGAGAAAACCATTGCTTTTAGAAAGGAATACCTAGCCTCTCCTAGCTTGAGGAGCAGGCCGCGGAAGATTCCCTCTTCCATCATCACATTGATGAGATTGCCCAGGATGCAAAAAGCAAAGAACGGTAAGGCCGTTTGTCTGCCTTGATTGCCGTTAATGCCATAGCTGGTTACATAAATCTCCAAAGAAGGAGGGTTTCCTTGGGACAGCAGCAGAAAAAATTCGGCACCATAGGCAATGATAAACACAGCCGCCCCCAAAAGCAGGCCATAAAGCACATTTTTTACCGCCCCCTTGCCAATGAACCCTATTTCTGCGCCCTTCAGTGAAAAATACCTCAGCGCCAATACAAGCACCAAAATCCCTGCCAATTTATGCAGAAATGCCTCGCCAAATACGCTTTGGTCCGTGCGCAGCACCATGTATTCCACTGCTCTGAAGGCAAAGCAGAGCAAGTAAATAAAGATACTGTATTTTATCGGATTCAGTCGTCTATTTTTTTCCATATTGAGCCGCTCCTTATAAATTGCCCTCCTATCCATCACAAGAGACTGTAATGCTCCGGATTTTTCAGAAGGTTTTTTTGGACAGTTATTTTTTGAAGGCCTTGATAAAAAAGAGAATTGCTACAGCAATATAAGCAATATAAATCCCATACGTTATGAAATTATTCCGCGGGAAGCTTCCTTGGGGATTGCCAGGGCATAGAGCACAAAACAAATGGCCCCCAGTATCATAACAATATCAAGATATAGTTTGTGCGTCATGTTATCCACTCCTATTGTACGTTTCGGTAGCTGTAATCCTACCTCCGGGGCATTGCATTCCACGCAAAAATTCTATGCTGTACAAAGAATATTTTTGATACTCAAAGTATATCACCCATGGCGGTGGATTGCCATACTATTTGATGGCAGGCATTAAAAAAAGCCGATTCCACCCCTTTTTGAGTGGATAGAACCGGCTTTTATACTTAATGTCAGCCTAGAACCAACTAGGGATCTAGGGGTGTTAATTTGCCGAATAAGGCATATCTGGCATTATTGAACTCATAGGAGCAGGTGCAAAGAGTGACAATGCGGTCCTCCGTTCCTACGGTGGTGGTGGATTGAAAGGTGGATTTTTTTTTCAGAGCATCAATATAGCCCTGGAAGGCTTGGGCATCGGCAAACTCCAGCGGGACAGAGCCATTCCCATCGATCACAAGCCCTGCAAAAAACGCAAGCTGATAGGTATTGTCGGGCATATAGAGCATCATGGTGGGGTTACTGTCATAATAGTCTTGGGCCTTGTACGCCGTTAAAGAGGAAAACATGGAGCCGTTTTTCATGTTGTGGCCATAGATTACTGTATTTTTGTCTGAAAAATCCCCCTGATTACGGTAATCCATAAATATGGCCCCCAGCTGATTGGCTTCACCGCTGAACAAATGCCCAAGATAGTAGGCATTATCTTTCCCCTGCACAATGGGATAGTCGATTTCGGCTCCTGCCACCCATGCCACCACCTCCGGGTTTATTTCCTCCAGAGAAGCAAAGTCAATATGGGCAGCCTCCTGCTTTTCCGCTGTTTTTTCATCCAAAGGGGGTGCTTCCCGAAGCTGACGCACCGCCTCATACGCCGTATCGGCAGCGGCATATTCCCGGGTTTGGGAAAGCAGGAAAAAAGCAGAATATAAAATTCCTATGGCACACACCACCAACAGAATATGCACTATGCGGCGGGGATTGTATTTTTTCATGGGCCCCATCTCCTTTGATTGAAAAAGAGCCGGCAGGGGAGATAAGCGTTCCCTCTGTCGGCCCTTTTCTTAAGTATTACTTATGGTTTCTTTTTTTACGAAGATTAAAATCAACGAAGGCTAGGGCTGCGAAAGCTACAGAGAAAATGAATAATCCCAGCTTTGCAAGGCTGCCCGCCTGACCGCCTCCGGTTTTAGGCATACCATCATGGGAAACAGTACCGTCTCCTTTTTGTATGGAATCGTTCAGCACCTTTCCGTCCTCATCAACATTCTCGCTGTCTACAACAGGATTAGAAGGGTCGTCGGGGTTTTCGGGCTGATTCGGAGTTTCGGGAGTTTCCGGAATTACCGGCTCCTCCGGAGTATTGCCCCATTTATTCGTAAAGTATGCGGATTTCAAAGTATTTGCCGAGATGGTGCCGTCGGCATTTCTACTGGAAACAGCATATCCTGCTTTTGTGTAATCCGCCTCTGTTACGGTGTATTTTGCACCCTCAGGCAATCCGGTGATGGTAATGCTCTCTCCGTCAGCCAGAGAAATGGTATCGCCGCTGCGAAGGGTTCCTTTGGCTGCGCCGGAGTAAGGATATGCATCGGGCGCACCGGTAAGGGTGATGGTGAAATCAAACTTTTTGTTGAGATCTGCGCCTTGGCCGGTAACAGTCTTTCTGATGGAGAGACTGCCTGTGATTTCCGGCAGCTTTGTGTTGGTAAAGGCTGCAGTGCGGCTCTGTGAGGAGGAAATGGTACCGGAGTCTCCCGCGCTTTTCACAGTGTAGCCCTCAGCAGAAGCTTTCTTCTCTGTTACTTCATAGTCTGCATTCACAGGCAAGCCTGTTATGGTGATGCTTTGCCCATGGGCAAGGGAGATGGTATCTCCGCTCTTGATGGATCCATTGGGCACACCGTCTCCGGTGTAGCTGTAGGTGCCGTTGGCACCGGTAAAGGTAACCTGGAATTCAAACTTCTTTTTCGTATCGGCACCATGGCCGACAACGGTTTTGCTGATAACCAGTTTGCCTGTTGCAGGATCTGGATCCGAAGAAGAAGTTCTTGTGTTTGTAAAGGAAGCAGTTTGCACCTGATTTTCCCGAATGGTACCGAGGTCTCCTGTTTTGGTTGTGGAGTATCTTTGGCCGGAGTAATCCGCCTCGGTTACTTCATAAGCAGTACCCTTTGGCACGTTACGAATCGTGATGCTCTGTCCATGGGCAAGGGAGATGGTATCTCCGCTTTGGATGGATCCATTGGGCACACCATTCCCGATATACTCATAGGTGCCGGTTGCGCCTTTTAAGGTAACGGTAAACGCAAATTGCTTATTTTTGTCGGCGGCATTGCCGGCAACGGTTTTCGTGATGGTCAGATCTCCGACTGTGCCGTCCGCATAGTTTTTAACGGTTATCTTATTGGCATCTGCGCCGGTCTGGCCGTCAAGGGAGGTGGTTACCGTGGCTCCTGCACCACCCTGTACCAACAGCGTATGGTTCTTTTCCTCTGGTTTATAGCCATCTGGTGCTTTTGTTTCTTTCAGAATATACGCTCCATGGGGAATTACCCTCATGGTAAGGATGCCGTGTTCATTTGTGGTGCCTGTTTTTATCACGGTTTTTCCGTCCGATGTATAGAGTGTAAATTCTGCACCGGGAAGAGAGTTTCCGCTGCCATTTATTTTTGTTATTTCGATCCAACCATTTCGCTGCAAGCTAGCGTTGCCATCTGCTTTTGAAATAGCGTACGCCTTCGTTGTATTTACCTGTTCAGTGTCGATTCCGAGCAGGGTCACTTTATTAGATACGTCTCCGGGTTCTCCCGTAATATCAGTGATATAGGTAAAACGATATGCTTGCTTTGAATCCGGAATCTGAAAGCTTAAAACACGGGTTACTGTGTCATAGGACACATCATCCACCGTTAGATTCACAATTTCGCCGTCGTCGTAGCTGCCATCTGTTTTTAAAGCCAGCTTTTGGGCTGTAATATACTTGCCATCCTCATCAGACAGTAACAATTCGCCCTTTGCATTGGTGCGCACATCAAGGCCTATGGGCAGTGTATCCTCCAGTTTGGTGCCTTCCTGCTTAAGGTTATACGGCTTATACTCTACCGTCCACTGCAACTCTCCGGCTTTTATTAATTTAAACGCTTTGTCTAACAGCTGGCTTGTGATGGAAACACTCTGTTGGGCCGTTACGCCTGTGGTCCATTCTTCAGCCGTTAAAGATAGAGTATTCGTTTTTGTTGTTGTTTTGTTGCTGCTGAAATACCCTGCAAGGGTTTCAGTGCTGGGTTTTGCTTTTACCAGAATCACATAAGGTTGATTTAGTGAAGCAAAGGTAAAAGTAGCTGTTTTTTCGGTGAAGTCGGCACTAAGACCGGTCACTGTGTCCAGCGCATTGCCCGTTGCATGAACAGTTTCATTAGCCTGTTTCTCGCCTGCAAAAATGAGATAGTTCTTTCCGTCGGCAATTTTTGCAAATTCCCAGCCGTCCGGCAGGGTATCGGTTACAAATGCTTTTCCAAGGGGAGCTCCATCTGCGTTTGTCCTGCTGCTCAAATCCATACCGTCAGCATTGACGCTCAAACGGAAAATAACCGATTTATCTTCATAATCAAAGCCTTCCTCGGCATTTGTCGTAAAGTTATTTGCATCGTTGGCAGTCACACCAGCATCGGATATGGCATCACGCTTCAGCATCTCCTTAGACAGTGTTTTGCTCTTGTAGGCAACGCTGTCTGTTGCCGCATTCAGCTTTGCATTGGCGCTGAAAAGGGTAGCGGTATTCCACACAGAAGTTGTTTTATTGCCTGCAAAAATATCCGGATTTACCACCAGAGTTTCAAAGGTAAAGGTGTTCAACTCTGTTTGTGAAAGGTCTGTGATTTCTAACAGGTCGGCAACTGGAACTCCGTTCTGCGTAATCGAATGCACCTTCACTTTGACATCTGTGTTACCCGTGTTGCCAAAGGTGTCATTATATTTTTGGTTATATTGCGGGGTTAAATCCGTTTTCTTTATTCCCTCTGGGAAGCCGCTTGCTTCAGTAAGATTAAATTCGCTCGCTTTGCTTCCATACACGAGAAGGTCGTATACCTTTGGTGTGGGAATGTCCTGTCCCTTGGGATCAACCGTCACAGTCCAAGTAATCTTTCGGTCTTTCGGGTCTGCCACGCCGTCTTTTGTAATGGCATTATACCCGATGCCAACTTCAATGTTCCCTGTACCAATTCCTAGCTGGCCATCCCAACGGATGCTTGCAGAATTCTTATAAGTTTTTGTGCCGGTAGCATACGTTTCGTCGGGAACTTTTGTTACAATGGTAAGTAGAATTTTGGAATGAATAGTGCCAAGTTCATATTCGCCGTTACCATTGGGCGTCTCTGGAGTGCTCCCTGTGGGCTGAATGGACGTTGCATTGTCCCAATCAGAGCCGTTCCACTCTTGCCATGTTGCCTCTTGAAAGGTTAGCCCATCCGGTAGTATGTCTGTGATCACAACATTATCTAGGGTTGCTCCATAATGATTGGCAGTGATTGTCCATGTAATAGTGCGGTTTTTGGGATCATAAATGCCACTGCTGCCCTCATCGCTGGCTTTGCCAGCCTTTTCAATCCATTTGGGGGTAAACGTAACTTCCTTTGTATCGTTTTCCAAGACAATGTTATCTTTTTTTAACTCTGCCGTATTGGTCACTGTTTGCTCGGAATTCGCAAAGTACTGTTCCTCGGGGATTCCCGTTTCAAAAGTAACTGTCTGGGGGCTTTCGGAATTGTCTGGAAAGGTATAGCTAATTGTTTTATCATTAACTGTAGGATTTACATCAGCCTTTCCCACTACTTTAAAGGACGTGTTAATATAGTCTCCTACCTCAGTTAAATCATCAGAAAACACATAACCCGCTAAGTCAATCTGTTTATTCTCTGTCCCGTCTTTTTCTGTAGCTGTAATCTCTACGGTCCATGTAATTTTTTTCTCGGCCAAATCAGCAGTTCCTGATTTTTTCACCGTATACGTTATTTCTTTGGGAGGTACCTTAATTTGAAATGTTTTAGTTAGGATTGCTACGGAAATGAAGCCGTCCTCGTCAGGCTCACCGTCACCGGTGTATTCTAATGTTGCATTAAAATTGCACGCTACGGTATTGAGTTCTCCGTTAAAAACTTCATCATCTCCGTCGAAGATAGCCTTGGCTGTTACAGTGCCTGTTTCGCTGTTTGTACTAAATGCAATGTATCCAACCTGGAATCCCCCAAAAGTCAAGGGCACGTCTGGGTGTTCTCCAACCAGCTTGAAGTCGCTGCCCAAATCAAACGTAGCCCAATCTCCTTTTTGGACTAACTGGCCAGAGGTTGGTGGATCTTGCGAATAGTCTCCTAGAACCGGCACGCGAAATGAAATATTCACACTGATTGGCTCCGTCGTCAGGATAGGATATGTTTCCTCGCCCTGGGTAAGAGTAACCTCTAAATTATTCAGAATAGAGTACTTATCCGATCCCTCTGTTTCCGCCATGGGCACAAATTCGTTCAAGAGGATAGGAGCCTCCGGAAGGATGGGGAGAGGTTTTTCCACTTCTTCCGGAGGCTCGGTGGTAACATCACCTTCGTTTGCTTTGCCCTCGTTGTCTCCCGGCTCGGTGGTGACATCACCCTCGTTTGCTTTGCCCTCGTCGTCTCCCGGCTCGGTGGTAACATCACCCTCGTTTGCTTTGCCCTCGTCGTCTTCCGGCTCGGTGGTAACATCACCCTCGTTTGTTTTGCCCTCGTCGTCTCCCGGCTCGGTGGTAATATCATCCTCGTTTGTTTCGCCCTTATCGCCTTCCGGCTCGGTGGTGACATCACCCTCATTTGTTTCGTTCTCACTGCCGCCTTCTTTTTCCGGGTTGGCCGGAGCCTCCGGTGCGGTGATGACTGTATCCGTTCCCGCATCTATTCCTGTTCCTTCGGCATAGGCTGCGGGCTGAAATACGCTGAGCAGCAGTAGGAATGTCATTACCCAACTTATGAATCGCTTTCTGTTTCTTTTTACCATAGTTTTTGTCTCCCTTCTTGCACAATCCTTTTGTTTTCCTATGGGCTGTCGCCGCTAAAAACCAGAAGGTTGTGTCTGTAGTAAAGTACTTCGCCATTGCTCTCTTTTACATAACAATAGCAAAATTAGGAGTATTGCAGTTTTGCCTTGAGGCTTTTGCGAAGCACTTTTACATGGATTGTACACGATTTTCTTGTGTGTTGCTTGAAAACTGGAAAGAGAAGTATTCTTGTGCTGGACAATTGAAGAAAAAAATATAAAATTAATTTCTTTTTTTGGCAAGAAATTGTAACTGGAATCATGTATACTATGCTCAATATCGTTTTTCTGTTAGATGAAGTGGGGGGAAGCAAATGAAAACTGGTATACTGTTGGAAAAGCTGATCAATATTGCACAAGCTCCTAAAATTGACTTTGCACTTAGCATGAATATGGCGCCCAGCGGATTAAGCAAAATTCTAACGGGAAAAAGGCTTCCGTTTTTGAAGGAAAAAAGAATGTTCAGCAGGCAGGCGGCAGAGTATTTTGCGGAAGCATTATACGGATATAATTGCTATTTAAAATTTGATCCCGTATTTCCGGTCATATATAATTTCCATTCCAAATATGAACTGGAGCTGTTTCTTTCCGATGCGCTGGAGTATGCTTTGGATCAGGATTTTGCCATAGAAAATGATGAAAACCGGGATTATCCGGACAAAGAAAGCGGCTTTCTGGGGAAAAAGAAGGTTTTGAATATGTTTTGCATTATTGTTTCCGACTATGTGGTAAATCATGACGATACTCCTCTGGAGTTTTACAGTACCCTGCCATTATTTTGCAGGTTTTACGCTGATATTTTCCGCCGTGTCGTTATCGCAAGTCCGAAAAAGCAAAATCAGATTTCCTTCAATCATTTCTTTAACATTTCTTCCTTTGAGGTCTCCTACGATGAATATAATATGGATGTCCTTTTGTCAATTGCCCAAGTACAACAATACTATGATTTGAATTTATGGAAAATTCCAGAAAAAATGAAACAACTCTTTTTATTATTGAAGGGAAATTTTTTATTTGTTTTTAATATTCAAATGGATGGAACACCTTTTATGTCGTTTATCACCCATAAAAGCTATCTGGCTGCATTTTTCAATTCCCTGATGAAAAAGGACATGAAAAAAATCAGCTATAACAGAAGCGAAGCCATTGCTGCCCTAGAGGCTGACCCATCCTTTATAGACCGGCTGATTCACAAAAAGATTGATGCGGTATATAATTTTATATCCATAGGATATTTGGTGAGCAGGCAGGAGATGGATGCGATCACTGACAACGAAATTTTAAAAGAAAGCATTTTGAAGCTGTTTCACAGCATTATGACAGGAGAAGCGTTGTTCTGCGTTACGGTGGATGCCATGATGCATTTTTGTGCTACAGGCAAGGCCATTGTGCCCCTTCTTGGCGCCGTTGATATTCCCCATACTCAGCGCATTTCCTATCTCCAGCGCTTTGACGATTATATCACGCAGGAGAATGCCAGCAAAATTAAAATTTTGAACTACGAGCTGCCGAATATTGCTGTGCTTTGCTTCCGCGGGCTGAGTATTGTTTATGTGGTGGATAACGAGGGCAGGGTTGAAAAGATGCATTATTTTGAAACGGATATGCTGAACAATATTTTAGGCATGGAAATCGCTGACAGAAACATGAAAACAATGGAATTTAGCCCCGATTTATGGGATACATATATGGACGAGCTGCAAAAGAGCATGGGATGGATGAAACCGAAGCCTTAAAAAACCGGCGCAGGGGGTTCCGCCAATTTTGGAAAAAAGAGAGAAGCACCCTGCAATCAGTGCGCGCATGGCGGTAGGAATAAAAGCAGTGATCCTTTATTTTCATTTGCTCCGAATATTTTTGCTGTAGTTTCTACCTATTTAATTGAGTATGGCAGACGGCGAACCGGCCTGTAGCTTATCTTTCCGTTAGATCGCACGAGCCAGTTTATCACACATAGTACGGCGTATCAATGCAAGACGCATATTCTTCAGAGCTTCTGTACGCAGGGCGCTGAAAAGCAGGACTGATTGCGAAAAGGGACAGACCCAGGGGCTTGTTCCTTTTTTAAATTTCCGAGGGTTCCCCGGGGAAAGGCAGAGAATTTTCAAAGACTTCTATAACAATTTATTCCGGTTTATGCTATACTATGGATAGGCTAGCAGAAAAAGCGAAGCAGTGAAGCCTGGGAAAGAGAAAAACATCAAGAAGACGGGCAATTTTTCTTTTTTTTAAGAATCTATGACGCAGTATTATGATATAATGGAAAAGATGTCACAGTTCCAAGGGGTAGGGTGTGTTATATGGAGGTTATAAAAGGCGTTTTTGATAATTTAGGGGTAACAGGCTTTGTACGGCCTTCCATCGGATTTCCCGATGTTTTGGACATTTTGGTTGTTGCCTATATTATCTATAAGATTATTTTTTGGATTAAGGAAACAAGGGCATGGGTTTTGTTTAAGGGCATTTTAGTAATTCTTGCCTTAGCGGCCATTGCCACCATTTTGCAGTTAAACACGATTCTTTGGATTTTGTCTAATACCATTTCTGTGGGCATTATCGCAGTGATCGTCGTTTTTCAGCCCGAGCTTAGAAAAGCTTTGGAGCAGCTGGGAAAGGGACGGTTTTTTTCGTATTTTATGCGTACGGATGCGGAGGACAGCCAAAAGGCATCTTCCCGTACTGTAGATGAAATTATTAAGGCGGCGGATAAAATGGGCGCTGTAAAGACGGGTGCGTTGATTTTGATTGAGCAGGAGGTGCCCTTGGGGGATTTGGAAAGAACGGGAATTCCCATTGATGCGTTAGTTTCCAGTCAGCTTTTGATCAATATTTTTGAGCACAATACACCGCTGCACGACGGGGCGGTCATTATACGCAGGAACCGCATAGCTGCGGCAACCTGCTTTTTGCCGCTGACAGACAGCAACGACATCAGTATGGAATTGGGCACCAGACACCGGGCGGCCATTGGCGCCAGCGAGGTATCGGATGCTTATGTGATTGTTGTTTCCGAGGAAACGGGGTCCATTTCTATGGCAAGGGGCGGTGTGCTATATCGTAACTTAACGGCAGACCAGCTGAGAACAATGCTTTCACAAACCAAGAAAGTAGGTAAGAACAAACTCTCTTTTTGGAAAGGAAGGCAGGATAAATGAAAAAATTTCAGGAAATGCTGATGAAGGACTTGGGTTGGAAGCTTTTGTCCATAGGCATTGCCACAATTATGTGGTTTATGGTAATTAATATCAACCAACCTGTTGACACAAGGACATATTCAAAGTATATTACATTAGCGAATACAGAGGTTTTGACAAACCGTGGCCTGACTGTGAAGAATGCCCAGGAGGTTGCGGGAACCAAGGTGAATATCAAAATTAAGTCCCAGAGGACAGCCTTGGACCGCTTGAATCAATCCAATGATTGGCTGCAGGTTTCGGTGGATTTCTCCGCCCTGGCGGAAGCGGCGGATGGAGATACCGTTTCTCTGCCGGTGAAGGTGGAGATGCTGGGAGGCTACAGCGGCTATACCATTGTAAGCAAGGCGCCTGCCGCGGTTGAGGTGCAGATTGAGCGAATTGCAAGCAAAGAGCTTCCCATTCAGATTTCTTTGAACGGAGAGCTTCCCAAGGAGGCCTTGTATGCTGCACCCGTTTTGAGTGCGGAAAGCGTTTGGATCAAAGGGCCGGCTTCGGCGGTGGAGCAGGTGAGTGCGGTACGGGGTACCATCAATGCGGCGGATGTGCAGGATAATGTGCCCCTCAGTGCAAAGCTGAGTCCTTATACTGCGGAAGGAGCCCAAGTGCAGGGTGTGGAGCTTGGCATCAGGGAGGTGTTTGTCACCTACAGCGCATTGACTTTAAAATCTATCCCCATTCAGGTAAATATTTCCGGAGTACCCGCAGAGGGGTTTGTTCTTGGTGAAACCACCTGCACGCCCCAGATGATAGAGGTCATCGGTGCGCCGGAGGCGTTGACGGAATTTATTTATTTGCAGCTGCCGGATATTGATATTTCGGGCATCACCTCCACCGTAAGAAAAAGCTTTACTGTGGCGGATTATCTCCCCGCAGGAGTGTCAATGAAGGATGGAAGCAGTCCGGTTATACAGGTGAGTGTGCAGGTGAGCGGCTCCAATAGCCGGGAAATTGTGCTTCAGTCCAATCAGATTACCGTATTAAAGGGTGAAAGCGGCATGAGCTATGAAATCAGCGGCAGTGCCAGGGTCACCATTACCGGTGAAGAGGGGCTGGTGGAGGATATAGAGGAAAGTGCTTTAACGGCCACTGTGGATGTAAGCGGGCTTTCCCCGGGAGAACACAGGGTACTCATTACCTTGGATTTGCCCGACGGCGTGACCGCAGGCTATGCATATATTGATGTTTTCATTTCGGAGGAGGATTCCTCCGAAACGGAATCGTAATTGTTGGAGGAAAAGATAGATGGGAAAATTATTTGGTACGGATGGCGTCAGAGGGGTTGCCAATACGGAATTGACAGGCGAGCTTTCATATCAGCTGGGCCGTGCTGGAGCATATGTTTTGACAAAGGAAAAAAAACACGCACCGCGGATTTTGGTTGCCATGGATACAAGAATCAGCGGGGATATGCTGGAATCCGCTTTGGTGGCAGGCATTTGCGCCGTTGGGGCCCATGCTGTTTTGGCAGGGGTGCTTCCCACGCCGGCTGTGGCATATTTGGTGCGCCAGTACCGTTTGGATGCGGGGGTAGTGATTTCTGCATCCCATAACCCGGTGGAATATAACGGGATCAAATTTTTCAATGAGCAGGGCTATAAATTAAGTGATGCATTGGAAGAGGAAATTGAAGAGATTGTTTTGAGCCGTACGGAGGTTTTGCCTTGTCCCACGGGCAGTGCCATCGGCACAAAATCCTACGCAGAGGAAGCCTTGGATGATTATATTGCTTTCCTTAGAAATACAACCAATGAGCGGTTTGAGGGCATAAAGATTGCCTTGGATTGCGCCAACGGTGCGGCATATAAGGCGGCGCCCATTGCCATGCTGGATTTGGGCGCCCAGCTTTGCATTATACATAACGGGCCCGATGGAACCAATATTAACGAAAAATGCGGCTCCACCCATATGGAGGATTTGGCAGCGCTGGTGAAGGAAAACGGTGCAGACATTGGCTTTGCCTTCGACGGCGATGCGGACCGCTGTTTGGCCATGGATGAAAACGGCCATCTTATAGACGGGGATAAAATTTTGGCCATCTGCGGCTGTGATATGAAGCAAAGAAATGCATTGCATAAGAACACCATTGTGGGGACGGTAATGTCCAACTTGGGCCTTAGCATTATGGGGCGGGAAAATGAAATTTCTGTTTTGCAGGCAAATGTGGGCGACAGATATGTTTTGGAGAGTATGCTGGCCAACGGCTACAACCTTGGGGGCGAGCAATCGGGGCATATTATTTTTCTGGACCATAATTCCACGGGGGACGGCATATTAACGGCCATCCAAATTTTATCGGTAATGAAGCGCAGCGGGAAAAAGGCCTCTGAATTAGGGAAAATCATGGAGGTTATGCCTCAGATTTTGGTGAATGCCCGGGTGAACAATGCAAGGAAGAATGCCTATATGGAGGTGCCTGAAATCAAAGCGGCCATTGAAGCCTTGCAGGAGAAATTCTCCGCAGACGGCCGGGTGCTGATTCGTACCTCGGGCACAGAGCCTTTGGTGCGGGTAATGATTGAAGGAAAAGACCAAGAGGCCATGGAACGGGAGGCAAAAAAGCTTGCCGCTTTCATAGAAGATAAGCTTCAGTAAAAAAACTCCCGCCGCAGAGGAAAACTACTTGACTGCGGCGGGAATTATGCATAAAATAAAGAAGGACTGCTTTTGTATTAAGGGCGTAGGAGTTTTTAGGCTCTGCCTTGCCTATTACCGAAAAGCATTTTGTTTCATATGTGTCTCAGTAGCTCAGCTGGATAGAGCGTCCCCCTCCTAAGGGGAAGGCCGCAGGTTCGACTCCTGTCTGGGACATTGGCATAGCAAAGGCTGCTATGCCTTTTTTATGCCGAAAAACATGGTATGATGAAGGAGAGGCATTGCATGAAAAAAATAAATCGGGTGGATTATTTTAGAAGTAGCAAACCCTACAGTTGAAACACGAAACACAACTTCCTTTTGTATCTGATTATGTGTTATTGCAATCCTCCCGTTCGTTTTGCTGTTAAGCAATAAGAAAAAGTTCCATCTGTGAAGCTTCGACGCGATGTGAAAAAAATGTATTTTTGATTGGAGGAAAGTATGAATTTATTTATGATACTTCTTGGCGGCAGTATTGTGCTAGATTCTATATATCGTTTAAAAACATTGCAGCAGGATGAAATGTTTAGAAGGAGTAAGCTATTCTTCAGCTTTTACATCGTTCTGGGGGTTTGCAGTATCATAATAGGTTCCATGAAATTCAGCTGCCGAATCAACGAAATTTTGGTTTGGTCAATGTTTGTTTTACACAGTGCCGCACTCATCATAGTACCGAAAAAGAAGAGGTGATATCGAAATAGGGATTTTTTTCTGTGTTACGGTTTAGGTGGTTTTTGTGTTTGGGTGAAGTGAATTTCTTATGAAATTTATCTGGAAAACAGCATTTTACGGCTATAAAAAAGGGCGTCCTAGGGACACCCTTTTTTGAAACAGGGAACAAGATTAGTCCAGCAAGCCCTTGCTTTCAAGGAACCCTTTTGCTACCTGATCCACTGCTGTTTGCTCTACATTTACCTGATAATTCAATTCTGTCATTTCTTCATCGGAAATTTGTCCGGCTAAAAGATTTAATACCTCTTCCAGCTCCGGATGGTTTTTCAATGTCTCGTTTCTCACGATGGGAGCCGCATAGTAGGGTGGGAAGAAGTTCAAATCATCCTCAAGCACCTGCAAATCGTATTTCACTATTTCTGCATCTGTGGTGTAAGCATCCGTTGCATCCATATCTCCGTTGCCGATGGCTTGGTATTTCAGAGAAACATTCATCATTTTGGGGTCACCCTTAAAGGATAAGCCGTATAAATCGCAGAAGCCTTCAAATCCATCCTCTCGATTAAAGAATTCATTTTCCGCACCAAAGACAAGATTTTCGGATACACCGATTAAATCAGAGCAGGTTTCCAAGCCGTATTCCTCGGCGGCCTCTCTTGTTACTGCGATGGCATAAGTATTGTTAAAACCCATGGGCTCCATCCAAGAAATATCAAATTGCTTCTCAAATTCCTCGGAAACCACACGATAGGCTTCATCGGAATCGGTAATTACATCCATCTTTAAGTGGGCGGTCAGCCCTGTACCCGTGTATTCGGCGTAAAGGTCAATATCACCCTTTTTCAAAGCTTCAAAATTAATAAACGTTCCGCCCATATTCAGCTTACGTTCCACCTTTAAATCCGTTTTGTTTTCAACAAGCTGGGAAAGGATTTCACCCAGAATGATATTTTCGCTGAAATCCTTGGAGCCGATGACAACGGTATCCTTACTGCCGCATCCTGTCAATGCCAAGGACAAAAGGGTCATTGCACCAATGGCCATAGATAGTAGTTTCTTTTTCATGTTTTGCCTCCTTATTCAAATTATTTTGCTCGTTTGACAAGCTTATATTCCACTTTTGACATTAAAAAGTCAAAAATAACTGCCATAATGACTACGGGAAGGGTTCCCTTTATGATTGCCCCGAAGTTCATGGTCTGAATTCCCCGGTAAATGGGGTATCCAAGGCCGCCGGAGCCGATTAAAACACCAATTACCGCAATGGATAATGCAGTAACCGTGGCAATTTTGATGCCGGAAAAAATCAGCGGGAAGGACAGGGGAAGCTCTACCTTGCGCATACGCTGCAATTTAGACATACCCATACCCTTTGCCGCATCCTTCAAATGAGGGGGAACTCCCGTCAGCCCGATGTAGGTATTGCGCACAATGGGCAAAAGGGAATAAAGAATCAGCCCAATGATAAGGGTTGTATTTCCCAGACCAAAAAAGATCATTAAAAGAGCCAAAAGGGCCAAAGACGGTATGGTCTGCAGGGAATCTACCACCCAGAGGATCACTTTATCAAGATAAAGCACCCAATAGCAGATAATGCCCAAAATCACACCGATGATTGCGGAAATGGCAATGGCAATCAATACCAGAACCATATGCTCTATTGTAAGAGAGAACAAAGTACTCATTTTTTCACCTCCCAAGCTTTAGGCCTCTGGGCGTAAGAATGTGCTGGAAAAAACCAATCACTGCATTCGCCACCAAAGCCAGAACTGCGGCGGGAACTGCCCCGGCCACGATAAATTTTGTTTCATAGGTAGAAAGCCCCGTCCAAATCAAATCACCCAGTCCGCCGGCGCCAATCATACCCGCAAGGGTGGCCCAGCTGATGATATAAACTGTGGATAACCGAAGACCGCCGATGATAGCGGGCATGGCAAGGGGGAGCTCTACCTGAAAGAGAATCTGCCCGCCGCTCATACCAATGCCTCGGGCCGCCTCGATGCAATGGCCGTCTACCTCTAAAATACCCGTATAGGTGTTGCGCAGAATGGGCAAAATGGCATAAAGTGACAGAGCCGCAATGGCAGGGGGCTTACCAATCCCCATTAAAATCAACATAATACCTAAGAGAACAAGGCCGGGAATGGTTTGAATAACACCGGCGATAGATAAGATGTATTTTGCCGTCCCTTTGTGGCGGGACAGAAAAATACCGGCAGGAACGGCGATGATTACGCCGATACCCACGGAAACAAGCACAAGCTCTATATGGGTAAAAAAGGCTCTCCAAATATCAGTTGAATATTTTGCGAGAAATTCTGAATAGGTCATTGCGTCATCTCCCCCCAAAGAGCCTCGCCCATGGCTTTTGCCATACTGGTTTTGGTAATGAGCCCGGCGACGGTATTATCATCGTTTAGCACGATAACATAGCCGGTGGGAGAAGCGATTAACAGCTCGAAGGCCTCTTGGGCATTGGAATCCCGGTTCACCGTGATGGCTTCTACGGTAATCAGCTCGGCAATCTCCTTGCCTGCCTTTCCCTGTGCCTTTATTTTATCAACGGAGACGGTACCCAAATAGGTGTCATCCTCCTCAATTACAATCAGAGAGGATACATCCCTTCGGCTCATCAGCTCGATACATTCTAAAGTTTTCTTTGTTTTTGGTACGGTAAGTACCTTTTTGCGCATAAAGTCCGACGCCACCATACCAGCGGCGTTGACCCCGTTACTCATATGCTTGCCAAGGAAGCTTTTGATAATGGGATCGGCAGGATTTTGCAGCATTTCCTCCGGAGAAGCAACCTGTAATACCTTGCCCTCGTTCATAAAAACAATGGTATCTGCAAGGCGGATGGCTTCATCCATATCATGGGTAACAAAAACAATGGTTTTGCCCAATTTTCTCTGTATTTTTTTCACTTCCTCCTGCAAGGAATCTCTGGTTACAGGGTCCAGGGCGCCAAAAGGCTCATCCATCAGCACAATGGGCGGAGAGGCCGCAAGAGCCCGCAGTACACCGATACGCTGCTGTTGTCCGCCGGAAAGCTCCGAGGGATATTTTTTTGCGTTTTCCTCATAGGGCATATTTACCAAATCCAACAGACGATGCACAATATCGTCGATTTCCTCTTTTTTATAGTTCAGAAGCTTCGGAACAATGGCAATGTTCTGTTCTACTGTCATATTTGGAAAAAGCCCGATCTGCTGAATGACATACCCAATGGTACGGCGTAGCTTTACAGGGTCCATTTTGGTAATATCTTTGCCGTCAATATAAATTTCACCGGAATCCGGCTCAATCAACCGATTGATGGTTTTTAGTGTGGTGGTTTTTCCACAGCCACTGGGCCCGATGAGAATGACAAATTCGCCTGCTTTTATATCCAGATTCAGTGTATCCAGAATTGTTTTCTTACCGTAACGTTTACATACGCTGCGAAATTGAATCATATAAGATCTCCTTTCTTACTTTCAAACTAACAACTCTATTATACATATGAAGTTGTCAGTTGTCAAGTAAGGGAAAATCTACAAAAAAAGACTTCGCCTTTTTGTAAAAGACAAAGTCCGGTGTGTCCGTTTTGGTGATACTGTTGAAAAGAATGCAGAGATTCCAAGCTTTTTTGAAGAAAATAAGGGAAGCCTCCTAATTGATGCACAAAAGATGGTGCGGCAGATTTTTGTAGAAAAGAGCGATATATTCTGTACGGAAAGCTTAAATTTTACTGAAAATGGGAAAAAAAACGGCCCATCCCCAGGCTGTTTTGAGGCAGAGAATACTTGCTCTGGCTTTTATTCAGCGCCGAAGGAAGGGTCTGTAATATAATTGGTGACGGTTTCTATGGTAGAAATATTTCCTACAAAAATCAGCGTATCCCCCTCTGCTAAAATGACGTAGGGGCCGGGAGAGAGAATCACCTTGTCCATGCGGCGGATGGCAATGATGGTTGCCCCGGTTTTATGCCAAAACATGAGATCCATCAGACTTTTGCCGATGACAGGAGAGTCCTTTGGTATATCAATTTCATAATTCTGAAAAGGATTGCTTTTTGAAAATTTATCGTTGGTACGCACCAAATGCGCCGCCATTTCCCGAATTTGCTCACTGAGGAGCAGCTGCTGATCCAAAAGCTTTTTCAGGTTGCGCTGTATGAGGCGGGTATCGTTTTGCTCGCCGAAGCGCTGGGCAAACTCCGTTGCTTTTTCCACAGAAAGAACCACAACACCGCTGTTTTTGCGAACCTCAACAATGCCCACATCTTCCAGAAGCTTTAAGGCCCTGCGAATGGTTTCCGGGGATACACCGTATTCCGATGACATGACGGAGCGCCCGTAGATTTTTGTATTTACTTTCAGTTCCTCTCTTGAGATGCGCAGGGCAATATCCAACGCAATCTGAGAGTAAACCGGAGGATTGATTTTTTCTTTCATAATAAACACCGTTTCATGATATATTTGATTTTGGATTTGGAATATAGACGAATGCCTGAAAAAATCGGATTTAGAAAGGAACCGTTTCAGTGCTTAAATTTTATATTTCCCAAATACCCAGATGCATTCTAACACATTTCCATAGGAAAGTCCAGCAATGAGAGAGTAATGGGGGTTCCAGATTCTTACAAAAGGCTGTTTTTTGGAAAAATAAGGCAAACCCACCGCTGTTACAGGTAAAGGGAAACCCTGCGCAGACGTAGGATACGCCTTGACAATTGGGGTAAATTTGTTATATACTTTTTTCGTATATAGGCGGTTTTTGACAGTAGAGTTTTTCTCTTACAGGCATCAGAAAACGCATAGATTTTCAGAAAGAGAATGGAGATGAAACCGTGGAGAGAATTAAGACAATCAAAACTCGTGACCTGAAGAAGAGCGTAGCTTTTGGCGGCTGTGGCGAATGCCAGACATCTTGCCAGTCTGCTTGCAAAACCTCCTGTGGCGTTGCAAATCAGCCCTGCGAGAACAAACAGAAGTAAGCTCAAAAGGATTGACAAACGAATCCGCCGCCTGCTTTTAGTAGGGCGGCATTTTTCGTATGGGGAGACTTCCTTTGAGACGGAAAGGATGAAATAGATTGATACATCAGTATAAATTAAACGGATATAACATTGTATTGGATACTTGCAGCGGCTCTGTGCATACGGTGGATGAGGTTGCGTATGACATGATCCAAATGTATGAGGAAAAGAGCAAGGAAGAAATACTCCAAGCAATATTAGAAAAATATAAAGGCCGGCTCGATGGGACGGAGGCGGTGATGTGCTTTGAGGACATCCAAGCCTTAGCCCGAGAGGGAAGCCTGTTTGCAAAGGATGAATATGAAGACCTTGCCTTTGATTTTAAAAACAACAGCCATGTTATTAAGGCGCTTTGCCTCCATGTTGCCCATACCTGCAATTTAAATTGCAGCTACTGCTTTGCAAGGCAGGGGAAATACCAGGGAGAGCGGGCCTTGATGAGCTTTACGGTGGGGAAGCAGGCCTTGGATTTTTTGATTGCCCATTCGGGAACAAGAACAAATCTGGAGGTGGATTTTTTTGGCGGCGAGCCGTTGATGGTTTGGGAGGTGATCAAACAATTGGTGGCCTATGCAAGGGAGCAGGAGCCTGTGCATCACAAAAAATTCCGCTTTACCTTAACCACAAACGGTATGCTGATTGATGAGGATGTGATTGCCTTTTCCAACCGGGAGATGCACAATGTGGTGTTATCCTTAGACGGACGCAAGGAAATACATGACCATTTGCGCAAAACCGTTGGGGGGGAAGGCAGCTACGACACAATTCTGCCCAAGTTTCAAGAATTTGTAAAGCGCAGAGAGGGCAAGAATTATTATATGCGGGGCACCTTTACCCATAATAATGTAGATTTTACCAATGATATTTTTCATATGGCGGATTTGGGCTTTCGGGAGCTAAGCATGGAGCCTGTTGTGTGTGATCCTTCCGACCCCTACGCACTGACGGAGGCGGATTTGCCCAAGCTGTTTGATCAGTATGAAATTTTGGCAAAGGAAATGCTTCGCCGTAATAAAGCGGGCAACGGCTTTGCATTTTATCATTATATGTTGGATTTGGAAAACGGCCCCTGTGTTTATAAAAGAATCAGCGGCTGCGGTTCGGGCACGGAATATATGGCAGTTACCCCTTGGGGAGAGCTGTTCCCCTGCCATCAGTTTGTGGGGGATGACAAGTACAGCCTAGGCAACATTTGGGAGGGCGTGAAAACCCCTGATGTTCAAGAGCAATTCCGCCACTGCAATGCCTATGCAAGGGAGGAATGCCGGGATTGCTGGGCAAAGCTGTACTGTTCCGGCGGCTGTGCTGCAAATGCATACCATGCCACAGGCAATATTCAAGGGATTTACGAGTATGGCTGTAAATTGTTTAAAAAGCGTATCGAATGCGCCATTATGATGAAGGTTGCAGAAAGCTGTGAGGAATAATATCATGCATACACCCATTTATGATTTTGTAAAAAAATATGGGGAAAGAGGGGCTGTCCGCCTGCATATGCCGGGGCACAAGGGCAACCCTCTTTTGGGCTGCGAGCCTATGGATATTACGGAAATCAAAGGGGCGGACGACCTGTATCATGCCGCGGGGATCATTCGCCAAAGTGAGGAGAACGCCTCCGGCTTATTCGGCTCCAAAAAAACCTTTTATGCCACAGGGGGCTCCTCCCAATGCATCGGCGCCATGGTGTATTTGGCCATGCTCCATGGGCAAAAAGGACGGCCCATTTTGGCGGCAAGGAATGCCCACAAGGCTTTTTTACATACCTGTGCCTTGTTGGATTTAGAGGTTGTGTGGCTGTATCCTCAAAAGGAAAGCCCTCTTTGCAGCTGCACTATTTTTCCGGAACAGCTAGAGGGGATTTTGAACGCTATGGAGGTATTGCCCTTCGCTCTTTATATTACCTCCCCCGATTATTTGGGGGGTATGGCGGATATTCAGGGGCTTTCCGCCGTTTGCAGAAGCTTTGGCATTCCTTTGCTGGTGGATAATGCCCATGGGGCTTATCTGCGGTTTTTGCCCGAATCTATGCATCCCTTGGATTTGGGGGCGGATTTATGTTGTGATTCTGCCCATAAAACCCTTCCTGTTTTGACGGGCGGGGCCTATTTGCATATTGCAAAAGAGACAAGCTGTTCCTTTGAAGGGGCGGGGAAACAGGCATTGGCCTTCTTTGGCTCCACCAGCCCTTCCTATTTGGTGCTGCAATCCTTAGATTTATGTAACCGTGTTTTGGCGGAAGGATATAAAAACCGGATAGAGGCTTGTATTGGGCAAATAAAATACCTTTCTTTGCAATTAGAAGAAAAGGGATATGTGGTACGGAATTTTGAGCCGTTAAAGCTGGTTCTGGATGGAGCGGCAATTGGTCTGGAGGGCGTTATATTGGCGGAATTTTTGCGGGAAGAAAACATCGAGCCGGAGTTTGCCGATGAGGATACCCTTGTGCTGATGTTTACACCGGAAAATACGGAAGAGGACTTTCAAAAAATTTTGCAGGCCTTTCCCCCGGTGATTGGAGGCAATGGAAGAAGAAAAAAATCCATACTGCCTGCCCGGGGAGCCCGTCGCTTGTCTATTCGGGAGGCAATGTTTGCAAAGCGGGAGCCCCTTCCTGTGGAACAGGCTTTGGGGCGAATTTGCGCTGTTCCAGCGGTTTCCTGTCCCCCTGCCATACCCATTGCCGTAAGCGGCGAGGAGATTACACAGGAAATGATTGGGCTGTTTTTGCTTTATGGCATTGAGGAGATTGAAGTAGTGAAGGCCTGAGGGATACGGTTTAACAACAAACTGTGGTGCTATGCCTTAGCAGACAATGGAGAAAGGCAAGGAAAAATATGTTGGTTTATGCGTACCTCTGTTTTTTCAAGAAGAAGAACGCATACGGTTAGGAGTAAACAAATGTTTGAGGATACAATCATATCCCTTCAGAGTTTTATCATGCTGATGGGAGCAAGCTTTTTAGCGGGTTTTTTAGATTCTATTGCAGGGGGCGGCGGTTTGATTTCCTTGCCTGCCTATACCCTAACGGGAATTCCTATGCATTCTGTTTACGGCTGCAATAAATTTTCTGCGGCCTTTGGGACGACCATTGCCGCATGGCGGTATTGGAAGCATAAAATGCTGGATGTTCAAGTGGGTATTTTGGCGGCAGTGGGAGCATTTGCTGCGTCTGCCTTGGCGGCGAAGGTAGTTCTTTATTTCAGCGACAGCACCTTAAAAACCATGATGTTCATTGTACTGCCCATTGCGGGGTTTATTACCATTATGAATAAAAATATGGGGGAAGAAAACCTTTCCGACACTTATTCCAAGAAAAAGAAAGTGATTCTCTCCATTGTGATTGGCGCAATCATCGGGTTCTATGACGGCTTGGTTGGCCCCGGCACGGGAACCTTTGCCTTGATGGCGTTCTGCTTCCTCATGAAGTACGATTTGCGTACCGCTTCGGGCAATGCAAAGTGCTTAAACTTAGCCTCTAATTATGCGGCTTTGGCGGTATTTTTGATGGAAGGAACCGTTTATTTTAAAATAGCCGTTCCTGCGGCGATTTTTGGTATTGCAGGGAATTATTGCGGGGCAGGAGTTGCCATCAAAAAAGGTGCAAAAGCCATTCAATTCATGCTGATGGTTGTGATCGTTTTATTGTTTCTTAAGATGGGATCGGAGGTGCTTTTTTCATAATAGGGAGAGTACCTGTTTTTGCAGCGCGCTGAAAAAAAGAGGCATCGACAGAGTCGATACCTTCTTTTTTATTTTTAAAACAACAACGTTCCCTCCGCCTTTGCGGCTTCAATATCCTTTAAAATACTTTTTTGTTTTTCGTCAAACAAAAGGTCTTTATTATACTGATAGTATTTTTCACTGCCATTTTCACTGATGAATTTTACGCTGTAAAAATTCGTGGTCAATTCTGTGATAAAGATAACCATTTCCTGCCCGGCGCCAAAGGCCGCCTCTAAAAACAGGAAGGTATTTTCCAATTCCTTGGCGCCGGTTTCGATAAGCCTTTCCCGCAGGGATACATCCGCGGCGAAGGCGGCTTTGATTTCCGCAAAAACCCCCTCCTTCTCCCGCAGGCCAAGGCTTTTTATTTTTGTTTGATAAGCAAGGAGCCGTTCTATGGTTCTGCGGCGGCTTTTTTGGGTGCTTTGATCCAAAAGGTCCGCCTTCTTTTCTTGGGTGAAGGCCGCCTCTTTTTCCTCCAGCAGGCCCTCCAACAGCTTTTCCCAAGGGGTTTCCGTGCAATAGGGGCTTTGGAAGCGTTCCTTGAGCACCAAAAGGGCTTGATGCAATTCTGTGGCAAACAAATCCTGCTCGTAGGCCAGCTTGAAATCATCGGAAAGACGGCTGAGCAAAAGACCCAGCACACTCAGCTTTTCATCAAAGGGGGCGGTGGAAAGCTTGGCGGCGGTTCCCTCCGTAAAGGTGCCGTTTAAAATATCCTCTACATGGTACTCTGTTTTATATTTATGATATAGCTCTAAATAATTGGCGAAGTCCCGGGCAATTTTGGGATGCTGTAAATATTGGGCAATCATATCCGCATTTGCGGGTATTTTCATGGCCTCATAAACCTTTAAAATGGTGGAAAGGTCCTCCCAGCCTCTGGGGGTGACAAAGCGTTTGCCGTCTACGGTGTTTTCCATGGCATAAAAATTATTTTTCTTGATTTCCAAGTAGGATAAAATTGCTCCATGGACGGAATTCTTGTAGGCGTATTCCCGCCAAACGGGATACTCCGGTTGAACGTCCACTTTTTTTACACGATCCAACGTTACTACGTCAAATTCCCGCACACTTTTGTTATATTCTGGGGGGTTGCCCGCCGCCGCAATGAGCCAGCCCTCGGGCACCTTATGGGCACCGAAGGTTTTGGCCTGCAAAAACTGGAGCATGGCCGGAGCCAGGGTTTCCGAGGCGCAGTTGATTTCATCAATAAAAAGGATGCCCTCGGACAGGCCTGTTTCCTCCATTTTGTTGTAAACCGAGGCAATGATTTCGCTCATGGTATATTCTGTGATGGCATATTCCCGTCCGCCGTATTGCTTATGGCTGATAAAGGGCAGGCCGATGGCACTTTGGCGGGTGTGATGGGTGATGCTGTAAGCCACCAGAGCCACGCCGCATTCCCTTGCCACCTGCTCCATAATGGCGGTTTTGCCAATGCCCGGAGGACCCATAAGCAGGACGGGACGCTGGCGCACCCGGGGAATCAAATATTCTCCGAATTCATTTTTCATAAGATAAGCCTGTATGGCTCTTGTAAGTTCTTCCTTCGCTTGTTTGATATTCATGTCAATTCTCCTTATCGTAAACGGATAAATCCTCCGGGCCAAGAACCACCTTCATTGCCCAAGGGGGAACATTCAAATCCAGATAGTCCTCATGGAAAAAAACAAAGGCGGTTTCATAGGGGGGACGGCGGCGGGGAAAGGTGCCGTAGCCGTCGGTGAAATAAATCAGCCCTTTGAGGTTTTGAAAGCGTTTCTCTTCCATCAGCTCTTCCACATAGGTAAAAACAGGGCGAAAATCCGTGCCGCCGCTGCCGATGAGGCGGAAGTGCTCCATATAGTCCGCCAAGTCCTCCTGCGAGGTGATGAGGGTATCCTGCTGTACCTTTGCATCGCACTGCAAAAGGTGAATATTGGTTTTATGAAAAAAGGAATCGTTGTTTTTTAAAATGGAGAAGGTCTCCTCTAAAAAACGTTGTACCGTTTCCCCCTCGCAAGATTCGGAGGTGTCTATGGCAATGACCAATTCTTCTATTTTTTTTACTTCCTTATATTCCAATGCTTCGATCAAGGGCATATTTCCGTAAAGGGAAAGGCCGTAGGTATAGAAAATATAATCGTAGGCGTCTTCATCCACCCGTAAATCCTCTTTTAATGTAACAAATTTTTCAAGGAAGCGGCGGTAATCATACTTTTCCCGATTTTCGATTTTCAATAGATGCAGCAAATCCCCTGCATTTTCCCCCATCTCCTTGGAGAAGGTTTCTAAATTGGTTTCCGTTTTTTCGCCGATTTGCTGCCATTTTTCCTCCAGCTGCTTTTGCTTTTCTTGTTGGCTTACAGAATCATCTTCGTTTTCTTGGTTGTCATTATTTTGGTCATTTTGATCCTGATTTTTGTTATCCTCTTTCTTTTGCTCCCAAAAAACATGGTCATCCACCCAAAATGTCAGCTGAAGCCTGCCAAATCCCTGGGGGGTAAAGGTTTTCTCCGAAAGCTTGCGGTAAATACCCTCGGCAGAAAGCACCGTCAAGTCTTGTTTCAGTTCCGCATACAGCTCTCTTCTGCGATCGGAAACCACCAAATGGGTCGCCTTTAGCTTCAAACTATCTATGATGGACTCTACAGCGACGTCGCAGGCCACGCCCCAAAGGGCCGGATCCCGTTCTCCCGTATGAAAAGGATGGCGGAAAATGCAGTGCAAAAGCATATGCAGATAAAGGCGGTTCACCAAAACGGGGTCCGATTGATACCGTTCCACCAAATAGCGGGGGTTGAACAAAACCTTTTCCCCATCAGTGCCTACATAAAGGGAGGAGAGGTTCATTTGATATTGCAGTCCGCTTAAGGCGATATCCAAAAACCGCAGGGACAAATATAGCTCGTTGCGGGAGGCATTTAAAATGGCATTGCCGATTTGTATCAAGCGCTGATGGTTTTCGTTCATGAAAGGCCTCCTTTATAAATCAAAGCTTTTTTTCACGGCAGAAGCAGAATGCCGATGCTGATAATCCATGAAAAAGCTTAGTATCTCCGTTTTTTTCTTTTTTTGCGCAAACTCCATTAATTTGGGCAGGGCTTCCTGGGTGTAAAGCCCCCATTGGGCAAAACGGCGCAGTACCTTCAAATTTTCTTTTTGTATATAATACTCCCCGGCAAAAAGCAGATGCTCCCGCACATAAGAAAGATAGGTTTCTCTGCGGTTTTCCGGCAGGCGGTAAGGGTAGGACAGGCGATAAACCGCCAAAAGTAGCACCAAAACCGCCACATCCTCCCGCCGGGTCAGATAAAACAGCTCATCATACCTGCGGAAGTCGATATCCGAATTGCGGATGCATTGGCGGAACAGATGGCCTGTGCCGTAATTCACCTGATGAAACTGCCTTGCCGGAGTATCCTCAATATATTCATATTGAAAATCGGGGATCAAAAGCTTTACTCTCCCATCGGGAAAATCAATGGTTAAGAGCAAGGCATGGTTTAATACGGCAATCAAATCAGAAACGTGCCGGCATTGTCCGAAATGGATTTCATAAAGATTGTCGCAATTTAAAAATAGCCCTGTTTCCAGCTGTACGGTGTTTTTGGGAATATTGATTTTGGTCAATGCCCTGCAATTATAAAAGGCATACTTCCCCAAAAAGGCAACCTCCTCGGGAATGCGGAGGGTTTTTAAGGAGGCACAACCGTAAAAGGCATAGGCGCCGATGCCTTTTAAATTTTGTGGCAAAGTGAGCACCTCCAAGGAGGAACAGCCCGAAAAGGTGTAGGGCGAAATTTCCTCCAAAAGCGCAGGCAAAGGGAGCGTGCGCAGGGCGTTGCATCCTCCAAAAGCGTTTGCGCCAATGTGGCGGATGGTATCGGGCAGGGTGATGCGCACAATGGCGTCCCCCTCCTCTTTTTGCGCGGGGGCAGTTCTCTCTTTGTTTTCCTCTACAAAAGAAAGCTCTGCTGTGCTGTCCTCCTCCGCCTTGGGCAGTTCCTCTTCTATGGCGAAGGCAAATGCACCGATGGCAGTGACAGGCTTGCCCTCTATGGTTTCTGGGATATGCAGTTGGCTTGCTCTGCTCGAAATACCTGTAATGGTGACACCTTCGTCAGAGGGTTTATAATATAGGATAACCTGTTTTATTGGTTTCATGGCAATGTCCTTTTCAAAATTTAATTTATTTTTCCATTATACTTCCTCGTGAGGGGTGTGTCAAAAAAGGCTGATAGATTGAATGATAAACATCACTTTGTTTTTATATAAAAAAATTTGAAAATCTATAAAGTATATCATTTTTAAATGATATCTTTTATTGAAATTATTATTTTATGGAAGTAAAAGGATTTTATTGACAAATAATATCAATTTATGCAGAGAAAATTAGATTTATAAGGATTGAATATATATATATATATAGTATACTTTAATTTGATTTTCAAAGATTTTTCACGTTGCGATGCTTTTAAAAACATAATGCAATGTAATATTTTTAAATTATAGACGAAGTGAAGGGGTTAACAAGAGAACTGTTTGAACAGCCAATGTGGGAGGATTTATTTAACAGACTTTCACTCTAAACTATTCATTTAGTTCTGTTGTTAATCCTACGTTTATTTAAAAGTAAATACGACAGAGTAACAAATTTCTTTGAATATTATTTTTGTTCAAAACAAGTTCAAAATGTATCTTAATGGAGGCACATTTATGAAATTTTATGGTATCCCGCTATGTATTTGCATTTGCTTATTGTGTCGTCTTCTTGCAAATTCAAAAAATTATAAAAAGAATGAGAAGATATTGTTGTTTGTGTTGCTTGCCCTTACAGGCGTCGCCCTTGTTTATGCATTGAGTATGCTTTTTCAAAATGAAGAGGTTTTGTTTGTGTCTGTGTTTTTTATTGTTGCCCTCATATGCCAGCAAAGTGTGCATCACTTTATAAAAATTCAGGAGGCAGAGAGTTTGTTTTCCCAAAGAAGCTCCTATGGTATATTACTTATCTTGTGGATATCTTTGGTGGTTTCCTTTTACATGGAGGCAAGGGCCATTCAAAATTTTTTAGACACAATACCATAAAAGAGAAAGGGAGCGAATCATGAAATATTATTTGATTGTTTTGATGCTGTGCTTGGGGCTGCTAGTCTGGATGGAATACAAAATAAAAGGGAAACCTGTTATGAATCAATATTTTTTGCATTTTATATGTACAACTGGATTTTTACTTTGTGCTTTCCTTTTTTTTGAGAAAAATTTTTCTCAAGTGATTACAATGAATTTTGATACCATTATGGTTTTCTATGTTATTCACAGTACCGTAAAGCTTTTAGGTGAATACATAGAGAAATTTCAAATTATGAGAGAAAATTTATTTTTTTATTTGTGTATTTTGCTATGGACTGGGTTTGCTGTTAGCTTTGTGCTAGAGCTTCGTAGTATGGCTTTGCCAATATAAAGGAGGGAGGCACATTAGATTCCTCCCTCTTTTGTTAATTTCTATTAATGTCCTCTTGTTTCGATGGCGACTGCGGGACAGTTGGTTTTTGCTTCGATGACCATGGCTTCTGTGCTGGGGGGCACATTCTCGGGGATGGCTCTTGCCAAATTGCTGCCATCCATGGAAAAAACATCGCCGCAAAGGGTAACGCACAGGCCGCAGCCAATGCACTTATTATTCACAAATGCTCTCATACGATCTCTCCTTTTGAAACAATTTTTACTATTGTCTCTCTTTTGCGGAAAGATATGCGCCTTTACAAACAAAAAAACCTGTATTGCAAGGCAGACCTTCTCCATGCAATCAGGCTTTTTTAAAAAATATTTGAAAAACCATAAAGGAACGGTTTTCCTAGGGTGGCGGTTTGCGGATACAGCCGGGCGCTTTTATATGATAGACTTAGTATTCTTTTCCCATCATAAGCGCAACATCCATCCATTCGGTAACCATCCGATAAGCTTCGTTTTCATCCTGAAGACGGGCAAGGGTTTCCTCATCGCTGTCAAAGGTGAGCAGTAAGGCACCGTAAATGTTGTAAAAATCAATCCGCCAGTCCTTTATATCTTTCTTTTCCCTTAAGTGATAAACCATTTCCTCAAGGCCTTCGACTGTGAATTTTTCATGGATCATACCAATCCCTCCTTTTCCCATGGGGTTTGGTTTAGTATATCAAAAAAAAATACATATGAAAAGGGGGAATGTTAAAAATTATACAAGACTACCAAGGGAATCTATGGGGAATACTGTAAAAGGAAGATTTTTCGGTGGCAGGAGAATTATGTATTGCTTTTTTGTTTCTGATATGATAGAATTCTTACAAATAAGAGGGAGTAGCTTTCGCTTCATGCGAAGTCAGCGTTCGTCATCCCGGCTAAACAGCCCGGACGCTGCCCAAAGGATCTGCGTATTCTTAGGAAGCAAGACTTTTATTGTACCGAAAAATTTGTATGGGTGCAGTAAAAGTCTTTTTTGTTTGCACCGAAAGGAGAATGAAAATGGATAAACTCTGGATGAGGAAAAAAGAGGAGCTGTTTCAAGAATATGCAACCTCAAGGCGGGGGCTTTCCCCGGAAGAAGCAAGCCTGCGTTTGGAAAAGTACGGTGAAAACAAGCTGAAGGAGGGCAAGCGCAAGGGCGTTGCCCAAGTATTCTTTGAGCAATTTGCGGATCTTTTGGTGCTGATTTTGATTGCGGCAGCCATTATTTCCGCACTGACAGGGGGCATAGAAGGTACCATTGTCATTATTTTGGTTTTGATTTTAAACGCAATTCTGGGCACGGTGCAGCATTTTAAGGCGGAGAAATCATTGGAGAGCCTAAAGGCCATGTCCGCACCCAATGCCCGGGTGATTCGGGACGGAGAAAAAATAGAGGTTTCTGCCATCCATTTGGTTCCCGGCGATATTTTGCTTCTGGAAGCGGGAGATGTGGCGGCGGCGGATGGCCGTATTTTAGAAAACCATTCCCTGCAGGTGAGCGAAAGTGCTCTGACGGGGGAATCGGAAAATGTAAATAAGTCCGCGGACTTGATTGAAACAGAAGAGCTGGCCTTGGGCGACCGTTTGAATATGGTTTTCAGCGGCTCCCTCATTTCCTACGGACGTGCCGTGGTTTTGATTACCGGCACAGGGATGGACACGGAGATTGGTAAAATTGCCAATTTAATGGCCTCTGCCCAGGAAAAGGCAACCCCACTGCAAAGAAGCTTGGATGATTTTTCAAAGAAGCTTTCCTTTGTTATTTTGGTAATTTGTGTTCTTGTGTTTGGCCTTGGCGTTTGGAGAGGGCAGCCCTTGGCAGAGGCGCTGATGTTTGCCGTTGCCTTGGCGGTAGCGGCAATTCCCGAGGCGTTAAGTTCTATTGTGACCATTGGGCTGGCCATTGGTACCCAAAAAATGGCCAAAGAAAATGCCATTATCAAAAACCTGCGTGCAGTGGAAAGTTTGGGCTGTGTTTCTGTCATCTGTTCAGATAAAACGGGGACGCTGACCCAAAATAAAATGACGGTGAAAAAGGTGTTTACCCTCGGAGGCACCACCGATGCCGATGATGTGGATTGCGGGAAAAAGACCCATGCAGAATTGATTATGTCAGGGGTTTTGTGCAATGACGGCGCCATCAGCAAGGATGCCCAAATCGGCGACCCTACGGAAACGGCTTTGTTGAGCTTTTGCCGAAAAACCGGCGGGAATGAAGGGGATACCCGCATGAAATTTCCCCGTTTGGCAGAGCTGCCCTTTGATTCCGACCGTAAGCTGATGTCAACCCTCCATCAAATTGAGAGAAGCTATGTGATGATGACAAAGGGCGCTCCCGATGTATTATTATCAAGATGCAAAAATGCTGTGGAGGACGGAAAAATTCGCCTCATTACCCAGAAGGATATGGACAGGATTATTGAAGAAAACCAAGCATTTTCCTCCCAAGGCCTGCGTGTTTTGGCATTTGGGAAAAAGGAGATCAGCGCACAGAGAGCCCTTTCTCTTGAGGATGAAGAGGATTTGACGTTTATCGGGCTGATTGCCATGATGGATCCCCCTCGTTTGGAATCTGCGCCTGCTGTTGCGGACTGTCTGCGGGCAGGCATTCGCCCTGTCATGATCACGGGGGATCATAAGGTGACAGCCTCTGCTATTGCAAGGGAAATCGGGATTTTACAGGAGGGGGACAGAGCCGTTGAGGGTGCCGAGCTAGAGCATATCAGTGACGAGGAATTGCGGGATAAGGTAAAGGAGATTTCCGTTTATGCCCGTGTTTCTCCCGAGCATAAAATTCGTATTGTGCGGGCTTGGCAGGAAAATGGCTGTATTGCCGCAATGACCGGCGACGGTGTAAACGATGCACCAGCGTTAAAGCAGGCGGACATCGGTATTGCCATGGGGATTACGGGAACCGAGGTATCCAAGGATGCGGCGTCAATGATTTTGACGGATGATAATTTTGCTACCATTGTAAAAGCCGTGGGCAACGGCCGTAATGTTTATGCAAACATCAAAAATTCCATTCAATTCCTGCTTTCCGGTAACCTTGCGGGAATTCTGACCGTACTATACACCTCCTTTTTGGGGCTGCCTTTGCCCTTTACGGCAGTACAGCTTTTGTTTATCAATTTATTGACAGACAGCTTGCCTGCTTTGGCGGTGAATATGGAAAAACCTACGGGGGATTTATTGAATGATAAGCCTAGAGACCCGAAGGAAAGCATTTTGACCCATGATTTTATCAAGAGATTGGTGTTACAGGGGGGGATGATTGCCGCTGTAACGGTAATCGCATTCTATATCGGCATGGGGGTAAACAATGGCATGGCTTCCACCATGGCCTTTGCCACCCTTTGTATGTCCCGATTGTTCCACGGGTTCAACTGCAGGGGCACACGCTCCCTGTTCCGTTTGCCCAATAATCCCTACAGCTACGGTGCCTTTGCCATCGGCGGGATTTTATTGATGGTGGTACTGTTGTTTTCCGGCCTGCACGGTTTATTTGATATTGACAATGCCCTCACCGGAGCCCATATTTTACAGATCATTGGGTTGGCGCTGATTCCGACACTGGTGATTCAGGCAGAGCGTTTTGCCAGAGGAAAATAAAAAAATGTTTTTTCTACGAAAAAAAGGGTGTTCCGAAGATTCACCCTTTTACTGTAGAGAAAAAGGATTTTATGGAGGAAAGGCTTAGAAAACCAATGGTTTTCCAAATGGAATCGTTTTGCGGCATTTATTTCTCCAAAATGTAAGAGCCCAGCTTGTAAGGATTTACAAAGCAAATCTTCCACGAAAAAAGGTGCCGACAAAGTCTGCACCTTTTTTGTTGTTTAGTCTACGTTTTTCATGGTAAGAGAAATTCTTTTTTTCTCAATATCCACAGAAAGCACCCGTACCTTTACCGTATCCCCCAGCTTGACAGCCTCCAGAGGATGCTTGATGAAGCGGTTGCAGATTTGAGAGATATGCACCAAGCCATCCTGATGGACGCCGATATCCACAAACACACCAAAGTCGATGACATTACGCACTGTGCCTGTCAGCACCATGCCCTCCTGCAAATCCTCCATAGAAAGGACATCGCTGCGCAAAATGGGAAGGGGTGCGTCCTCCCGAGGGTCACGTCCCGGTTTTTCCAGCTCCTTCATAATATCCTGCAGGGTCGGCAGGCCGATTTCCAGGGTCTCCGCCATTTTTTCCGGGGAGGCTATTTTTTTGCCAAGGCCTGTCACCTGTTTTTTTGCCACGTCTTCTAAGGTAAAGCCGCAGGCCGTCAACAGTTTTTCCGCCGCCTTATAGCTTTCCGGGTGAACCCCAGTGTGGTCTAAGGCCATGGGGCTTTCCGGGATGCGCAAAAAGCCGGCGCACTGCAAAAAGGCCTTCGGCCCCAGCTTTGGCACCTTCAGCAACTCCTTTCTGCTTTTAAATCTTCCATTTTCTTCCCGATACCGCAGAATATTTTTGGCAACGGTGCTGTTAATGCCCGCCACATAGGAAAGAAGGGCAGGGCTTGCCGTATTCAAATCCACACCCACGCTGTTTACACAATCCTCAACCACGCCGCCTAAGGCCTCCCCAAGACGTTTCTGGTTCATATCATGCTGATATTGCCCCACACCGATGGATTTCGGGTCTATTTTGACCAATTCCGCCAAGGGGTCCTGTATTCTTCTGCCAATGGAAACGGCACTGCGCAGGGATACATCATACTGGGGAAATTCCTCCGCACCCAGCTTGGAGGCGGAATACACGGAAGCCCCTGCCTCGTTGGTGATGATATACTGCACCTTACGATTGATGCCCTTCAGCACTTGGGCAACAAATTGCTCCGACTCTCTGGAGGCGGTGCCGTTGCCGATGGAAATCAGCTCCACGCCATAGGCTTCAATGAGCTGCTTTAAGGTTTTTTCCGCCGCTTCCTTCTTATTTTGGGGCGGTGTTGGGTAAATGACCGCAGTTTCCAAGGGCTTGCCTGTTTCGTCAATCACCGCAAGCTTGCACCCTGTACGGAAGGCCGGGTCTAACGCCAAAACCACCTTGCCAGCAATGGGGGGCTGTAATAAAAGCTGCTTTAAATTTTCCTGAAAAACACCCAAAGCTGCGTCTTCTGCTTTTTCCGTAAAATCGTTGCGCAGCTCCCGCTCCAAGGAAGGGGCAATCAAACGTTTATAGCTGTCTGCAATCACTTCCTCCAAAATTTCCGCCGTAGGGCTGTTTTTCCGAATAACGCTGCGGCCTATTTTTTCAAAAAGCCGTTCGTCCTCCTCCTGTATTTTTACAGAGAGGAAGCCTTCCTTTTCCCCACGGTTCATGGCCAAAATGCGGTGAGAAGCAATGGTTTTCAAAGGCTCGCTGTATTCATAATACATCTCGTAAACCGAAGGCTCATCCTTGGCTTTCTGTGACACCAAAAGACTGTTTTTTATCCATTCCTCCCGCAGGAATTTACGAATGTCTGCATCATCGGAAAGTTGCTCCGCCAAAATATCCTTTGCACCTGCCAAGGCTTCCTCCGCAGAGGCAACCCCTTTTTCTTCGTCAATAAAAAGGGCGGCATAGTCTCCCAAGGGGGCCGTCTGTGCCCAGATTTTTTCCGCCAAAGGCTCCAAGCCTTTTTCCTTGGCAATGGAGGCTCTAGTACGGCGTTTTGGGCGGTAAGGGCGGTAAATATCGTCAATTTCTGTTTGTGTTACGGCGGCGTCTAATTTTTGCGCCAATGCCTCGGTAAGCATACCCAGCTCTGAGATAGAGGAACGCACTTGTTCTCTTTTTTCCTCAAGACTTCGGAGGGCGGTGAGCCGTTCTGCAAGCTGACGAATGATTTGATCATCCAAGGAGCCTGTCATTTCCTTGCGGTAACGAGCGATAAAGGGGACGGTATTCCCTTCATCCAAAAGCTTCACCGTATTTTCAATTTGTGAGGGCTTAATTGCCAGTTCCTGTTGCAATTGTTTCAAAATATCCATGTTGGTCATCCTTTATGTTTGATAGAGCATTCACTTGAAAATCTACAAGGGAAGCCTTGAAAAGATTTTTAATCTATATACTATATACAGCCCAAAGTGCATTTAATTTTTCTTTGCAGGCTTCGGCGGTATCCGTTAATGTGTAGCCGTTAAATGCACCAAGGGTTTTTCTCACAAAGCCACGCTGGATTAAATAATCCAAGTGGGCCATGGTTTCCCCTACGGCAAACCACCGCTGGGAAAGAGGGAACTCCTCCCAAGCTTTGCCCCGCATGGACCATTTTAAACAAGAGCCGATTTGGGTTGCGTGGGCATCGGGAAAGCTGGCAATGGCATCAATGGTTTCCTCCAGGCGAAGCAGATGATGATGGAGAATTTCTTCAATGCGCACATAAACATCCATCTCATTTTTTCTGTGGGAAGGCAAAACCGTTTTCATATCAAAGGTGCGGATTTTTACCAAGCTGTCCAAATAATTCCCCAGAGAATCCTCCACGCCTACCCAAGAGGTGATATTCGGCGTAATATCAAACAAAATATGATCGCCGGAGAACAGCAGTTTTTCCGCAGGGAGATATAGGCAGGTTTGCCCCGGCGTATGCCCCGGCACAGAAACGCACTGAAAGGTATAGGCGCCCACAGAGAGCAAATCGCCGTCGGCCACAGTGACGGTGTCAAAATAATAATCCGCCTCAAAGCCCCTTGCGGGGTTTTCCTTCATGAGCCAATGAATCTGCTCTTCTGTAAAGCCTTCTTTGCGGTAAAGTTCATCGAAGGTGTCCCAACGGTTGCCGTTTAAAATCCAGCCCAAATAGTCATAATCGGTTTTGCTCATATAAATTTTTCCGGGCTTTCCATGCATCAGCGCAGGGGCAAGGCCGGAATGGTCGGAATGGAGATGGGTAAGAAACAAATTGGTTTTCTCCCAGTTTACATTTAACTCTTGCAGCCCTAAAAGCAGGGCATCCTTGCACTCAGGGCGGTTAAAGCCCGTATCCAAAATCAGGCTTTCGTCTCCATCCTGCACCACATAGCAGTTTAAATTTTTTAGCGGATTATTGGGCAGGGGGACATCTATTTTATAAATCGTCGGATTTTCGTAAACTTTTGTAATCATTTTCAGATTCCTTTCCTCTTTTGCGAAATGCTTTAGTCTACAGTATAATGGGAAACGGTATTTTTCACAAGAAAAACCCTAAAATGCAAAATATTTCATTTTTAATGTAATATATAATTGACATTTAGAAAAATATATTGTATAAATGAAGTGTGAGAAAGGAAGTGGTGAAATGAAAAACCTGAAAATAAAATCGGCACGGGCGTCCCTTGATCTTTCTCAGGAGGAGCTGGCGGGGCTGGTGGGGGTAACAAGGCAGACCATTGGCATGATTGAAGCGGGGAAATATAACCCAACCCTTAATTTATGCATTGCCCTTTGCAAGGCACTGGGAAAGACGCTGGATGAATTATTTTGGGAAGAAGAAAAATAGGAGGGGTTTATTATGAAAATAAAAGACGAAAGAGTGGAACAATACAAAAATAAAATTTATGCAGAATTTTTTCAGTATGTATATCTGTTTATTGTGGCGTCCTTTGTGATAAAGTCATTGTATTTTAAAATGGATTTCTCACAATGCATTACAGAGTATGTGATTATGGTTGCAGCACCCCTTTACCAAATGGTGCGCAGCCGCCAATTAGGGGTGGTGCTTGCCACAAAGCTGCGCCAACAAATGAGCCCAAGGAGAAATATCATAACGGCAATTCTTGGGATTGCACTATTCTTGTTGGTTTGGTTTACCAGCGGTCGTCAAGTATCGGCAGAGTTTGCCATTTCGTATATTGTAACCTTCTGTGTGGTATTTTTTCTGGTGCGCATTGTTTTTATCCGTTTGGAGGAGCGCCGTTTGAAAAAATTGGAGAAAGAATATGAGGAGTAAGGACAAATTGCTGAAAAAATAGAGAAAAGCTGAAAAAAGCCTTGCAGAAACAGGATATTTATGATAACTTATTTTAGTATCGGTAGGTATGCCGATATAATCCTTGTTCTCCCAAATGGGGAGAGCCATATGTCCAAAAGGAGGTGTAACCCACATGAACAAATACGAATTAGCTATGGTTTTAAGTCCCGCACTGGACGAAGAAGGCAGAGTGGAAGAAGTGGCGAAGGTTCAGGCCACTTTGGAAAGATTCGGCGCGAAGATTGAAAAAGTTGATGACTGGGGCAAGAGAAAGCTTGCTTACGAAATTAAAAAAGTAAACGAAGGTTTCTTCAGCTTCACAACATTTGAATCTCCTGCCGAGGCTCCCGCAGAAATTGAAGCTCGTATGCGTATTATGGAAAGCGTTTTACGCTATCTCATTATTCGCAAAGAGGCGTAAGAAGGAGGGAATCCTATGAATAAAGTGATTCTTATGGGCAGATTGACCAGAGACCCCGAGGTAAGATATTCCCAGGGGAACGAGCCTTTGGCAGTGGCCAGATACTCTTTGGCGGTAAACCGCCGTTTCAAACGTCAGGGCGAGCCCGATGCTGACTTTATCAATTGTGTTTCTTTTGGTAAAGCAGGCGAATTCGCGGAGAAATACTTCAAAAAAGGTCAGATGGTTAGCGTTGTCGGCAGGCTTCAGGTGCGCTCTTGGGAAGACAATGAGGGCAAAAAGCGCTGGAGCACAGACGTTGTGGTGGAAGAACAATACTTTGCGGAAAGCAAGGCATCCTTTGAAAGCCATAAAAACGATGCCCCTGCGGCGCCGAAGCAGACAGCCCAGGCCGACGGCTTTTATCCCATTGATGAAAGCATCGAAGATGACGATCTGCCCTTCTAAAATTCAGTTGAGAAGGAGGACTTAGACATGATTCAGAAAAAACGTGGTCGTAGAAAAAAACGCGTTTGCCAATGTTGTGCTGATAAAATAACAACAGTTGATTATAAGGATGTAAATAAGCTGAGAAGATATATTTCCGAAAGAGGAAAAATCCTTCCCAGAAGAATTACAGGCAACTGCGCAAAGCACCAGAGAGCGTTGACAACTGCCATTAAGAGAGCAAGACACGTAGCCTTGATCCCTTATACACAGGATTAAAATAAAAAAGCCCCCTTGCTTGGGCCTATTTGAACTGCCCCAGAATGTACGGACTGTACAAAAAGCGCCCCCGAATGCAAGGAAAAGGAATGAAGCAGGCTGGCACCGAACTTCCATCGGTGTCAGTTTTGTTTTGAGTTGGATGCGTTCATGATTGTAAAAGTAGATATACTCATCAATCTTAATCTTCTAGTACTTTAATGCGCGTATATGTTCGTTTCACAGCAAAATCCCCTAGTGTAGTTTATTATCCTACATCAAGGGGCCTTTGTCTATTGTCCGTTTTTACTGGTTCAGTTCAATTTGCCCGGCAAGCCGGGATTTTTTTGTTTCCCTGTTTACAAATCCCATAAATTCCAATAGAATAAAGAGACTAGACAAAGCTATATGCAGGGGAAGGGGTTGGCTTAAGTGGTATTCGTTTTGCTTTCTGAAACAGCCAAGCAAACAGAGGAAATGCCGGAGGTGCTGCCTTTGCTTTTGGGATTTTTGGTTGCCTTGGGGCTTTTAAATTTTGGACTGAGCATGGTTCGGAAAAAAGGCCGGAAGGAGAACAAGAAAAGCCAGGAGGAAACAAAGGAAAAGGATGGGAAGCCTTGAGTGTGCAGGGGATTTTTGCCAGCGTATCCAGAACAATGCAGAAAAAACTTGCTATTTGGTGTTGACTTTTATTTTAGAAGGATTTATACTATGGGTGAAATAAAAATATATAACATTCTTCAGGGCAGGGTGAAATTCCCGATCGGCGGTAAAGTCCGCGAGCGCATTGCGCAGGATTTGGTGTGATTCCAAAACCGACAGTATAGTCTGGATGGGAGAAGAATAAAAGTTTGATGCTTTTCTATGAAAAAGATGTTTTTTCTATGGAGTTGCGTCCGCCTTTATTTTGCTTGTACAGCCTGAAGAATTTCAGGCTTTTTCTTTTGCAGAAAATGAAAAAGCTCCCTTATGCTTTTGACCATGGTCTGAAAAATTTAGAAAAAAATGGAGGAGAAGACAGATGGAAAACATATATACAAAGGTTGGAGCGGCAAAAACAAGCAACAAAATGAGTACAAAAATGATGGTATCTCTGGCCATGCTGGCGGCCATTTCAATTGTATTGGTGGCGGCAATCCACTTTCCCTTAATTCCGGCGGCGGCATTTTTAGAATATGACCCTGCGGATATTCCGATTTTAATCGGGACATTTGCTTTTGGGCCTGTGGCAGGCTTATTGCTTACCATTGTTGTTTCTGTGGTGCAGGGGCTTACGGTGAGTGCCAGCGGCGGAATCATTGGCATTGTAATGCATATTTTTGCAACAGGTGCCTGTGCCTTTGTGGCAGGAACCATTTACAAAAAAAATAAAACAAGAAAAAATGCGGTGCTTGCCTTGGTTGTGGGTGCTTTGGTGCAAACTGTAGCAATGGTGATCATGAATATGATTTTTACCCCCTTATTTATGGGGCAGCCCCTTGAGGTGGTACTTTCTATGCTTGTTCCCATTATCATCCCCTTTAATTTATTAAAGGCCGGAATCAACGGTACCATAACATTTTTGCTGTACAAATCCATTTCCCATCTGTTAAAGGGAAATGCATAAATCATTTTTTCAAAGTGTAAAGAAGAAAGGCTTTTCCTTTGTTTGACGGCAAAGGGGCGGCCTTTTTTTGTTTTTACAAAAAGCAAAAAACGATTTATCAATTTTTTTATTGTCACGGTAGAAGAGATTGCATATAATGGTACTGATTGGACTCAGCTTTTAGGAGCAGAAAAGAGGTTTATTTATGAACAAAAAAACGATAGTCGTACTATTCGGCGGACAGTCGTCGGAGCATGAGGTTTCCAGAATGTCCGCAACAACGATGATAAATGCCATTGATAAAGAAAAGTATCAGATTATCCCCGTGGGTATTACCAAAGAGGGGCAATGGCTTATTTATACAGGCCCTACAGAGCATATTAGTACCGGTCAGTGGGAGAAATATGCAACCCCCGCAATCATAAGCCCCGATGCAAAGCAGAAGGCGTTATTGAAGATTGTAAACGGTCATGTAAAGGTAATCCCTGTGAATGTGGTGATTCCCGCACTGCACGGCGCATGGGGAGAGGACGGCACCATTCAGGGGCTTTTGGAAATGGCACGTATCCCTTATGTGGGCTGTGGGGTATTGTCTTCCGCCGTTTGTATGGATAAGGTTTTTACAAAGCTAATTGCAAAAAGCGCCTCTATTCCTCAGGCGAAATATATTTGGTTTCAAAAGGAAGAGTTGGAAGATGGGGGGAGGCTGGCAGAGCGGGTGGAAAAGCGCTTGGGCTACCCTTGCTTTGTGAAGCCTGCCAATACAGGCTCCTCCGTGGGCATCAGCAAGGTGAAAAATAGGGAAGCCCTGTTGGAGGCCATGCATACCGCAGCACAATATGACAGAAAAATCATTGTGGAGGAAGGCATACTGGGCAGGGAATTTGAATGTTCCGTGCTTGGCAACGAAACCCCGGCTGTCAGCGGCGTGGGCGAGGTGCTTCCTGCAGCGGAATTTTATGATTATGACGCAAAATATAACAACAGCGAATCCCGCACGGTGATTCCTGCGAACATTACCCCTGAGGAAGAAAAGGCAATCCGCAAAATAGCCGCAAAAATCTATCAGGCGGTGGATGGCAGCGGCTTGGCCCGTGTTGATTTTTTTCAGGAAGAAGAGACAGGGCGCATTTTGTTTAATGAAATAAACACCATGCCCGGCTTTACCGCCATCAGTATGTATCCCATGCTGTGGGAGACGGCGGGGGTGACAAAGATGGAATTGATGGATTGTTTGATAGAATTGGCACTCACCCGAGATAGCGGAATACGAGGCTGAGAGAAAGAAGGAACCTTATGGATAAAAGACCAATTGGTATATTTGACTCGGGCGTGGGCGGATTGACGGTGGTAAAACAGGTTATGAAGGTAATGCCCCATGAAAATATTGTTTACTTTGGTGACACTGCCCGTCTGCCCTATGGCAGCAAATCAAAAGAGGCAGTGACGAAATTCTCCAAGCAAAATGTACGGTTTTTGCTGACAAAGGAAGTGAAGGCGATTATTGTTGCCTGCAATACAGCCAGCTCCAACAGCTTGGAGGAGCTGCAGCAGACCTTTGCCGTGCCCATTTTCGGTGTGGTGGAGGCCGGTGTGGGGGAAGCCCTTTGTTCTACACAAAACAAGAAAATTGGCGTAATTGGTACGGCGGGTACGGTACGCTCCGGCGCCTATGAAAAAATGATTTGCAGGCAGGATGAAACAATACAGGTGTTTTCCAAAGCATGCCCTCTTTTTGTGCCCTTGGCCGAAGAGGGCTGGACGGAAAATGAGGTGGCCCGGCTGGCGGCAGAAAAATATCTGGAGGATTTTATGAAAGAAGGGGTTGATGCCTTGGTTTTAGGCTGTACCCATTATCCCTTACTTAAGCGGTGCATCGGCGGCGTTGTGGGGGAAGGGGTAAAATTGGTGGATCCTGCCAAGGCTACGGCAAAGCAGGTAAAGCTTTTTTTGCAGGAAAAGAGCCTGTTGAACCTTGCAGAGGACACCGGAGAAAGCACCTTTTATTTGAGCGATTATACGGATATGTTTTATTCTATTTGCCAAAAGGCCTTAAAGCAGGGGTATATGCCGGAAATTATTGACATAGAAAAGTTCTAAAATGAGGAAAGGCTGATGCTTCATCGGGCTGCAAAAGCAGCTCTATTTCTGAAGGACAAGCTGTGTTGCAGGATATGGCACGGGGATCAAAAAAGGAGGTAATGCATGGCTGCGGAAGAAAAAAAGACGATTTTAATTGTGGATGATATGGATGTAAATCGTGCGATACTGCGGGAAACTTTCCGGGAGAGGTTTACCATATTAGAAGCGGCAAACGGCATAGAGGCTCTGGATTTGGTTGCCCGGCATGGCGAGGGGTTAGCGGCCATATTACTGGATATTATTATGCCGGTGATGGATGGGTTTGAGGTTCTTAAGGTTTTGCATGAACGGAAGGTTATGGAGAAGGTACCCGTTTTTTTGATTACGTCGGAATGCACGGAGGAATCCACGCTGTTAGGATATGAATTAGGCGTTATGGATGTGATCGAAAGGCCCATTGTTCCCCATATTGTGAAAAAACGCATTGAGAGCGTGATTGAACTTTCTGCTATGCGCAATCAATTAAATGCTCAGGTTGCAGATCAGGAAAGAAAACTGGATGAGAAGACAAAAAGGATTCATGATCTCAACCATGCAATGATTGGGGCTTTGGCCACGGCCATTGAGTTTCGTGACTGTGAAAGCGGGGAGCACGTAAAGCGGATACACGATTTTACATTATTTTTACTGCACAACACGGCTTTCGGCAAGGGGATGGAGGAGCGGGAAATGGATAACATTGCCACCGCCGCCATCATGCACGATGTGGGAAAGATTGCCATTGCCGATTATATTTTGAACAAGCCGGGCAGGCTCACTGCCGAGGAATTTGAAATCATGAAAACCCATACCCTGCGGGGGTGTGAGCTGTTAGACCAGATTCCGGCGATCCACCATAATTCTGTTTACCGCTATGCTTATGATATCTGCAGGCATCATCACGAAAGATGGGACGGGCAGGGGTATCCCGATGGATTAAAGGGGGATGCCATCTCCCCTTGGTCTCAAATTGTCTCCTTGGCGGATGTATATGACGCCTTAACCAGCCAAAGGGTGTACAAAGAGGCCTACTCCCATGAGAAGGCCGTGGCAATGATTTTAAATGGAGAGTGCGGCGTTTTTAACCCGGTATTGATACAGGAATTTTTGCGGCTTTCGTCGGAAATCAAAGAAATGATGGAAATACGGCAAGGTGGGGATCGAGATGAAGCAGGAGCGGAAGGAACGGCTGACCAAGGCAGGGGTGAATCTGCCTAAGGGAAGAAAGCGGTTTATGGACAACGAGGGGCTTTATGAGGACTTTTTGAATAAATTTCCCCAAGATAGAAATATGTATTTGCTGGAGGAGGCCTTGCAGGCAGAAAAAGCGGAGGAGGCCTTTCATGCAGCCCACACCTTATTGGGGTTAGCGGCAAATTTATCTCTGGAGGCCCTGGCCCAAGCACTGCGCCCTGTGACAGAAGCCTTGCGGGGCGGCGATATTGCAGCGGCAAAAAGCAGTATGCCAAAGGTGAAGGAGATCTATATCGCCATGATAGCGGCATTCAATTAAAATAAAAAGGGTATCCCAACAGTCGGTTGACCATTGGGATACCCTTTTTTAAGGGGAAGAAGTAGAAAGAATGTTATTATATGGGGGAGAATAACATCCTCAGTAGTCAGTATTGCCGGATGGCAGCGGAAATATTCTAAATAATTAAAAAATTCAAGCAGTATCCCATTTCATTTGCAGTGCTGTGGGGACAGGCTTCTTTTTCGGGGGAAAGGGTGATCAAGTCACAAAAACAGTTAAGAATGGTTATTATTTAGTAAAAAATATTGACCTTCTCTTTTTTCTATGCTATACTCAAAAAAAAGAGAATAGACTTTGTAATTTTGGATAAAATCACAAGTAGGAGGAATGAACAATGCTGCAGATTAAATCAGATAAATTTCAAAAAGAAGTAATTGAGAGTAAAGTGCCCGTTTTGGTTGATTTTTCAGCTACATGGTGCGGCCCTTGCAAAATGATGGGCCCGGTTTTGGAACAGCTTTCTGCCGAATATGAAGGAAAGGCAAAGGTTTTTAAGGTTGATATTGATGAATCTTCGGATTTGGCGCAGAAATATCAGATTATGAGTGTGCCAAACATGATTTTCTTTAAGGACGGCAAGCAGGTGGACGCAGTGCTTGGTGTGACCCCTCCTACAATTTTGAAGCAGAAGCTTGATGAAATGGTGTAATAAGGAAAAACACTCCCCATAGATATATAAATGTAAAGCACTCTGGAAGGAATTTCGGGGTGCTTTACATTTATTTTAGCGCAAGCGTGTAGAAAAATTTTTCTAAAGTAAGTATACAGTATACTATAATCAAAAATAATTTGGAAAATTGTATGCGTTTTCATACATTTATCATAAAAGCATTGGTATTTTTGTAGATACAAAAAAAATCTTGTACATAAAATTGTACAATTTGCAAAAAACACCTGAAAAAGATGACGTTGACACCCATAAAACTACATGGTATTGTTTTTCTATTCCATTTTAAGATATGTGAAAAGAGGTTTTTCTTATGCATTGTGTTGGGGCAGTGATAACGCAATATGGCGTTGCACGAGTCATTCGTCTTTTGATTCGTGAAAATTTTGGACAGAGTGAAGTAGCCTGTTGTCATGGAATGCCTCTAAAATATGAAATAAGAGTGAACTAGGTTCTTAGTGATAAAAAAGAGGAAAGGACTTATGGCGATGGCCATGGGTCCTTTTGCTTTTTTCAAAAATGGATGGGAAAACAGAAGTATGCTCAAATGACGAAGAGGAGATGGTTAGAATGGATTTTATCATGGCACTTAGCCCCCTGATGTTTATATTGGCGGGTATTATCGTTTTCAGAATGCCTGCAATGAAGGTAGCACCCCTAGGGCTGGTGTACATTATCCTTCTCGCCTTTACATACTTCAGCCCTGCCGATGCAGTATTTCAAGATACCGTGGCCATGATAGACGGTTTGCTGTGGAAGGGAATCAAAGAGGGCACAAAAATTGTTATGCTGGTTTTCTCCTCCTTTTTGCTGTTGAATTTGATGCAGCGCTCCGGGGCAATGAAGCAGGTGCAGAATACCTTGGCCTGCGTTACCGATGACCGCAGGGCGCAGCTCATTATTGTAGGCCTTATGGTGCCTATTTTCCTGGAGGGCGCCGCCGGTGCAGGCTCCCCCGCCGCCATTGCCGCCCCGTTTTTGGTTGGGTTAGGCTTTCACCCGATTGTTGCCATTGTGGTTGCCCTTTTGGGGGATGCCACACCCTGTTCTTGGGGCGGTGCCGGCCTTACCACCATTACAGGCGGCGCTTATTTGGTGGAGCAGGGGGTGAGTACCGCCGCATTGAATTCCGCCATGGTGGGCAGAATTCATATGTTCGGTGTTTTTGTGATTCCCTTTTTGATTGTGATGATTGCTTTTGGGAAAAAAGGGTTTAAAGGCATACTTCCATATTTAGTATTTTCGGGAATCAGTACTGGCGGCATTATGTTTGTGCTTTCCAATTTTATTGGCCCCGAAATTACCAGCCTTGGCACGGGGTTGTTATCCATTGCTTGTTCCATCGTGTATTTAAAGCTGATAAAAATCAAAACACCGGAGGAATTTCGTTACAAAGGGGAACAATGTGGGTGCAGTGATGAAACAGCCTATCGGCGGTTTTCCTCCTTTCATGCATTGTCGCCCTATTTAGTATTGTTAATTTTACTTCCCGTTGTGCGTTATACCGTACCCTTTTCTATCCTAACTACCTTTGGATATATCGTTTGGGTGGATGTGGTTGTATTTTTATGCGCCTGCATGGGCTGTGTTATTTTGGGCATAAGCAGGGAGGGCTTTTTTGATACAATGAAGCAGACCATTTTGCGGGTGATGCCGGTATTGATTACCATGGGCTCCCTATTGACGGTTTCTTATATTATGCAAAGCAGCCAGACCGGGATGATCCAGTTAATCGCAACCACCCTTGCCGATGCGGCAGGGCCTTTGTATCCCGGGGCGGCAGTGGCAATCGGTTCTGCAGGGGCCTTTATTACGGGCACAGGCCTTGGCTCCAATATCATGTTTGCACCCATGCATTTGAATGCTGCCAATATGCTGGGGCTCAATCCCGTTACGGTATTTGCGGGACAGAATGCGGGGGCATCTTTAGGGAATCTCATTTGTCCCAACAACGTGGTTGCCGCCTGTGCAACGGTGGGCATTATTGGGAAAGAGGGGGAGGTTTTAAAGCGTACCCTGGCGGTATTTGCTGTTATTTTGACCCTATATATGAGTTTGAATATGATTTATACCCATGTTCTTTTTACAGGTTTCGGCTTATAAATATTCCTTTTTGGAATCGCAGCAGCTATCATTTTATACGAGCTTCCTGTGATAAAGTAGAAATGTGAAAAGGAACCCTCACTTAAAGAAATAAG
>ENA-UOOM01000190-UOOM01000190.1-fermentation-metagenome-genome-assembly--contig:-NODE-190-length-76377-cov-5.686394_pt1 | contig 76377 bp, 80 predicted proteins | sample MGYA00245781_ERZ724031 | MGnify/ENA primary metagenome ERZ724031 (study PRJEB28704, sample SAMN03018317) | fermentation metagenome | biome: anthropogenic terrestrial biome; feature: soil; material...
CCGATATATCGGACTGGGCTTTGCTTAGAGATGTCATCTCCTTTTGCATGGAGGCTATGGAGTCTTGCGCACTCTTGAAAGTGCTGCTATAGTTGCCCCCCAGTTGAGCATTCAATCGGAAGAGCATTTCATATTCTTTCCTGCTTGCCATGTTTACACCCTCTTTATGATATGTTATTTTGCTTTATTTGAACGCACTCGGGAACGCCGGAGTATGTTCAACCCTCTGTGGTAACATCGAAATCAATCTTCCATCACCTGATCCCAACTCCGGCGCTCCCGGATACGATCAGCATATTTCTACGGATCAAATTTGTACTGTGACAGCTCTTTCATAATTGCATATACTTCATTTCGAATAATATTTGCTGCTTCTGCCGGCTTATTCATTGTAGAAATATCAACCGCCAATCGCTCAGGTAGAGCAAGTAGCATTTCTTTTATGGTGAAAACAAGACCCTCTGTTAAAGCAGCCACATCCTCTGACCGGTGCATTTTTCTTTGAAGCTCCTTAGCCTCCAGAACTTTTATAACTGCGTTTGCTTTTTTTATGCTTAATTCTGCTTCTGCTTTTTCAAGCTCTGTTGCATCAGGTATTTTCCCTGCCCGGTATTCAGCATAAGCCTGTATTGTTTCAGAAAGATTGTACTGATTACGCCCTATAGTAGGCAAAACTCCGTCTTGCGTTAATTGCTGAACCCATCGGGCTGTAACTCCTAAAATAAGGGCTATTTCCTTTGTAGAAACTTCTGTTTTCGCTGTTATTTCCATTCTCCTCACCTCCAAAACGAAGCGAACTGCCTAAATTTTTTTCCTACTAACTGATTGCAATTTGGGGTCGACGAGCCCGCATAGTAAATTTTCACTCTCACAGTACCTTTTTTATTTCAGAGATGTTAATTACTCCTTTCATGCTTCTATCGATGAGACTGACTGTCATATACTCCTTTCCGACAGCCTGCCATCACGAACTCCTCAAGCAAAGATTACAATGCTGAATAAAAAACTAACATCTCTTTATGACTTACTATAGTTTGAAATCTATATCAATACATTCAGGTATCTCTAATCTCATTAGAGCATCTACTGCTTTGGATGTAGGATTTAAGATTTCGATTGTGAGTTTATGGCTCCTCGTTACAGCTAGTAGATTCTTTACTGTAGGTAGTGTTATAGGCCGTGATACCTTTGCACCGAGTTTCTCAACAGTTTCAATTATTCTTTCCATTGTTTCATAGACAAGATCCTGCTCTTTACCACTTACTTTAAGCCTTATTTTACGACCTTCCATATGATAGACACCTCCAGCGTAATCCTATGTAATTAGTTGTCCAGGTCAGACGCTTCGCCTTTTTTTATTCTAATTGCGTCTTCCTTGCCAGCTTTGAATGCCTGTATCTGGGCCTGTGTTGCATTCGGCATCATTTCGTGTGTATAGTCATATTTGTTATGATCTCGTATTGCCTTGGACCCAAGACGCTTCATAGCTTCTTGATATCGGGCGTCTGATAGTGCTATGTTGATATCTGATTTATTCTTCATGGTCTCATCTCCTTATTTTGATTATAAAAGAACATTTGCAGCATACACCCAGGGAGCTTTTTGTTTTGGTGCTGCCAAAGGGCGAGAAGCAAGTCTAATTTTTCGAATGTCTTTTTTGCCTTCAGCTACGAACTTAGATACACGTGGCATAGCGAATGAATGATACTGGTTGTCAGGTTCAATCTGCGTAATCTGTGCGTACATCATGTGGCCACAACCAGGGAATGTTACCATTGCGCTTTTAGCCGGAAAGTAATTTCGTTCTACTCCATCATCACCTATATACGTTTCGTGAGAAACAAATATATTGAGCTTGTATCCGTTAATATTGATGAAACCGAGCCATACAGTTCCTGGTGAGGTTATCTCTGGATCAATCTTTCCAATGTTTAGACGCTTATTGTCCAGAAGCTTATGCAGTTTCTCATCAGCCATCAGAAATTTGCCGACTGTCGAGCCTAAAACTAGATCCTCTGGCACCATACCTCTTGATTCCAGCATCTCACACATAGATTGGATATCAGCTAAGTAGTTTCCGAGTATATCATCCCACTTTTCAGGCACTGTACAAATAGCTGGATTAGTTTCATTCACATTATAATAATAGATGTCGAATATCTCTCCATGTGTTGCATCATCGATAAGCGCAACTGCCGTGAAGGCGTTGTTTATCATAGTCTGTGCTGCCATCCATTCTTCACGTCGAGTGATCCGCAGATCCAGGTCTCTAAGGTCACGAAGTTGAAGAGCCGCTGCACGTTCAGTGGCGTTTGAACCGACATAAAGCGCTTCACCGAATCCCCTTCTCTTCAAGTCATCAAGCGTTAGGAGACGCGATGGCAAAATATGTGGTGGTTCATATTCGTGTACCTCATATCCGTCTCTACCGATGGGGATATCACCCGCTATATAATGATCACCCTGCCTACGTTGAACGAATGGAGCTAGACGCCTATCGCCTTCTCTGTATTCAACTAATACTTTATCTGCAGCAAAGATGTCTGTCTCTGGGTTAGTGGGAAAATATCTATCACGGAAAAATGTTGTTTGTGGTACTATCTCCTGTACCACACCAGTTAAGTAATAGGAGTCAAATAAATCAATATTGGCCGGCATTCCTTATACCTCTCTCTTCTTATTTTTGTTTGCAAGTTTCTTTGCCTCGGAAAAAGCCATCTCCTGAGCTGTACAAGGCTTCTTGCCAAACTTAGCCTTTTTACAGTCTCATCATCATAAAGTGCGGCAATTTCATCAATCTCCGCAATCCTTCGCCGTTCAGTTTCAACAGCAGCATTTGCTGATACAGTGGCTTGAGCCTCGGCCAGGATTTGTTCTGCAAGCTCCGGGTTTTCAGCACGGAGCTCTTCAAGGTTTTTTGCCATGATTTTTTTCATAGGTTTACTTTCTGCTTCTTTACCGTCAGGCTCTTCCGTAGTTTTCTTATTACATACATGTGTCCCGAATAGGGTGTATGCGGGAATGTGGTGTACCCGCAAAGGTGTTAACATCCTTTTGCTTCGAGCTAGTAGACGGTAAGGTGGATCGCTAGGTTTTGTATACACTTTTACTTTCCTCCTTCCTTCAGTTATTCAAACACGATTCCTAGGTAGATACCGCGTTCACGCAGCTTATCTTTATCTGCCTCAGTCATCGTGTAGGCGTCTTTTACTGTCAGTGCATCAGCGTTGAAGCAACCAGCGGTATAAACAGTGGTGTTAACATCTGTTGCGGCACCAACAACGACATCGTCACAAAGGACGCAATTAGGTGTGAGCGTTTCATCCGTCGCTGCAGTAGTACCGAGGATTACAAGTTTCCCATCGCCAGCTGTCCCGGAAGATTTTGAAAGCACAGTGCCACGAGGATAAGTCGTTTCTACTGCAAGCTTTCTAATCGTGCCTGAGTTGATGTGCACAGGAGGATCCATTCCTGCAATGAGGTTACTGTAAGTGACGGTACCAATCTTTTTGTTAAGTGATGCCATTTGTTTTCTCTCCTTCTGCCGGGCATTACCGGCCTTTTTATTTATCTCATCCACCAGGACGGATATGATTACGTTGAACGTTTTTATATTCATCTTCCCATCGGTCTTTTGCTTTCCATTTGCTTATAAGCTTATTTGATACACCAAGGACTCTCCCGATTTCCATAGGAGTAAGCGTCTGACCTGATATCATCCATAACTTTTTAGCGCGTTCTCGCTCTGTTCCTTGCTTCCCCATAGTTTTTATCCACTTATGTAAGCGCTCTTCAGATTTCATTCGGGTATTTGCTGATGTAAGAAGTTCAAAACCTTTTTTCACTTCCCATGTGCTTACGGACTCCGGTGAAATTTGATAAACTTCAGCGATTTCCGCCAGCTTCAATGGCTTCTGCAACAAGTACCTGTTAACGATGATTTCAAAATATCTTCTTTCCGAAGAGTTCATGCTGATTTGTAAACATGCCCGTATTGCATCGAATAGCTCTTTCTTTTCACTATTGCTTATTGATTCGCCTTTATAGGCTTCAAGCAGATAGCGTGAGCGCTTTGCTAAATTATTCTGAGTCATATTCCAGCTCCTCCCCATTGAATATCTTCACGAGGTCGTCCCTAAAGGCTTCCCCTACCATGTAATCCCATTCCGGCGAGCTCATGCGGTTCAACCGGAAGGCCATCAAACCGACCTCTTCATAGGGGTTTAACCATGGATTACGGATTTCGGCATATAACACTTGGATAACTGGATTGGCTCTCAGCATCCGGTAACCATTATCAAGATACCTGATAGCAGAAGTTGATGATACGTCAAGTTTCTTTGCTATCGTTTTCAGCATCATCCCTTTGAAGTGATGGTTCTGTACGACCGTCTTCTCCGGATCAGGGAGCTTATCAACCTGTTCTCGGACCGATCGACCGAAGTCAAAATCTTCAATACGCTCAAATGCTTCTAGTGCTTTTGGGTCTTCCTCGAAGTCGATCCATTCTTCCTTTGAGTTATCAAGCCCCGAATCGGTAGCGCTTGATTGCTGGTTGAGTGATATGCTGTCCTTGAGGATTTCTTTCCTACGAGAATTTGATATTCCTACTTCTCTTCGGAAGTATTCCCTAAGCCAATGCCCAAAATATTTCTTAAATTCAGCTCCTTTAACCGGTCTCCATTTTTCCAGCGCCTTTCTAAAAGCAAGATATCCTATCTGTGTCAGGTCATCATAGTCATACCACCTGTTTTCCCCGTAGAAAGAGGACGGTGCCCATTTACCTGCTAGCCAGCGTACAAATGGCCTACAATTATCCCACAAACAATTCATCGCGTCCTCATCACCTTGCTGTGCAAGAAAGACGGTTGAGAACGGTATACCAGCTTCACTTTGCCGGTCTTCCTTTGTTTCCATTATCGCCTTGACACCTCCTTGCCGAAAATGTTATTCTTTCTTCAACGAATATCAGCTACGAGGTGTATCATTCACCAGCCGACTAAAGATGACGCAGGATACAGAGCCTGTGTCTCTTTTCATTATTGTGTGACAGTTAGGTTAAACTGGCCAGTTCCAACAACTTCAAGCAATTCAATCTTCCCGTATCGTCTACCAGTTATATCTTGACCTTCGCCTTTGTAGTGGAATTCTAATGTTTCACCTCTTATTTGAGTAGGCTTTCGTTCCTCACCATTTAGAAATAGTTTTATTTCCCCTGTAGCTGTAACCCAGATCTCCTTAGCCTTAACTCCATGGTATAGGGCAAGTTCTAAAACATTAACGCCTTTACCAGGCGCAGCCACCATCCCGCCTTTTCCTGGGTATCTGGTTGGTCCAGGCATAATAGTTGTATTTTTATCTAGCATTTTTTGTTCCCTCTTTTCTTAATTTTTTTCCAGCAGGAGTAGCTTCAATCCCCGCTGATATTCCATTTAGAAATCGCATCTTTGCGTTTTCATCACTGAAAGCTGTATGGCCGGTCACATCGATCGGACCAGAAAATTCCTCATACATTTGGATTAGACTTTCATCAGGGTGGTGTGAACTAAGAATGTTCAAAGTTGACTTGAGCTTTGGCTGAAGAACTTCCTGTACCTCCATCAGCTCTTTATGTATATTTATTATTTGTGACTCAATCGATTTAAGCTCCATGAGAACAGCTTTGACTTTTTGGCGTTTTACCTTATGTGCTTCAATTGCATTTGCAAAAAGTTCAGGATCACCTTTAGGAATAGCTTTACTCAAGAGCTCTATGCTGCGCTCTAACTCGGTAATTTTTGCACTAGATTCAGTTATCTTTTTCTCTATTTCAAGCGCAGTTTCAGGATCGCCAGTATCTAAAGCATCTGCCATGCGCTGTGGTAAGAGCTCACTTTCAGCCTGTATTATAGCGAGCTCATCCTGCTTTTCCTTAATTTTATTGTCAATACTACTACGGCGCACGTTGCAACTATCCAGGTACTCATTTCTTGTTTCCTTTTCTGCATTAATCTCACTTGTTATGAGCTTCTCTGCCTCTAAAATCTGGGACTTCATTTTTTCAAACATAAATTCTACCTTCCTTCTAATTTTATGAACTACCCAAGAAGCAGGGCCCCTTGGTGATCAAGCGATTATTATTCTATGAATCCTTCCAATATCTCCTTTTTGGTCATCTTTCTGCCTAGTTTATTTTCAATCTCGTTGATCAAGGCATTTAGTGAACTTAGGATTTCCTGGAATTTTCCTATCCACCTGCTTCTTTCTTCCATTGGTACATTCGGATTGTCTAGATATATAGCGCCGTCCTTTTGACGTTTTATCAGTTTGTTATATTGTTCTATACAGTCAGAAAGGGCATTCCTCATTGGTATCACCTCCAGCACTGTGTAAGTATTTCAACCAGTTAAACTTATAGTAGTAAACAGCCCCATTTAGCCGTTCAAGTAACAACCCTGTTTCTTTATCGAAATTTACTTCACACTTCGTTAAGTCTGAATAGTATCTATTTTTTAACACCTCAATATATCCGTTTATGCCTTCTGCTTTTTTATCATCATCATATTCACGGATAACCGAAATCACATTATCTGCTTTGTTTGGAAGATCCGATGTTCCGCTTATTTGTTCAAAGTCCAGGCTCTCCCCTTTTGAATAAGTCTTATTAGGATGAAGAACTATGAGGATATGAATTCCATATATTTTCGATATATCACAACAGTGCTGCATAAAATCAGCCTGGGCTTCGTTCTTCTCTGCTGCCTTAGCAGATAAAATACTCATTAGATTGTCTATTACTATGAGTCTGTGTTGCTTTAGTTTAATTTCATAGTTTATCATTGAAAATAATTCATCGGTTGTTTTTAGATTAGACTCCCCTTTGTTAAATATTGTTAGTTTACCTTTATGCCACTGCTGTAAAGCAGCTAAGACTTTGGTGATAGGTTCTTTGTGATACCTTTTATTAATTTTTACCGAATCATAATAATCCCTATTTCTGCCAATCACGCATTGGTATATTTCATTTATAAATTTTTCCTGATCACCTTCACCGCTTACTACATAAACTTTATTATCGTAATTTATAGCGTTAGCTATTATTTGTTTCGTAAAGGTTGTCTTTCCTGAATTAGCCCTTCCCACTATTAGCGAAACACAGCCAGGTGCAAGATCATTTATTGCATTGTCTATTGTCGGGATACCAGTAGGAATATACTTGCCACCTCTTGCTGATAATCCCCTGTATGGCCTCAGATCTAAATCGCGTCTGCCTTCTATTTTGAATCTTGCGCTTTCTATGAGCCTATTTACTGCCTCAGGCCCATTACGAACCATTTCCTCGTTTATGTCTTTTAGCTGATACAGCTTTTTATCTATCAGTTTTGCCTTAGTTCCGAAGGTATCAACGAAAAACTTGTCCATGTTTGCTCCGGCCTCATCATTATCTGAAACTATAATCATATATTTAAATCTGTCTAGAAAGCCTTTTGCTTGTTCAACCATTACAGATAAAGAATTTGCCCCAGCTCCTACTGATACGACATTTTTATTACCACTTTGCCAAATACACATAGCGTCGAATTCACCTTCACAAATTATAATTTCATCTGTATCGGATACATTCTGAGCATTAAACAAATATGGCTTTGAGCCTTTCAAAGATAGCATTTTAGGCTTACCAGGGTCTTTTAGTGGCTTTCTCCTTTTGTACCCTACAATAGTTTCAAACCGATAGTATGGAAAAGCTATTTCACCTTGGTATGACATTAGCTGAAATTGCTTTATTGTTTTTTCTGTTAATCCTCTTAGTTTTATGTAATCAATACACTCCTGGGTAATAGGGGTTATTTTCTTAAGTTCATCCTGAAATGTCATGCGATTTCTATATATGCTTGTTTGGGTATGCTCTACTTCACCTAGCAGTTCTTTCACGACCTCCTGGTGCGTATAATTCAAGTGATCCCGATAATAGCCATATATATCTATATTCAAGCCACAGGTGAAGCAATGGAATTGCATTGCGTTACGATCCCATGACATTGAGGGGTTCCTATCGCTATTCTTATGTGCTATGGCATTGGGACACCTATATTTTGAGCCCTTACGTACAAGGTTTAATCCGCTGGTAATTATTTCTTCAGCTGCTTGTTCGTATTTAGCTTTAATTTCTTGTATCTCGCTCATAATGTGAACTCCTTGCGCAGGGGCTTCATTTTCTCCGCGTGTTCCTCAGCTTTTATCATTTCGGCATCCTGTAGCTCTGCTATACGCTCATCGTATGAAATAAACTTCAACGGTTTAGGTTCAGCCTTGGGTTTCTCCTCGTCGTCCAGGTAATCAACATATCCGGTATTAAAAAAGGTTGAGCCATACATGGTATATTGCGGGTCCTGTCCTTCACGCTCTTTTTTATATTTACTGATTGCTTTTGCCAATCTGTCATATCCAATTTTGAATAGCTTCTGTTTTTGAGTCTTGCTTACTGCGCCTTTGCCTTTTTTCTTTGGGTATAGCAGCCATACTTCCTCAAACAATTTTTCGTAATCGCCTTTATTTATATTTTCTTTATGTTTTCTTTCTTGGTGGAACTGTAGTTCAACTGTTGTGTTGAACTGTGGTTCTACTGTTGTGTCCTGCTCTGCTTCAACTGTTGAAGTAGGGTTCACCTGTTGAATTGTAGTTCTATACTCCCATTCTGAATAGTTTTTGTTAAACGCAATTATTCGCGAAGAGCTATACGTCGATTCTTTTACAACTATAAGGACATTGCTGTTTATCAATTCAGTTAAGCCATCCGAAATATATCTCTTACTTATGCCGGTAGCTTTTGATATAAAATTTAGTGAAAGCTCTGCCTCTTTTCGTCCAAAACCATATGTATATCTCCAGCAGGTAAGTATTATTTTTAGGTGAGCAGCAATAAAGGGCGTCTTTAGTACGGCTTCTAACAGCTCATTTGCTATTCTTGTATATCCGTTTTCAAGCTGTACATCAGCCATGCACTCACCTTCTTTCTAATTCTTTTAGATATTCCCTCGCGAGCAGCACAGCCTCTGGGTAAAGACAATAAAGTTCCTCCTTTTCTATGCCAAGTCTAAGACTTGAGTAGAGTGCTGGATTATCATCACGCAACTTCCAAAGGTACACTATTCGCCTAGCAATCTTATCTATATTCATAAAATCCACCCCAGCTTATGTAATGACTAGCATTTTTGATTGACATTTGAATGAGCAGACTATAAAATATTGCTGAGTCACAGTATTTTGACTATATGGGACTTCTGAAAACTTTGCTTTGACCGGCGGTTTACAGAAGTCTCATCTTTTTGTTCTCGTATATCCATATTGTTCGCCCCTTTCAGGAATCATGCGAATTTTACCCTTCTGATCCCAGTCTGTGCTTTCCTGTTCTGGCTGAGCTAAATATTCTAGCAGAGCATCGCAGTTAATCAGTTTTCTGCGACCAATCCTATGTACTGGAATTTTACCACTAGAGGCCAAAGAACGAATATAATTCAAAGTAACTGCACTGTCTGGATCCTCTTCACGGATTAATTCAAGTGCCTGAGCAGCGTAACGCATTCGTGCCATATCATCACCTTATATTCCTTTTTGTGGTAATCTGATTAATTGCCCGCTCAATCAACTTACGATCATCCTCTTTTAATGGTTTTCTTAGCAAAACCGACAATTTGCTATCACTCCATCCGAGGACATCAGCGATCTCATAATATTTAATACCTTGAGAAATCACCTTTGTCCTAATATCAATATTTTCCATTACACATACCCCTTTCTTAAAAATAAGATTTTTTATCCTTTCGTGTTGACATTAACATAAATAGGTCGTATAATTCGAATTAAGAATAAATAATATTTTTTTCTTAAAAATCTTAAATGTCGTACAAAAGGAGGAGCATATGGCAAAAGGAAGAAGTTATGATGATGAAGTTCTCGATGAAAAAAAATTGGAGATTGATGAAAAGATCATAGAAGAATCTTCAAAAAGATTGAAGGGGTTAATATCTGCAAGCGGGAAAAGTATTGATACTATTGCAAAAGAACTTAAAAGTGCACATACTCCAATCTCTTATTCCACATTGTATAAGTACCAAGCTACTGGAGTGTCAACACCATATGGACTTGCGGTTCTAGCAAAATATTTCGATACTACTACTGACTATTTGCTTGGCTTATCGGACGTGCAAAGCTTAGACACTTCAATCCAGGGGGTCGAGAAAGTTACGGGCTTATCTGAGAAAGCAATAGAGGCTGTAAGGTATTTTAATGGCTGCAACACCAAATCCTTTAGAGCTAGGGGCTTTGCAATAACGACCAATTATATGGGCAAGAAAATTCTTAATTCCTTTTTAAAACATCCAAAGCTCGGGGAGTTTATCTATAATATTGCTGCAGCTATATATTATTCAGAATTTGAAATTCCGGATAGCGCAACAGGAAAGGATGGCAAAGACGTTGAAGATGCAGCCGAACTTATAGGTGGTCACGTATTGTTTAAGGACGATGTCTCTAAGTTTTTTCGACAGGAGGCAATTATCGCACTGATGAAAATCGTGCTCGATTTAGTACCAGAGGAGGGGGACCATGGCAACAATTCAAAAGAGAGGTAATAGTTATAAAATTACTGTTTCATGTGGTTACGATCTTCAAGGTAAGCAAATACGGAATCACATGACATGGACCCCGGATCCAGGCATGACAGAACGCCAAATTGAAAAAGAGTTGCAACGTCAAGCTGTATATTTCGAAGATGAAGTAGAAAGGGGCATTACTGTAGACAGTAAACAGAATCTCGCTTCCTTCATAGAATCATGGTTTTCTGATTATGCAGATATCAACCTTGAGCCGAAAACGATATTTGAATATAGAAAATTACTTGAACGAATTAATCCTGCTTTAGGGCATATTAGAATGGACAGAATTACACCTAGTCACCTTTTAAAATTTTATAATAATCTGGGAGAAGTGGGGTTGAGAAAAGATTGCAGATATATCGCTCGCCCTGCACTTGCTGAGTTGCTTAAGCAGAGGAAAATAACCAGGAAGAAGCTAGCAGAGGCTGCTGGAATAGGCGTTAGGACAGCTGAAAGCATACTTAAAGGTTCTGCTACAATAAAAGCTGAGGCCGTTTGTGAAGCGCTAGATGTTAACATTAAAGATATGTTTGAGATAAAAGACAATGATGAGCCATTGTCAAATAATACAATACGACATTATCATTCTTTTTTGTCATCAGTATTATCTACAGCTGTAGAATGGCAAGTTATAAAAGAAAACCCAGCTATGAGAGTAAAGCCTCCTAAGGTTGATACAAAGGAAGCTGAACATTATGATGAGGATATGACCGAAAAGGTATTAATTCTTCTAGAGAACGAACCTATAAAATATCAAGCAATGATTTCCTTAACAATCTTTGCGGGCTTACGTCAAGGTGAGCTTTGCGGGCTTGAATGGTCCGATGTGAATTTTGAAAACTCTGTATTAAGAGTAAGGCAAGCATCTCAATATCTTCCAACCAAAGGTATATTCACCAAAGACACAAAGAATGATTCAAGTTATCGTGTAATAGCTCTGCCATCTATTGCTCTATCCATACTAAGATCTTATAAAACGTGGCAAAACGAGGAAAAACTTCAGTGCGGTGATCAATGGTCCAGAGAGTGGGATGAATATCCACGCCTTTTTACACAGTGGAATGGTAAACCTATACATCCTAGTACAATAACCCAGTGGTTCACTAAATTCCGTAGTAAGTATGACTTACCACCGCTCACATTTCATGGGTTAAGGCACACCAACGCAACTATATTAATAGGGCAAAACACTGATATTAGAACAGTCTCCAACAGATTAGGTCATGCCCGGACTTCTACTACAATGAATATTTATTCCCATGCACTCAAGCGGCCTGATCAAGAAGCTGCTGAAAAGCTGGATAACCTATTTAATAAAGATAATAAATCTAAAAAATCCAGGGCTCCCAAATGAGGATCTGTTTAATCTAACACCTGGCATTTTCACATAACTAATTTAAATAAACACCAAATAAACACCAAAGCATTAATTTCGAAGAAATGATTTAAAAACAAAAACCCGCTAACCATTAATACTAGCGGGTTTCTTATGGAGCTGGTGATGGGACTCGAACCCGCAACCTGCTGATTACAAATCAGCTGCTCTGCCAATTGAGCTACACCAGCATTTGGCGACCCGGAACGGGCTCGAACCGTCGACCTCCAGCGTGACAGGCTGGCATTCTAACCAACTGAACTACCGGGCCAAATGAAAGCCGGAACCCAGAGCTTGCTTGCCTCCAAACCCCAACCTTCGCATTAAAATTTATGGTGACCCCTAGGAGATTCGAACTCCTGATACCGCCGTGAAAGGGCGATGTCTTAACCACTTGACCAAGGGGCCGGTTTTGGTGACCCATCGGCGATTCGAACGCCGGACACCTTGATTAAAAGTCAAGTGCTCTGCCGACTGAGCTAATGGGTCTCAAATGACACAAATAATATAATACAACAGGATTTCTTCCATGTCAATAAGAAAATATTTCTTCTCGCGGTGAAGGAGAGTTAAACAAACAAATGTTTGTCCACAGACTTATCCACAATATCGATGACATATCCACAGAAACACCGGTTAATTAGTGATAAAAGCTCTACCATTTATAAGGAAGAGCTTTCTAAAACAAATGAGCATTATTGAGACGTATTATTTACTGCTTAGGTAATCATTCAGAGCTTTAACCAGTTCTTCCTGTGAAATACCATGCACCGCTGCTGCCTCTTCAATTGTCTCGCCGGTTGCGGACGGGCACCCCAGACAATGCATGCCGTACTTCATAAATATAGGAGCTGTACCTCGGTCTATCTGCAAGGCTTCAGCAATAGTCATCTCTTTATTGATAGCTGCCATTTGCATAACCTCCTTCTTTTTCTCTCTTCTAATATTACTATTACTATCTACTTTTAGCAAGTCCTTTATGCAAAATTGTCGGCAATTGTTTGCCAGAAACCTTGAAACAGCTGGAAATATGCATGAATATATGGATTGCCGACAGAAGTTCTCTATTGAAATTATCCCCTGATATGATAAGATATTAAATACATATACTTGTATTTCTGATCTGCTGATAGAATATATATATGGAGTAATTTCCCAGTAAATGGTTACTATACAAAGGATTGATGTTTTGTGCAGCTGTGCAAGTTTTCAGATAGTTTTCAAATATTCGATATTACCCCGGTAGAGAATCTTTTTCTGCAGGAGTTCATGCTTAAAGCTCCAGGTGACTATGTTAAGGTCTACCTCTACGGCCTAATGCAATGTTACCGCTACAACAGCACGGAAAACAACCTGGAGGCTTTTGCTCATGCCCTGGGTTTGGATAGTGATACCATAGAAAACGCATTTCACTACTGGTCCAGACAAGGTATATTGCATTATGAAAAAGATGCAGTTAAACAAATTGCCATCGAATATTACAACATTAAGGATGTCCTGTACAACAAGGGGCTGGGTAGTGATAATAACCTTTACAAGTATAAGGATTTCAATCAAAATTTACAGGTTATATTTGATACACGTTTGTTGACCCCGCAAGACTATCTTCGAATCTATGATTGGATCGAAGTGCTTAACCTGCCCATGGAGGTAGTCCTGATGATGGTTCAGTTTTACGTTTCTCGAATGGGCAAGAAGATACATATCAATTACTTGGACAAGGTAGCTGCCGGTTGGGCAAAAGACGGCATCGACACCTTGCAAAAAGCTGAGGAGTATATTCAATCCAATGACTCCTGCTTTAAAGATACCATAGCAGTACTTAAGTATTTGGGCATCCATCGTTCCCCTTCCCAAGCAGAACTGGAGCTGTATAAAAAATGGAAGGGATGGGGCTTTGACTTGAATGCCATTTTGTTGGCCTGCAGGGAAACCACCAAAGTGCAGTCCCCTACTTTTGGCTACCTGGATAAAATACTGTCCAATATGAAAAAACAGGATGTAACCACCAGCCAGGAAGTCAAGCAGCACATGAACAAACAGGACGACAGCTATACACAAATCAAGGAAGTATATTACCAGTTGGGTTACAAGAACAATGTACCTACACCTGCCCATCTTACCATGTATCAGGAATGGCAGAATACATATGGAATGAACCATGAACTCATTCTTTTGGCTTGTAAACAATGTGTGCGAAAGCGAACCACCAGCTTTGAACACTTGGATGATCTCCTCAGGCAATGGTCTGATATGGGCTTTAGCAGCCTGCCTGAGGTAAAAAATTATCTCTCGCAGAAGAAATCGAGAGAAAATGAAATCAAGGCTGTGCTCGAGCGTGCTGGAGATTCCCGCAGAGTAACAGCTTCAGATCGAAAGCTTTATGCTCAATGGACAGATGTTTGGAATATGTCCTTTGAAGTGATTTTACTGGCTGCAGAATATTCCATTTTATCAAAAGAAAAGATGCCTTTCCTTAACAAGATCCTGAGTGAATGGCATAACAAGGGTATCAATACCATAAAGGAAGGCAAAGAGGATCATGAACGTCATTTAAAAGCCATGGAGCTGCTAAAACAAGGTACAGGAACAGATAAGGGATTGAAAAAGCAGTTGGATTTTAACAAGTTCCCCCAACATGCTTACTCCGATGAAGATTTGGAAAGCCTGTTTGAAAATATTGAGGAATAGTAGGTCTGACGGATGAAAGACAAGCTTCTAAGTGAAATTTTAAGAGAATACGATGCTTACCGCCTGGAACAGCAGGAAGCCTTAAGGCTTCGCGAGTCAGAAGTTCAATCTACCATACCGGAGCTGACCCGGTTGCGCCAATCTCTGGTGTCTTCTTTTGCAGAAAAGGCCCGTGCCCTGATTATGAACCCGGAATTGGAAAACATGGATATTGAACCTGATAAAGACAAGCATCTGGATGAACTGAAAAAGAAGGAAAGCAGCCTTCTTGTGCAAAATGGTTACCCTGAAGATTACCTTTCTTTGCAATACCGCTGTTCTGTCTGCCGAGATACCGGCTATGCAGGGGATTTGATAAAAGAAAAATGCAGCTGTCTTATCCAAAGACTGGTCGACAGTTCCTACCGTTTTTCCGAGTTATATGGTTTGGATAAAGAAAACTTTGACAGCTTTGATTCCGATATTTTTCCAAATCATCCATTACCAGGGAAAACCCAATTAACTCAGAAAGAATATATGGAACAACTTAGGACACTGCTATGGGAATATCAGGAAGCCTATCCCGACAACCCCCGAAAAAGTCTCCTGTTTACCGGAAAAACCGGCTTGGGAAAGACTTTTCTTCTTAATTGTCTTGCCAAGGCAATCCTGGATAAGGGATATACTGTTCTAAAAATCACCTCTTATAATCTATTCGAGCATCTTTTTCGCAGCTCTTTTCAGAATAACCCGGAAGATTCCTTATTGGTGAAGGACGGAATATTTGAAGTGGATACACTCATGATAGATGATCTGGGGACAGAAACCCGGCGCAACAATTTTACTGCCGAAGAGCTGTTTAATATCCTTAATGAACGTTACTTAAAGCGGAAGCATACCTTTCTTTCCACAAACCTGTCACTGACAGATTTACGGGAATACTACTCAGACAGGGTTACTTCGCGTTTGTTTGACACCCAAAATACAATTATTCTTCATTTTCAAGGTCAGGATGTTCGGTTGCGAGCCAAACGTGCTCCTACCTGAATACTGTTTTTTAATTTGATTCATGCTTCTCTATGTTTTTCATAACTGGCAAACTTGGTATACTGACCCAGCCACACCAGCTCTATCGTACCGGTGGGGCCGTTTCGCTGCTTGGCTATAATTGCTTCAGCTATGTTCTGCTTTTCCGTATTGGGATTATAGTATTCATCCCGGTACAGGAATACGACCAAATCGGCATCCTGCTCGATGGCACCGGATTCCCTCAGGTCACTGAGCATGGGACGATGGTCCCGTCTGGTTTCCGGACCCCGGCTTAGCTGAGATATGGCCACAACAGGAATCTGCAGTTCTCTGGCCAATGCCTTTAGGGAACGGGATATTTCCGATACTTCCTGCTGTCTGGATTCTGCCTTGCCCCGCCCGGACATCAACTGAAGGTAGTCAATTACGACCAAACCAATATCGTGCTCCATTTTAAGCCTTCGAGCCTTGGAACGCACCTCCATTGCGGTAACAGCAGGTGTATCGTCAATAAATATGGGCGCTTGAGATAAAGGAGCAGCTGCATTAACCAATTTAACCCAATCCCCTTCACTTAGATCCCCTGTACGAATCTTCTGCAATTCCACATTGGATTCACTGCTGAGCATGCGCTGTGCCAGTTGCTCTTTGGCCATTTCCAAGCTGAATAAGGCCACAGGTACTTTATAGCGAACAGCAGCATTTTGAGCGATATTGACTGCAAAACTGGTTTTCCCCATGGAAGGCCGAGCGGCAATTAAAATAAAGTCTGACGGATTCAAGCCAGAGGTGCGAAGATCGAAATCCTTGAAGCCGGTTGGAACACCTGTAATCTTACCCTTGTTTTTCGACATCTCTTCTATTTTCGTATAGGTCTCCAGGAGGATGGTCTTAATTGATTCAAAGGACTTCTTGTTCTTCTTCTGAGAGATATCAAATATCTTTTTTTCCGCATGATCAATTATGATATCCATATCCTCGGAAGCTTCATAGCTTTCCTTGATGATATCATTGGATGCGCTGATCAGTTTGCGAAGAATGGACTTCTCCTCAATAATTCGGATATAATAACGGACATTGGCTGTACTGGGTACTGACATGGACAGGTCGGAAATATAGGTTCCGCCTCCCACTGCTTCCAGAGAGCCTCTTCGTCGCAGTGCTTCCGCCAGGGTCACCAGATCAACCGGCTTGCCCTGGTCATATGTATCCAATATGGCTTCATATATTTCCTTATGTGCGTCGGAATAAAAATCTTCTCCCAACAAAAGCTCAGATGCTGCTGCCACAGCTTCCTTATCCAACAGCATGGACCCCAGAACAGATTGCTCGGCATCCAGGCTGTGAGGAGGAATTCGCTGCGCCTGTGTTACTGGATCCATTGTGTCCCAAGCCCCCTTATTTTTCACCTATGTTCTTCTACCCTGACGTTCAGCCTTGCTGTTACCTCGGGATAAATCTTAACCTCCAGCTGGAAGTCGCCCAGACTGCGAATGGGTTCCGGCAGTACGATTTTCTTTTTGTCTATTTCAACCCTGTGCTCATTATTCAATATTTCCGCTATCTCTTTGTTGGTAACAGAACCAAACAGTTTCCCATTTTCGCCGCTCTTGGCCTTCACGACGACCACCAGCTGTGAAATGATATCCGCCTGCCTTTTGGCTCCTTCCAAATCAGTCTGCCTTTTCCTGTCCTCAGCAGCTTGCTTGTTTTGCAGGTTTTTCAGATTTGCACTGTTAGCTTCAACTGCCAGCTTCCTGGGAAACAGATAATTACGTGCATAACCGTCTTTGGCATTTACGACCTCACCTTTTTTCCCATGACCCTTCACATCTTCCAGTAAAATAACCTTCATCAACTGTCACCTTCCTTTAAATATTCGTTTATTGCGTCTGTTACCCGCTGTCTTGCCTCCTCCATGCTGATATCATCCAACTGGGTGCCTGCCATTGTCAGATGGCCGCCGCCTCCCAGCTTTTCCAAAATTACCTGCATATTGATACTGCCCAATGACCGACCGCTTATCATAATGCCTTCCGCCGTGGAACAGAGTACAATGGAGGCTGTGATTCCCTTTATATTTAACAGACTGTCTGCAGCCTGTGCAGCTACCAGCTGTGCATTTGGAGTATTGGGTGGGCATTGGGATATGGCAATACCGGGTTTTATCATTTGCGCTTTTCTTACCGTCTCGGAACGGCTGGCAAATGTATCCATATCATCCTGGAAGAGCTGCCGTACTGCAGTGGGGTCAGCTCCTGCCCTCCGCAAATAAGAGGCTGCCTCATAAGTTCGTACACCGGTTTTAAAGATAAAGTTTTTTGTGTCCGTGGTTATGCCTGCCAGCAGAGCATCTGCCTCCAAAGGTTCAATACGAATCCGATCATCGAAGTATTGCACCACTTCAGTAATAAGCTCGCTGGCCGATGATGCAAAAGGCTCAAGATAAGATAGAATCGCATTGTCGATGGATTCTGCACTTCTCCTGTGGTGATCGAAGACTACAATGCGTTCCGCCTTATCCAACAGCTCCGGTGATTCGGTAAAGCTGGGGCGATGGGTATCCACTACAATCAGCAGAGTATCCTTATTGATCCGATTCAGAGCATCATCGATACGTATAAACAAGCCTTTGTAAATTTCTTTTTCCTGCAGCTTTTTAATCAGAGCATCTACAGCAGCGTTGGACTTATCCAGCACAATATAAGCATTTTTGCCGGCAAACCTTGCACAACGGTATATTCCCAATGAAGCACCGATGGAATCCAAATCCGGACCCTCGTGGCTCATAATAAATACTTCAGCAGAATGTTCAATCAACTCCCGAAGGGCATTGGCGATGACTCGGGACTTTACCTTGGTTCGCTTCTCAACACCCTGGCTCCTGCCCCCATAGAAAAACAGCTTGGTTCCCTGCTTCACCACTGCTTGATCTCCGCCTCTGCCCAAAGCAAGTTCCAAAGCAGAGAGGGCGCTGCTAAAGGCAAGTGCAGGGGTTTCTGCGCCCTGACCCACTCCGATGCTGAGCGTAACGGGAATCTTGTTGCCCAAACTGATATCCCGAATATTATCCAGGACTTGAAATTTTTTCTGCCGTGTGTTCTCCAGCTCTTGTTCTTCCATTACCACCAGATACTTTTCATGATCATGCTTAAGCCACCCGGCATTAATTTCCTTTGCCCAACGTGCGATACGTGATTCAATTTCTGCCAGCACAGCCGGTCTTTTAATGCTTTCTGTATGGGAGATAACCTCGTCATAATTATCTACCACGATATGGGCAAAAACCACTTTTTTTGCCTGGTACAGGGTTTTTATATGGTGATCTTCCGTAATATCCAACCAGTATACCAGATAAATGACCTTGTCCTTTGGATTTATGGAATCTGTTCGGGCAGTTGACCACAGTAATCGATACCATCTTTCGTTAAAATTCAGTTCATTAATCGTGCCTTCCTGTTCATCCTTCAGCTTAGAGATGGGAAACTGAGGAATAAATTCCTGTATGCTGCGATCCAACAGCTTTTTCCCTTCCATCAATTGTCTGAATTGGGGATTATACCAGGTAATGATTCCCTCACTTCCGATAACTACCAGAGGCATGGGTATGCTGAGTACCGCATTTTTTGCAGCCCAGTCCATATCCTCAGATAAATTCTCCAGGTAGCTGTTCCATTCTTCTTTTCGCTGACCTATAATTCTCCAATCATATAACACGAGGACCAGAAATAAAGCCAGAGCCATACCGCCTATCCAGTAGTCAAACTGGAAAAGAATGAGCACGAAAAACAATATAATGGCCAGATAAATTCTGGATTCAGGCAGGTTCCATCTCTTGAAATGCTTTTTCATGAGCCCTCCTATTTTCCGTTCTTAATTATAAATTGATTCCGGTATCTTATCCGAAGCTGGAACAACTGATCGAGCAAGCCTATAAAAGGAGGGAGAGTACCAAAGAGCAAAAATATCAGGATCATCAGGATCCAACGCAAAAGTGCAGGTACATTTCCAGCTTTGAGAAAGAACCATAACATGGAAAGCCCCATAACCATAAACAAAAAAAATATCAGGGCTGCAAATGTAATATACACCACTTCCAAATTGGAAATACCCAAATTTCGACCCAACAGAACAGCCAGCAGCAAAATTATGAGACCATAAGCCATTCCCTTCGGAAGGGTCCATTCTCCAAAGCTGCGCACAGCTGAAGTTTCATAGCCCAATCGTTTTAAAATCAAGCGGATGATTAAAAATAACGCTGTTCCATGTGTCAGAGAAAAAAGTATAACTGCTGCAGGTACCACCATTTTCATCTGACTGACAAGGTAGTCTCCCAGCTGCCTGGCAGTGGTAAAGTTCTCAAATATGCCCCATTGATGATAAAGGGACAGCAGCTGATCTGTATCTACTGCACCATTGGTAAAGACCCGAAGGAAAGAAGTCCACATGGCATCAAAAGCTGTAAATCCATTTATCCAGGAAAATACCGTTAAGTACAGTAATATGGAAACCAGAACGCTTCCCGATGACAATAAAATGTATTCGTAAAAATTAACGCTTTTTCCAAGCTTTTTAATCAGCCCTGCAATCAGAACGATGGGCAGGAGGAAAAAAATTGAAGTTAGTAAAAAATTCATTATTCACCTCATATTATGTACTCTTTGCATCCCGTACAGTCAAGGTCATCAAGCTTTCCTGAATTGCTTACTTCATAGCATCTTGATATCGGGGATAAGAACCAAGATGCTTGTAAAACGAACTCAGAGTCTGAACCAGGCTCAGAGCACGTGAAACCTCTTCATCCTCTGCATGACCTTCAAAATCAACATAAAAAAGGTACTGTCCCAAACGGGTGCGCATAGGTCGGGATTCAATACGTGTCAGATTAATACTCCATCGTGCAAAGATTTCAAGTGCTTGCAGCAGGCTGCCGGGTTCATCATTCACAGAAAATACAATGGATGTCTTATCCTTCCCTGTAGACTTAACAGGATACCGTGACAATATAACAAAACGAGTACAATTATTGGGATGATCCTCGATATTCTCATTTAGCACATGAAGTCCAAATATTTCTGCCGCTCTTTTGTTAGCAATAGCTGCCACAGGCTGAGAGCTATCCCTGGCTTCTTTTGCACCCGCTGCCGTACTGTTGGCAGAATGCACCGGAACCCCTGGAAATTGGGTATTCAAAAAACGCCTGCATTGTGCCAAAGCTTGAGGATGGGATACAATCTGCAAAATGTCATCTTTCTTTATACCAGGCCTTGCTGCCAGACATTGATGAATGGGAAGAATTATTTCTCCGACAATTTTCAAGTCTACATCGTGGGCAAGCATATCAATGGTTACATTGACACTTCCTTCAATGACATTTTCAATAGGTGCTGCTCCCAAGTCCAAGGCACCATCATGAACTGCCATAATAAGACCAGGCAGATCCCGATAATCAACAAGTTCACCTTCGCCTAGACAGCTCTCTTGCACCAGTAGCGCAGCCTGCTCCGTAAAAGTACCGGCAGGACCTAAATAGCCGATTTTACACATATTCCCCACCTTGTTTTTCATTATAACATAAATGCAAGTCGTAAATCAAAATCAACGGAACCCCTTATGGGATTCCGCTTTCTTGTATATATCATTAAATTTATGCTTTGCATTGTTTTATTACCGGTTTCAGTAAGCCGGATAATCAAAAACAACAGCCTTTCTTGTTAATCTGATGAGTAGGGCAGCAGTGCAATGTGACGAGCCCTTTTAATGGCAACTGTCACCTGACGCTGATGCTTTGCGCAGTTGCCTGAGATTCTTCTGGGAAGAATCTTCCCCCGCTCAGTAACGTACTTTCTTAGTTTGAACACATCTTTATAATCAATATGTGTAACTTTATCTACACAAAAAGCACATACGCGTTTTCGAGGCCTTCTTCCACCGCCTCTTGGCTTTCTTGCATATTCAGCCATGGTTCATCCTCCTGTCATATTAGAATGGAAGCTCATCGTCATCTTCCACAGGGTCAATAAAATCCGATGACGCCGGCTTTTCGTTTTGTTGGTAAGGGGTATATTGCGGACTGCTTTCACCTTGGCTGGCGGATGGATTCCGTTCCAGAAACTGAACCTCGTCTGCAACTACCTCAGAGATATAGCGCCTTTGACCATTGTTGTCTTCATAAGATCTCACCTGGAGGCGTCCGGAAACAGCTACCAGCCTGCCCTTGGTTAAGTACCTTGCACAAGTCTCAGCCAATTTGCGCCATGTTACTATGGGGATAAAATCTGCTTCCCTCTCACCCTGCTGGTTGGTAAAGCTGCGATCAACTGCCAGCATGAATGTGGTTACACTTATATTGCTGGTTGTAGATCTCATTTCAGGATCCTTGGTTAGACGCCCGATTAGAATTATTTTATTTAACATATCCTTCATCACCCCTATTATTTTTCATCGATGCGGATTGTTAGATAACGTAGAATGTCATCCGTTATCTTATAGTTGCGCTCCAGTTCTTCCGGTAAGTCAGATTCGGCTGAGAAGTTTACTAAAACATAATATCCTTCATTGAGGTCATCAATGGGGTACGCCAGCCTTCTTTTGCCCCACTCGTCTACATTCTCTACCTGACCGCCTTCTTGTTGAATCAGGTTGCTGAACCTTTCTACCAGCGCTTTGATGCCTTCCTCTTCTACAGTAGGACGTATTACATAAATGGACTCATATTTATTCATGGCAAATTCACCTCCTTTTGGACTATGGCCCTGCATGTCCTGCAGAGCAAGGATGTTTCAATAGGAAATTATATCATCTTTGAAGCCCCTGTGCAAGAACGTTTTTCGTCCGTTTTTTGCCCCGTTTCGGTTTTCACGGAATTTTTCACGCTTGGTTCAGCGGCATTGATGATTTTTACAGGATTTTGATCAGCATGGTTCGTGCTTCATTTAACTCAATAGACACTAACTTTTCCCGTTCCAGACGCTTGAGCATATCGCTGAATTTTCTAAAACCAACCTGCCGCTCGTCAAAATCTGGATATTCCTTTTGCAGCTCGGATTTGATGATGCTGGGGTTGACTCGATCAAACCCATTGCTTTTCAGTTTATTTAGATGATTTTGCATAACATTGATCCAATTGTTTTTATTGATCTCCTCCGCCATACGCTTGTTATCCACTTTCATCTTCACCTTAAGAGAATTGGTGTCCCCAAATACTTTAATGGTATTATATTTACTCTCAAGAGTATTCAACAGCTTTCCAAAAGAACTGTAGCCGTAGCTATTCTCACTGAATTCCGGTCGTAAACGAAGCAAAGTCTTCTTCAATTCACTGACGAACATGGTTCCTTCCGTATCAGATTGGTCGCTGATGATTTTCTCCAGCACCTCCATCAAATCTTCCGGTTCACCGGTAGGATCGTCTCCGTCTTGATTTCCAGAATCCGTTGTTACAGATTCCAGAAATATGAACTCATTACATGCTTTGATGAAGATATTGGAAGCTACTTCCGAACGGGAGATCCCCAATACATATTTCCCCATGGATTTTAGTTTGCCAACCAGCGGGGTGTAGTCGCTGTCACCGGATACAATGCAAAAACAATCAATGTTTTCATTAGTATAAGCTACATCTAATGCATCGATAACCAGCTGAATATCCAGGTTGTTTTTCTGATTGACACCATAGCGAAGGGACGGCACCACATTAAAGGTGTTCGATAGAAGAATTTCCTTTAAACCGGAAAAAGCTTCCTGATAACCATAAACCTTGCCTATCAGAATGTCCCCTTTGATCTTAACCTTTTCTATGACCCGATTTAAGGTGCTGGTTTTTCCACCTGTGTTTTCCAGGTCAATAAATATTGCAAAATTCTTTTTTTCCATAATAACTCCAAACTCTATTTTTTTACTTCAAATTCTCAGGATTTAGCGCTTCCAGCTCCGGTAGAACAAAGATACCATCCTTGCGGACCAGCACTTCATCAAAATACATTTCTCCGCCGCCATATTCTGGTGTTTGAATGTTGACCAGATCCCAGTGAACAGCAGATTTGTTACCATTGTCACAATCATCATAGCAGCTGCCTGGTGTAAAGTGAAAGGAACCAGCGATCTTCTCATCAAATAAAATATCATTCATAGCCCTAGTGATATGGGGATTTACACCAATGGCAAACTCGCCAACATATCTGGCTCCCTCGTCTGTATCGAACACCTGGTTAATCTTTATATTGTCATTGGATTCAGCATGGATAATCTTACCATGCTCGAAAGTAAGGCATACGTTCTGGTAAGTGAATCCATGATATTCTGATGAAGTGTTATAGGTGATAACTCCATTGACAGAGTCCTTAACAGGTGCGGTAAAGACTTCACCGTCGGGTATGTTCATCTTCCCATCGCATTTGATGGCAGGCATGCCCTTAATGGAAAAAGTCAAGTCAGTTCCCTTACCGGTTATGCGAACCTGATCCGTTTGATTCATCAGTTCTACCAAAGGATCCATGGCTTTGGACATCTTGGAATAATCCAGGTTACATACATGGAAGTAATGGTCTTCAAAGGCCTCAGTGCTCATCCCTGCCAGCTGAGCCATTGAAGGAGAAGGATATCTCAGGACTACCCACTTGGTTTTGGGAACCCGAATCTTCCCATGAACCTCTTGCCAGAAGTGTTTCATATACAGCTCCATCTTGTCAGCTGGGACATCAGACATTTCAGAAGCATTTCGTCCGGAACGTACACCGATGTAGGCATCTGCATCAGACATACGGGCTGCTTCATATTTGGCCATAAGATCCATCTGCTCTGCTGTACATTCTGTATAGAGCACACGGTTGATCTCACTGTCTTTTAAGGACACCAAAGGAACAGCCCTCACTTTGTAGGCTTCTCGTATCAATTCCTTAATAAGAGGTGGTTCCAGTCCGATATTTTCAATGAAGACCTTTTCTCCTTTTTTCAACTCACAGGAATAATTGATTAGATTATGTGCCAGCTTTTGAATTCTTGGGTCCGTCATAATTTGTCCTCCCTTGCATTATTGACCTATGTTCTGTTATTTATAAGTATATCCCAATACCAGAAGGATTGTCCATTAAGAAAATACTCTGTTAAGTATTACAGGACTAATGAATACAGATAGAAAATTATTCAGTACCGTAATTATGATTGCAAGAGGTACATTACCGCCGGCGGCCATTGTCAGTATAATGGCTGAGGAAACCGTACTTGCCTGGGTGGATAATATCATAGTCCCCACAAACATATCTTCATTTCCCGTAAATAGCAATCTACTAAAGAAGTAAGCTAAAATAGGAAATATTATAAAGGTTATTACAGATGAGAATACTATGGTCTTATATTCTTTTAAGCTGCTTTTAACATTTTCAAAGGAAAGGACCAGACCGGAAACAAACATAGCCATGAAGGTTAGAACAGAACTCATACCCATATCTTTTATAAACTGACCAGGCTGTGGAAAAAGTATTGATAATACCAAAATGCATACTAAGGCAAAGATAAATGTATACTTAGAGGCAGGTTTTTTGTGCTGCAACTACTCTCATCAACTTTCTTTTTGTAATTTGTTATAATCTACGGACATGCGGATGCCATTTTAAGCAGAAAAAGTAATCATGCCAGCTCCCAGCTTTATTTTATCAAAAAAGGATACGAAGATTGTACTTATTTTTTATAGTGTCCTCTGCAACTTGCAATATAGATATTTTCGGGATCTATGCTATAAATGAGTCGGTGAATATCTGTAATCCTACGGCTCCAGTAGCCCGAAAGTTCGTGTTTTAGTGGTTCGGGCTTCCCTATGCCTTCGTTTCCATTTCTGTCGATATCACGGATCAGCTCATTTATTTTCTTTAGGATTTTTTTATCCTCTCGCTGCCAATACAAATAATGTTGCCAGGCAATATCAGAAAAAATCTTATTCATCTAACAGGTCCCTCTTTTGTCCTTTGCCTTTTTTCAGCTGTTCAATAGATTGCAGCAGCTCATTATAATAATCCGGATCACTTCGCACATAAAGATTTTCCATGAGGTTGTTGTATTCGGCTTCGGATAACATGACCACATTGTCTCCGCGCTCCCGGGTTATAATAATCTTCTCGAAATTTTCAGTCGCCCTATCGCAGTAATATTTAAAGTTTTGTCGCACATTTGAAAAACTTCTCGCTATCATTTTTTCCACCTCCATATATTATATTGTACAATTAACTGTACAATTATGCAAGTCTTTTATTCTAAAAAAATGCGTTGCGTGAACACATTGTACATTACATACATTAAAAAGCACAGAAAAAATGTATTTATACGAATTATTTGTATCATACCAGCATCAAAAGTCTGCTGCAATAACAAATAAACTGACAAAACGATGTTCTTGCTATTTTTACATATTTCAAGTAGACTTTTTGTAGGCAAAAGACAGTAATATACATTATTTAGGAGGGGCTGGTATTATGGATAAAAAGATAATTGATCCTGCACAATGCACAGTAGAAGGGTATTTGGAACGAATTGGCTATGAAGGACATTTGGATAACAGCTATAAAACCTTGGCTGCCATACAGGAGGCTCATTTGAAGGCAGTTCCATACGAAAACTTGGACATCAGATACGGCATACCTCTTTCCCTGGTAATACCAGACCTTTATCATAAGATTGTCATCAAGCGGCGCGGGGGTTATTGCTTTGAGTTGAATGCTTTATTTCGATGGCTTCTGTTAGAGCTGGGCTTTCCTGTAACGAACTATATGGCTAGATTTCTAAGAGACGAAGCAGGTATTCCCATGCGCAGGCATCAAGTTCTTAAGGTGGAAACAGAAGACGGAGCTTCCTACATCTGTGACGTGGGTGTGGGAGGAAATATCCCAACCTGGCCATATCCCTTGGTACTGGATGAGGTTTACCATCAGGATAATGGTTCATACCGCATCCAAAAAGATGACTTTTTAGGCTGGGTGTTGGAAGAGATCCGACATGGTCAGTGGTCACAGTTATACTCCTTTACCGAAGAATTACAGCTCCCCATAGATTTCATTATGCCAAGCTTCTGGTGCGAATATTCCCCAGATTCGCCTTTTACACAACGCACTATGGTATCCCTCCGTACGCCAGAGGGCCGTGTTACCGTAGCAGATGAAGAATTTCGAATATACACCGAAGACGATGTTAAAACCTTTGTTCCGAAAAATGATGAAGACTTTCGCTGCTCTCTTGATAAATATTTTGGAATAGTGCTGGACACATAAGCAATACCGCCACTGTTCACTTTCATTACTTCAGCTATAGCTTTTTATTATTTTCTATCACCTACATGCATATAGCTGAATATAGTTGTTATAGAAAGTAAATTAAGGCGGTGAAAAAGATGCAAATACATATTGTGAGGCCTGGTGATTCCTTGTGGCGAATCGCTCAAATGTATTCTGTCACCATTGAACTACTGGCTGCATCCAATGAGATTCCTGACCCCAATCGTCTTGTTATTGGTCAAACGATAGTAATACCAATATGGGGCAGCTATCACTGGGTGGCCCCCAGTGAAACCTTATATCAAATCAGCATCCTGTACAATGTTCCATTAGCTGAGTTAATGCAGATCAACGGTATTACAAACCCAAACAACATATATGCAGGCTTACGATTATACATTCCTCAGAAACAAAGAATGGTAGTAGATACAGCGGCTTACATCGATGTAATTGGTTCAGGAGTTGCTTTTCCAAGTATAGTAGATAGAGTTGGAATACATTTAACTTACCTTAACATTTTCAGTTATGCAGTAAACCGGAATGGTTCCCTGACTACTATTACGGATGAACCCACCATACAAGCTTCTATCCGGCAAAGAGCTATGCCGCTGATGGTACTGACGAACTTTGAAGATGGAACCTTCAGCCGAGAGCTGGCAACAACCATACTTTCCAGTGAAGCTCTCCAAAATACAGTGCTGGATAACGCCATTGCTGTAATGCAGCAAAAAGGTTATGGCGGCCTTGATGTTGACTTTGAATACCTGGGAGCAGAGAACCGAGAAAGATACAATGCTTTTATGAGGAGGGCAGCTGATAGGCTAAGACCTTTTAATCTGCTGTTGAGCGCTGCTTTGGCACCTAAGCTTTCAGCAGACCAACAGGGAACCTTGTATGAAGGTCATGACTACCGGGCACATGGGGAAACTAATGATATTGTCTTTTTAATGACCTATGAGTGGGGATGGTCTGGAGGACCGCCTATGGCTGTATCTCCCATTGACCAGGTAAGAGCGGTTCTTGATTATGCTGTAACCGAAATACCAAGAGATAAGATAATGATGGGGATTCCTCTATATGGATATGATTGGACACTGCCATATGTCCCAGGTGGACAATGGGCCAGATCCATCAGCCCACAGCAAGCAATTGAGTTAGCTTTGAGGTACAATACAAATATAGAATATGATACGGTATCACAAGCTCCATTCTTTAACTATGCTGACGAGCAAGGAAGGCAGCATATTGTTTGGTTCGAGGATGCACGCAGCATCCAGGCAAAATTTAATCTTGTTAAAGAGATGGGAATCCGCGGTTGTTTTTATTGGGTCTTAGGAAGAAGCTTCCCACAAAACTGGCTGCTGATTGAGGATAATTTTGAAGTCAGAAAGCTGATATAATAGATATGGGAAAAGCCGGCTGACCATCAAGAGTAATCGGGAAATGATGTGTTTTTCCTGCCAGATGAAGAGCAAACCGTTGAAAAATTGAAATGGAGTTAGTTATGAGTAAAAAAAGGGCTGGAAGAAACAAGACAATTGATATTTCACTGGAACAAGGGCAGAAGTACTTGGAACGATGCATTAAAGTAAATTCCCCTGTTGATATTTCAACGGTTTTAGATAAAACAATAAATGAAGATACATTTGAAGTAGTTAAGCATCTGCCAGAGAAAAGCATTGATTTAATTATTGCCGACCCGCCTTATAACTTAAGCAAGTCTTTTCATGGTAACGGCTTTACAAAAAAGACTGACGAAGATTATGAAACATATACGAGACAGTGGCTCAATGCAGTACTACCACTACTGAAAGATACTGGATCTATCTATGTTTGCTGTGATTGGGAATCCAGCCTTATTATCGGAAAAGTTCTTATGGACATGTGTACTGTTAGAAACCGAATCACATGGCAGCGCGAAAAGGGCCGAGGCGCAAAGGCAAATTGGAAAAATGGTCTCGAGGATATATGGTATGCAACCAAGTCCAATGAATATACATTTAACCTGGATGCTGTTAAGATTCGCAAAAAGGTTATTGCACCCTATCGTGTTAACGGAAAACCTAAAGATTGGGTGGAAACAGATGACGGCAATTATCGTGATACCTGCCCATCAAATTTCTGGGATAATATTACCATACCATTTTGGTCAATGGCAGAAAACACAGCTCATCCCACACAAAAATCCGAAAAACTGATTGCTAAAATAATGCTGGCCAGCAGTAATGAAGGGGATATAGTATTTGATCCTTTTCTAGGTTCAGGAACTACCAGTGCAGTATCAAAAAAACTCGGCAGGCATTATATCGGAATTGAAGAAAATCCCCTTTACTGCGTATGGGCAGAAAAAAGATTGGAAATGGCAGAGACTGATACAACCATACAGGGTTATGTTGACGGCGTTTTCTGGGATAGAAATACACTCAGTGCACAAAAATCAGTTTCATCAGCTAGCGTTACAGATGATGCAGGAGAGGATTTGTGAGAACCATAGGGGTTGCTAAGCAACCCCCAGCAAATATATTGCAGTAATTTGTTCTTATTATCTAATCTAGTAGGAACGGGAATCTTTGCAGTAAAGATCCTTCGCTGGCGCTCAGGATGACATTTGAAAGTATTTACGAGCACCGGAAAGCTGAAAAAGGTATTAAAAACCCCCCGATTTTCCAAGCCTTTAATTTGGGGAGTAGTCAAGTTCCAATGCATATATTTATTGGAACCTTCATCTAGCTTACTGGTTATTTGTGGGTTGCATTTTTCATAAGCAAAACCTTGAATCGGTATGAGTAAGAATAACAAAGCGATCAACAAAATACTGATTTTTTTCTTCAAGTGGCATCACTTTTCTGAGTTATTAGCTGTAATGAATAAAGCTGCTTTTAGTTTCTCATAAGGTGATGAAATCAAAACAGGTACAAAATGGATATTCAACGAACATCAATCGTTTGAAAAAAGCTCTGCCATTTTGGCATCTGAAAGCCCGAAATATTTTTGCATTTGATTTTTAAAAACTTCATTACGTCCTTCTATCCGCTTGCGAAGCTCTGCGTTATTGCTCTTCCATGTTGAATAACTGAATACTTTCCAGTAGCTGCAATGCCTTTGCATCTCCGGCTCCATCTGGGTATAAATGCTGTCAAAAAGCTCCAAACGGTCATTTGTTGTGTTAGTTAAGTGATACGCCCAGCGCTCATACAGTCTTTCCAGCCATACTTCGCTCTTTTTAAGGCCTGTTGGTATCCACATATTAGTATGGGTACCATCAGGGGTTTGCATTCCTTGACCTGAAAAATAATGGTAAATTATATTGTATCTGAAGTAACCAAAGTCCAAATCAAATATAATCGGGCGGATTTTTACGGAATAATCCTCAGTCGCCCAGTATTTCTGGTTAAATGTATCCGCATTTCCTATATATGACTGTAGGAAAATGTGGTCAATAAAAGCGTCTACATCAACATACTTTGTAAATTCCTCGTAGTTTGCAGGATTATTAAGGTCATTATTTCTTGCATAAGCCTGAGCCCAGAGAAACTGCTCATTATTTCCATGTAGAACTACACTATTTCGCCTGATCAGGTTTATGTCATCCGGTTTTACACCGTGCCTTGCTGCCAGTGAATCCTCGTTTGTATTTTCTTTTAATTCATATACTCCGCGGTATGAACCGTTAACATACAATATCGCATATTTTGATTCGGCATAATCGGTGTCAAATTTCTTTGCCAGCATGGAGCAATATGCATCAGTTATATATGTGCTGGTGGAGTTACTGTTATCCTGCCCACCGGCTCTTAAAGCTAAACTTTTATACTCTGTCACTGAATAATCTTCAAAAAATGGATAAACAACCGATGATTGACCGTATCCACCTCTTAAGTATATGTTTAATGATTTTTGCCGATAGACACGAGTGCTGGCACCAGCTACCCTTATGCCTGCGGGAAATGATGTTCCCAGTTTCCCATCCGGCTCATAGTATTCTAAATAGGCCGCCCTCTCAACAATTGGATCAAATTTGCTGGACTGAGCATAAACAGCTGCATAGTCAGATGGTTTTGCTGTTATGCATACAACCGGCAATGTGTGCAGCTGTTCAAATAAATACGTTGCAACCACTTTATCACTTGTCAGCTTGCCGTCTTCTATGGATACGGCAGAAACAACCATGCTTTTGTTTATTTCTATAGGCCCTGTATAAGGCTCTGATGATTTGTCAGGAGTGCTGCCGTCTGTAGTGTAGTAAATGTTTTCACCTGTAATCTCAAGGGTTAAACTGTCTGTGTAAAAGCCGCCTGTATGCGAAAAAACAGGTGCTGCTGAATAGGTGCTTACCGGCTGTGAATTAGAAGCCCTGGGGGTTGCAGATGTAAAAAAATATCTGTCTCCGCTGTAATCATCCTGCATCCGCCCGCTTGTAAGCCCATATCTTAAAGCTCCCGTATTAAAAACATCGACAATCTCTTTAGAAGAATTGGAAAGTACAAGCTTATCGCCTGTCATGCTTACATTCATCTTTAATGAACCTGCAGCTGCATATTTGCTGTTGTCTGCATAAAATACCTTATACGACTTGGGGGCTATGGTCCCTGATAGCTCACATCTGAAGGGTTCATCCACATTCTTTCCCAGATGCCAGCCTGTAAGATCCACCACATTGTCACTGCCATTATAAAGCTCAATCCAATCTCTTCCATCCACATTGTTTGCAGCGGCTCTTGGCATAGATACAGCCAAAACCTCATTAATCCAAACACCTGCACTGTCGAGCTTTTCAACTGATGATATGCTCTGGCTGCCATGGGCGCTGTTTTCTGCATTGGGCGTAGGTTGTCCGAAGTACAGCCAATTGCCGTCCTGCTCGCCGTAGGATATATTTTTAAGCCGGTTTTCATTAGGTATTTCTATCATCTGCGTACGGTTGGTAGAAAAATCCGTAAGAATAATCGGTTCATCTTTGGACACCCTGAAACCGGTGTGAAGCTCGGCATCCTGTCCGCTTAAAAATATCACCATAAATTCCCCTGGTGCAAGCTGCTTATCAGGCAGCCTCCATTTTGTAAGGTTGTCCTGGTTATCGGATAAATAGTAATAGCTTAAATCCACAGCATTGTCAGAATAATTGTGCAACTCCACCCAGGGAGATCTGTCACCATACTCATCAATAATGGAATATGCATTGTCAAGCAATACTTCGGATACTCTTACCGGGTCCTCTTCAGTCATAGGTGAAGTCTCCAAGCTATAAAAACTTACATCGGAGTTCATTTCACCAGGTGTAATGTCTGGAAAATACGCAATTTTACCAGATGCATCCAAACCTATGGAAATGTTGTCGTAAAGATTATTTACTTGCAGCGAACCAATAATTTCGGAACCCGTTGAAAAATAAACAGCATCTTCATCGCTGGCCACCCTAAAGGACGCAGCAAAATCACCTATATCATTTTTAAGTCCTGTAACTATGAATGTGTCAGGTAGAAGCTCCACATCTGGGAAACGCCATCTCGTCAGGTTTGAAGGACTGTCTGAAAGGTAATAGGAAGAAAGATTCACAGCCTCCCTTGAGCCGTTATATATCTCAACCCAATCTGCTGTTGCCTCATTCAGGACAAGCCCTGACGGAGCTGTGACAGACTCGATCATAAGCTCGTCCAGCGAATCTGCCATATTACCTGTATTCTCAGATCCCGGTGTTGGTGTAGTACAGTATTTAAAACCTTTATCTGCCCTGCACCAGCTTATGTCTGTCTCCAGGGCAGGAACTTCAACCTCGTCTAAAACCCTTAGATTTGCGTCATAAAGCACAAGACCTACCCCTTTTTTGGGAAGCTTGTATCCTGAACAAAAGCTCTTCATTAACCCATTCCTGGGTTTGGAGCAGGCGTAAATAACAAGGTAGTCTCCTGCTTTAATGACAATGTCAGGAAAAACATAGTAAGTAGAAGGTTTGCTTGAGTTGCGCAGAATATAACCATTCATGTTTATATCATTGCTGCCTCTGTTGTATATCTCTATCCAATCTGGCGATCCCAAATCAGGAACAGATAACGAATTGGAATTCGATGATACTACCTCATTTATTACAAGATCATTATCCCTTGTACCAGCAGGCGAGCATGAAGTTAAAACACCAGTTAATGCTGCAAGCAGCAGAAGCAGTGTAAAAGCGAAGGATGTTATTTTTGTAAACTTTACAGTCATTTTTGTCTCCTTATACATCCAATGTACAAGATATAGTAAGCTAGAACCATCAGCCCAGGGTCTCGCCACTTCTTGCCACCATATTAACAGTGTATACTCCCTCTATATCCTTAATGATCTCATTTCTGCGGCTGTTAGCTTTACCTGTCTTATGCTTGATTTGATAAACAAGCTCCGTATAGTCGTTGGTAATCGTCTCGCCGCGCAGTTTATTGGCCGTATACAAGGTTTCTGCCTTCTGCCTTACCAAATGGGCAGCATCTCTATTACAGCGAACGATTAGAAGGTAGCTGTCATCATCTCTTATGTTTTTAGACATAAATATGGTAACCGCACCCACTATCAGCGTTCCAATCCCCACCAGGAAGTAATTGCCAGAACCGCAACCGAGCCCGATCGTTATTGCCCAGAATATATATGCAGTATCTCTTGGGTCTTTTATGGCAGTCCTGAAACGCACAATGGATAAAGCACCTACCATACCCATGGATAGAGCCAGGCTGTTACCCAGAATGTTCATAACAATTGTGGTTATAAGTGAGAGCATGATTAGCGTTGTGTTGAATCTTTTGCTGTAAGTCACTCCGCTGAATGATACCTTGTATACAAAGTATACAACAGCGCTCAATGCGGTGGCAACAAACATGCTTAGTATGGACATTCCAGGTCTTATGGTAGTTTCTGTACTAAATAATAAATTTAAAAATTTGTTCATTATACATAATCTCCTATGTTATTATACTATGAAATATAGCTTTCAAACAGCCTGCGCGAAAAAACATATTTACTGTAAGCCTCTTTATTTAGTTCATATACACTAAGCAGATCACTGATCCACTTAAATAAAAAGTTGTCATATTTTACTTCAAGCAATGCTTCATAGTAATCAGTAACCGGAAACATGACAGGGTTCTCCGCAAATAAGTTAAAATAGGTTTCACTGCTTACAATGTCCCTGTCTATTGTTATACGTATATTATTGATGGGATGCATGAATGCACTGCGCCTGTATTGGTTCATGACAACAGGTCTCATGCTCTGAATAGGGATACCATTTTCCAACAGCATATCTTCTATGCTTTTGTTCATAAGTGCGGCATCATAATCTTTATATATAAGCGCTCTTGCCTCATATTGACTAATCGTAAGCGTTTGTTTCTGCTGAGCATTGCATTTTTTCTTTTTTATCTCAAGTTTTACATTTTTATAATCGGGTGGATAAATGCGTAAACGAAGCTTCATACGATTTTCAACGCCGCTTTGCTTGTCGTAATAAGCTGTTTCGGAATAATCGTCAAAGTATACAGAGCGAATCATATAGCTGTCGGGGTTATTATGCTTGTCCGGCAGCAACATTGCGCTTAATGATGTGTATATTTCCGAGCATTGTAAAAAGTTTAATGGATACTTTTCTTCTACTCGTATAACATTCGCATTTGTACTCATCAACATCAGTCTTTCCTATTTATATCTACACTGGCAGAACTACAAAAAAAAATTCTGCCTTCGACATATTTTCCATTATTGTAACATGATATGTCGGTATATATCAACATAATTCTATGTTGAATTTCTTTCCACTTTGTGATAATATTTTTTTGCAGAATACGAAGAAAGATGGTGTCGTTGCAGGAAAGAGAGAAAGAGAGGTCATAATAAATGAGAGTAATTGCTGTTATCTTAATTATTGTCGGCCTGATTATAGCTGCTTATCCCTTAGCCGATAAAGCATATACCTTATATTTGGAGTATAAGTTCATGGAAGAATATATTGTATCATTAACCCAGGATGATGTTTCCTCTGACACTTCAGATGATTTTGGTCAGCTGCAACAGGTTTTTGAAGAGGATCTGGATGAAAGCATCGAAGATACAGCCCCGCCCATAAACAATGTTTCACCAACACCATCATTACAGGAAACAAATGACAGTATAAAGCAGGAGAGCCCAAGTCCTACCAAAAAACCAAAGAAAAAATCTTACTCCAAGTTCAAAACCATAGGCAGGATAGAGATCCCGAAAATTGATGTAAATATTCCCATACTTGAGGGAACGAGCAAAGCCAATCTTAAAGTGGGAGCAGGGCATCTTACAGGCACATCCGAATTAGGCAGCATAGGAAATGCAGCGCTGGCTGCACATAGAAGTCATACCTATGGCAGAATGTTCAATCGCCTGGATGAGGTAGAAATTGGTGATAAAATCAAAATTACCACTAACGACGACAGCTTTGAATATACTGTTTACGAAATCCTTGTAGTTGAACCCGATGACATTTCCGTATTATACCGCAGCAAAGAAGATAGTGTCCTTACATTAATAACCTGTACTCCATTGTATACTGCCACTCACCGTCTGATAGTTCATGCTGTAATACGCTAGAATCGGCATGCCCTTGCCCATGCAACATGCTGAACCCACAATAAACGCATTTTGTTCATCAAGCTGATCTCATCTGCATTTTTGCAAGTCTTATGAGGGTGAGTCATATCATATTCACTATAAAAACGGTACATATTACCATCCGCCTTTCAAGTTGGCTTGATTCATTATATGACATGGATTTTTTTATGTTTATTTTTTGTGAAAATCTAGCTATTATCCTGATTGTAAGATTATTCTATCCGCAAAGACTCGTTACATATTAATTAATCATTTTAAGGAAAGGATATAGCTACAAAAAATTTATAGGATTTGAAAGTGCATGAATAAGTATCCAAGGCAACAGCGTTCCTGTCTTTCGATAAGCGTATGCCATTAATAAACCATGTAAGAAGACATCTCCCATTTTAGACAGGCACAAGTTTATGCTGCCGGCACATATCCAGAAGTACAAATATGGGAAATATAGCATGCAATAGACCGCTGCACCCATCACCAACGCTGTAGAGGGGTTCTTAACAGCGCTGGCGGCAGAACGATAGACTATACCCCTGTGAAAAAACGCTTCTGACAAAGCTGGATAGAAAACAGTATATACTAGATTCCATACCCAATTTTCCTCCAATCCATTCTTGATAAATAAAATTACGACTGGAACAAAAATGGGCAGCGCAGCTTGAGAACCTCTTAGAAAAAACTGCCCTTTAAATGTATAGCCTAATAGACGAAATAAAACATATGGTATTAAAACATAAAACAAGCCAGCCAATATGATATTTTCTACTTGGTAGGATGAAATAAAATCAAATGCATTTGAAATGTTTAGCGACAACTGCTCTAAAAACGAAAGGAAGCTATCATAACCCAGCACATATGAAAATAAAGGATACCCAGTTATAATATTTATACGTTGCAGACTGTCAACGACGAAAATTAGAAGAAAAAGAGTATATAAAAGCGAGATCAGCAAGCCTCTTTTAGCTGCAGCAGCTTCCTGCTTATAGTTCTTTTTATTAGCGGTTACCATTCTCCTTTTTTGCAGATCATCATTACTTTCGGATGCCAGGTTTATGGTATACATCCCCAGCCAGTATACAAGAATACCAACTATACCACTTTTGATACCTGTAAAATATGAATCTCCATAAAATAGATTGCTGGTGATTTTTAATGTGATATAGATGATAATAAGAATACGGAAATGCCTAGGATAAAGTAATTCCTGGAAGAAAATTTTGTTCTTTTCTTTGATATATGCAACCACTCTCAGACCTCCTGGATCTCCTATTGCCAACAATCCGTTAGTTAACCTCCGCTGAGTCCCGCTCTGTTTTCTTCATTATGTATCTTACTCCATCCTTATCATGATAATGACAAGTAACTCCATTATATGGACAGCATAACTTTGATAAATGTTTCACTTTAACCAAAATAAAAGACCTGCTTATTTATTACCACTAAAGCAAGTCTTATAATCATGAATCTAAAATTTAATACAGTGTATATACATAATTACAGCTTGGACAGCTGTAAGTCAATTAAATTATCAATATCAGCACCAGGTGCTACCATGGGATATACCTTTTCGTCCCTGTTGATGTCACACTCAACCAACACAGGTTCATTAAGAGCAAGAGCTTCCTTTAGAACTTCCTCCACCTGCTCATTGGCAGTAACACAATAATTCTTAATTCCATAGGCATCTGCCAGCTTAAGGAAATCCACATCAGGACCAAGTGTAGTATATGAATACCGTCCCTGAAAGAATAAATCCTGCCATTGACGAACCATGCCAAGAGTGTGATTGTTTAATACCAGTTGGACAATAGGTACCTTATACTTGGAAACAGTAGCCAATTCGGTGGAATTCATTTTAAAACTCCCGTCTCCTGCAATATTAATAACTTTGCGGTCCGGTTTCCCCATAGCAGCACCTATAGATGCTCCCAGCCCAAATCCCATGGTGCCAAGTCCGCCGGAAGTGATAAAAGTCCGGGGCTCAGAGTACTTGTAATATTGTGCTGCCCACATCTGATTCTGACCCACCTCTGTGGTGATAATAGCCTTTCCCCCGGTCAGTTCATATAATTTTTCAATGACATATTGTGGACTAAGTGCACCCTTCCACTTATATTTCAGCGGATAGGTCTGCTTCCATTCTTTAATCTGCTTATTCCATCCATTTTCCGCTTTCTCGCATACCCTTTCAGTAAGCTCTGTCAGTATATTCTTAACATCGCCACATAGAGGAATGTGAGCTGCAATATTTTTGCTGATTTCTGCAGGATCTATATCAATATGAATTATGCGGGCATCTTTTGCAAAGTTCTCAGCCTTGCTAGTGACGCGATCGCTGAAACGAGCCCCTACGGCTATAAGGCAATCACTTTGAGACACCGCATAATTGGCATATCGGGTTCCATGCATTCCAACCATTCCCAAAAAATCGGGATGATCTCCGGGAAAGCTTCCCATTCCCATTAGAGAGGCACAAACAGGCGCTTTGATTTTTTCTGCAAACTCCAAAAGCTCTTTACCGGCACCGGATATGTTTATTCCGCCCCCTGCGTATATAACCGGATGAGAACACCCATTGATTATTCCCTCCGCCTTTCGAAAATTCTCTGGATTATTTTCTGCCTGCTCCATCCATTTGTGTCGGGTTTTCCACTCCATGGGTCGGTGATCATCAGGTTGAAAGTCAACATCCGCTGTTTGGACATCTTTTGGGATATCAATCAGAACTGGTCCCGGACGCCCGCTTGTTGCGATATCGAAACCTTCTCTTATGATGTGGGGCAGCCGATCCGGATCTTTCACAATATAATTATGTTTGGTAATCGGCATGGTGATACCGGCAATATCTACTTCTTGGAAGGAATCTCTTCCTAAAAGGTTGCTGGACACCTGACCGCTGAAGACTACCAAGGGTACTGAATCCATGTATGCAGTGGCAATTCCGGTTACCGTATTGGTGGCTCCCGGTCCCGAGGTAACCAATACAACGCCTGGTCTGCCGGTAGCCCGGGCATATCCATCAGCTGCATGGGTGGCACCTTGTTCATGTGCTGTTAAAATATGCGTAATCTCCTTAGTACTAAAGAGAGCATCGTATATGGGCAGAACCGCTCCCCCCGGATACCCAAAAATCAAGTCTACTCCCTGTTCCTTTAAACATTCTATCAAAATCTGCGCTCCTGTCAGCTTCAATTTGCCCGCCTCCCATAAGTATCAAATAATATTTTTTAATAAACCTTTCCCTCTGAATGAGACAAAAGGTTTAACATTCGTAAGCGCCTAACAATACAATAGTGCTGCTTGAAATACATCATTCACAACAAAGGGCAGCAATTGCATGAGCATAAATCTTAGTGTGAAGAATCAAATCCTCAATGGAGATATATTCATCTTTTTCGTGGAAAACTTCAGGTCTTCCTGGAAATTGAGCTCCAAAAGCAACTGCATTTTTAATCGCTCGGGCATAAGTCCCTCCGCCAATGGCCATGACCGTTGCAGTTTGTCCCGTTTGCTCCGTATATACCTGTTTTAATGTTTCAATTAAAAAACCTTCCTCCGGAACATGAAGAGGCGGTTGATGGCCTTCAAATTCCACCTCTACCCCGGTGCCTTCCAATGCTTTTGTAATATTATCCGTAATTTGCCAATAAGAGAATGATACCGGATAACGGATGTTGATTACAGCTTCTCCTTGAGCTTCATCAAGAAAAATCATACCCAGGTTCAAGCTTAATTTACCGGACAACTCATCGTCAAGATTAAGGTTTAACCCTGTACCTGTGGTATCCGTTCCAATCTGATTGTTCAGGAAGAGCAAAAACTGTTCCATTTCACTGCTGCCCAAGCCCAGGGTACATAAAAAAGCCAACATATGGGCTATGGCATTACGCCCTTTATCAGGTGTACTGCCATGGGCGGAAACACCTTTGGCTGTTACTTCGATTCCCTTATCCTCACAAAAACCGGCTCTAAGCTCATAATCAGTGAACTGTTGCATACTGTGAAGATGGGCTAGAATTTTATCCTGGTCTCCAGAGGGGGAAAAACAGCAGCTGCATTCATCCGGTACCATATTGGGACGATGTCCCCCTGACAGGCTTTTGATTTTTACAGCAGGACAGTCAGAGGCAGGAAAAGATTTTTTTAATTTAAATGTCAGGATCCCCTTTTCTACATTTATGATGGGATAACTCCCATCAGGCGTAATTCCAAAGTCAGGCATAGCCTCTCTTTGAAAGTATAGCTCCATGTCCTTCCAACCACTTTCTTCATCTGTGCCAAATATGAGACGTACCCTTCTCTTCATCCTGAACCCGGATTCCATTACAGCCTTCATAGCGTAAAGGGCGCCAATAACAGGTCCTTTATCATCGATTGTGCCTCTGCCATATATCTTCCCATCTACAATTCTTGCTTCATAGGGAGGATAAGTCCAACCACTGCCTTCAGGTACTACATCCAAATGTCCCAAGATCCCCATGGTTTCCTGACCTTCCCCAAACCCAGCATGCCCGGCATATCCATCAATGTTCTTCACTTGAAAACCCAGCTTTTCTGCTAAAGCCAAAGTATTGTTCAAAGCCTTGTCGATTTCTTCACCGAAAGGTTTGCCGGGCATCTCCTGCTCTTTCACACTGGGTATACGTACAATATCCTGTACAGAAGAAATAATATCATCTCTGCTGGCATCAATAAATTCATTTAATTTCATATATTACAGCTCCTTTTAATTAGCTTCACCAAGATTTTAATCCTTGCCTTTAAACATTCTTAGCCTTCCCCTTTCATTGAATTTTCTTTTATGATATAACTTTAGTAGAACATAATTACTATCAGGAGGTTATAAAGATGAATTTGTTTATAGGAACAGCAGAAGAATGCGATCAAAAGGGTGCACATAAAATCATCCAACAAATCAAAGAAAAACCAAATACTGTTTTAGGGCTGGCAACCGGTTCCACCCCCATAGGGATGTATCGAAATTTGGTAAAAAGCTATCGTGCCAACGAGGTCAGCTTCTCCCAGGTTAGAACATATAACTTGGATGAATATGTAGGTATCCCACAAGATCATCCCTGCAGCTACTATTATTTCATGCAGGAAAACCTGTTTAAGGACATCGATATTCCAGCAGAAAATGTCTCTCTTCCCAATGGAAACGCTGAAGATCTAGCAGCGGAATGCAAGAGCTACGAAGAGCGAATTACTGCTGCCGGCGGAATTGATCTGCAGGTTCTTGGTATCGGTCACAACGGTCACATTGGCTTTAATGAACCGGGTACTCCTTTTGGTTCGGTAACTCAGTTAATCGATTTAACACAGAGCACCATTCAAGCCAACTCTCGTTTCTTTGAAAACGAGGATCAGGTACCTCGTCAAGCTTTGTCTATGGGTATCAAAACCATCATGCAGGCCAGAAAGATTCTTCTTTTTGCCAAGGGAGGAGAGAAGGCGGAGATTATGAAGAAAGCCTTACAGGGACCGGTTACTCCGGAAGTTCCAGCATCCATCCTGCAACTCCACCCCAACCTCTTTGTATTTGTGGATAAGGCAGCAGGAGCTAAATTATAAGACATCCTGTTCTAAACTTTACTTAAGCATTACAAAGGTCTTGCTTATGCTTATACTACTCCAATATTGCCCCTGTATTGGCTGATGTCACCATTCTGGCATATCGACCCAGATAACCACGGGTGATTTTCGGCTCAGGGGCTGTCCATTTTCCCAATCTGTTTTGCAATTCGCTTTCCTCCAGCAAAACATCCAATTTACCTTCTGGAATATTTATGGATATGATATCCCCTTCTTCAACAATGGCAATAGGGCCACCTGCCATAGCTTCCGGAGAAACATGCCCTATGGAGGCGCCTCTGGTTGCACCGGAGAATCGTCCATCTGTAAGCAAGGCTGCATCCTTATCCAATCCCATACCCGCAATTGCTGCAGTAGGAGACAGCATCTCTTTCATACCCGGACCGCCTTTTGGTCCTTCATAGCGAATTACAATTACATCCTTTTTCTGAATCTTTCCATTTAAGATTGCATCATAGGCAGCTTCCTCCGAGTCAAACACCCGGGCAGGGCCTTGATGCACCATCATTTCAGATGCTACTGCAGAGCGCTTTACAACAGCCCCATCTGGCGCCAGATTCCCTCTTAATACAGCAATGCCGCCTGTTTCACTATAAGGGTTGTCTATGGGACGAATAACATTCCGGTCAAAAATTTGCGCCTGGTCTGCTATCTCACCTATTGTATTTCCGTATACCGTAGGCAGATCCAAGTGAAGCAAGCTTTTAGATGCCAACTCCTTTATTACCCCTTGAACGCCACCTGCTTGATACAGGTCCTCCATATGATAAGGTCCTGCAGGACTTAACTTGCATAAGTTGGGTGTTCGGGAGCTGATGGTATTGACAATATCCAAGTTGATGTCAACTCCGGCTTCATTGGCAATGGCAGGCAGGTGCAGTACGGAGTTGGTGGAACAGCCAAGAGCCATATCCATAGTCAAGGCGTTTTCAAAGGCTTGTATTGTCATTATATCGCGAGGGCAGAGTCCTTTTTCTAGTACATCCATGACTTTCATGCCAGCTTCCTTCGCAAGACGGATTCGCTCTCCATAAACAGCAGGAATTGTCCCATTCCCCGGTAAACCCATGCCCAGAGCTTCAGTAAGGCAATTCATGGAATTGGCTGTAAACATACCGGAGCAGGCTCCACAACCAGGGCAGGCGTAGTTTTCCATTTCATAAAGCTCATCTTCTGACATGGTTCCGGCATGAACAGAACCCACCGCTTCAAACATCATCGTTAAGTCCAGAACCTTCCCCTTCCTGCGACCGGCCAGCATAGGTCCGCCACTGACAAAAACTGCGGGAATGTTTACCCTGGCAGCTGCCATTAACATACCGGGCACAATTTTATCACAATTGGGAATCAAAACCATGGCATCAAAGGCATTGGCCTCTGCCATGGACTCTATGCTGTCTGCAACCAATTCCCGGGAAGGCAGTGAATAATTCATTCCCCTGTGGTTCATGGCGGTACCGTCACAAACCCCGATGCACGGCACTTCTATGGGGGTTCCCCCTGATATGCGAATCCCTGTTTTAACTGCTTCCGCTATTTGATCTAAATGCATGTGACCGGGTATGGAATCATTTTTAGCATTGACCACTCCGATGATTGGACGACTGAGCTCCTCTTCACTAAAGCCCATTCCTTTAAACAAGGAACGATGAGGTGCTCGATCCACGCCCTTGGTCACTCTATTGCTAATCATTGGTAGTACCTCCTTGTGTTGGTTACGGGATACGGGATGCAGGTTACGAGTTGCGGGTTATGGGTTACGGTTTACGGGATACGGGATGCGGGTTACGGGTTATGGGTTACGGGATACGGGTTACGGGTTACGAGTTACGGGTTATGGGTTACGAGTTACGGGTAGTTACGAGTATAGGGATAACTAAATCCAATATCTAACTTCCGACCTCTAACCTCCAAACGGGCAGATAGAGTCGTCTGCCCCTACATGTATCATGTAACAATCCATCTTTTCGTTCTACTCGTATCTCGTAACAATCCATCTTTTCGTTCTACTCGCATCTCGTATCTCGTAACAATCCATCTTTTCGTTCTACTCGCATCTCGTATCTCGTAACAACTCATCTTTTCGTTCTACTCGCATCTCGCATCTCGTAACAACTCATCTTTTCGTTCTACTCGCATCTCGTATCTCGTAACAATCTCCAGCGCTCAACCCTATGCATCAATCTACATAAAGTATATTTTTCAGCGGTCTTTTAGGTACATGCAGCACCCCATTTTCATCCTTGTAATACCGGGTTGTTTCCTCGGATTCTTCCATTACGGGAGTCTCTGCCGGATAACCGAGAGAAATAACGGAATCAATACGATATTTTGCTGGAATCTGCAATATTTCAGTTAACTCTTCACGTTTTACAGAACCCAGCCAGCAGCTTCCAATTCCATAGCTCCATGCTGCCAGTATCATGTTCTCAATAGCAGCGCCTGCATCATGCTTGGTTATGGTATCTGCGAATTCTTTGCGAACCAGCACCACAATATAAGCCATAGGCTCTTTTCCTGGTTTGGGGTTTCCTTCCGGTGCAATATATCCAGCCCAGCTTAAAGTGCGAAATACCGGCTCTAAAAGCTCTTCCTTCTGAACAATGTGAAATGCCATAGGCTGTCGATTCGTAGCTGAGGGAGCAAGTCTTCCACAATCAACTATCTCCGTAAGTATGTCCATATCTATTCTGTCAGGGAGATAACTGCGTATGGACCTTCTGGTTTTTATCAACTCAATCATTTTCATATTTATCACCTGCTAATATTATATTAGAGCCCTGTTGTTGCTTCGGGTTCATGGCACACACAATTTATTATTTATTTTCCCAGGCTTGTAAAAATGGATAAGGGTTGAAAGCTTTCAGCTTGTCTTTTTTTCCATAATACATACCAAAGTGCAAATGAGGTTCAAACTCCCCCGTGGTTCCTTCCTGGCCATAGCCTGTATCACCTACATAGCCAATCAGCTGTCCCTTTTTCACCTTGTCTTCTTCTTTTGGATTCCCTTCGTAGCGGGACAGATGAGCATAATAATAATATACATTGTCCTGCCCTCGAATACCTATCCGGTAGCCGCCCAGCTCAAGCCAGCCTACTTGCTCAATTACACCGTCACTAACAGAAAGAACAGGCACTCCTGTATCTGTTATTAAGTCGATACCCTCATGGTTTCTTTCACCACCATAGGAGCGCTTGTCTCCATACCCGTCTTCATAGGTGTATTCTGCATTGGTGGCGAAGGGAAAGACCTTATTTTCGTAAACCGTCAGCAAATGGGAAAAGTGTTCAATTTCTCTTCCCACGCGGCGGATAAAAGCTTTGTTATCGTTATAGCTGGTCAAAAGATTTGCCAATTGTCCATCACTGCTTATACCCGTCAGGTGTAATGCAATGCCGGAAGAACGCTCTTTTGAAATTTCGGCCGGCGATGCATATTCTGCTTTATCAACAGCAGCCAGGTAATACCAAGGAACATCCATGCTCCTCTCTACTTCAAAATACATGGACAACTGGTCTGCAGGTACTTGATCTGCTGTGTATTGCTTGGCAGACTGTGACAAATTGAGAAACAGAAGAACAACTGCCAATGAAGCCAGCAAGAAGACAGTGGATGACAGAATCAGTCTTCTCCAGCTGATTACATAAAAGCGTTTCCAGGGTAATCGATATCGTCTTTTAGGATGAATAAACATAAGTCCCCCCTACCATGCTTTTTTCTTCTACTTTTAGTATAACGATACCCTCGTCTTATTACAACCAAAATTTGCCTATATAATCCTATAAATCCAAAGCCTTACCTATTGCTTGTCATCCTGAATGCAATGAAGGATCTTTATTGGATTTCCTTTGCAATTAAGTCTCCCATTTCCTCTGTTCCCACGGACTTCATGGATGGTTGCATAATATCCATTGTACGATACCCTTGATCCAGTACTTTTTCTACTGCCGTCTCTATTGCTTTTGCGACGTCTTCTCTGTTGAAGCTGTAACGAAGCATCATTGCTACACTCATAATAGTAGCAATTGGGTTTGCCTTATTTTGTCCGGCGATATCCGGCGCAGAACCATGTATGGGCTCATAAAGACCCAGCCTGCCTTCTCCTAAACTAGCCGAGGGCAGCATTCCCAAGGAACCTGTAAGCATGGAAGCTTCGTCACTTAAGATATCGCCAAAAATATTGGAAGTTACAATAACATCGAACTGCCTTGGATTCCGAATGAGCTGCATAGCGGCATTGTCCACATACATATGACTTAACTCAACCTCTGGATAATCTTCTGCTGCCCTTATTACTACTTCTCTCCATAATCTTGAGCTCTCTAAAATATTCGCTTTATCTATGGACATCAGCTTATTCTGGCGTTTATTGGCTATTTCAAAACCAACCCTTGCCACCCGCTCTATTTCTTTGGTGGAATAAGTCTCCGTATCCCAGGCTTCCTGACCCGAATCGCTGTCCCTGCGGCCTCTTTCGCCGAAATAAATGCCTCCTGTCAGTTCACGAACTACCATTATGTCCAAACCATCACCTAAAACTTCTTCCTTTAGAGTCGAAGCGGATTTTAATTGGGGGAATAAGACAGCAGGTCTAAGGTTGGCAAACAAGCCCAGACCTTTTCGGATGCCTAAAAGACCGGCTTCTGGACGAAGATGCCCCGGGAGAGTATCCCACTTTGCTCCCCCAACTGCACCTAGTAGAATTGCATCACTATTCTGACATAGCTTCAAGCTTTCCTCTGGCAGAGGCACACCGGTTTCATCAATGGCTGTGCCTCCCATCAAGACTTCCTGAAATTCAAACCTTATTTGGTAAACCCCGGATACACGATTCAGCACCTTGTAAGCTTGCTTTATGATATCAGGACCGATCCCATCTCCGGGAATAACTGTGATTTTCATCATTTCTTCTTCCTTTCCCTTACATAGGATATCAGACCGTCAGCATTGATAATTTCCTGCATAAAGGCCGGGAAGGGTTCTGCCTGGTAGGTCTTACCCTTTGTTAAATTCGTTATCACACCTGTATTTACGTCTACCTGAACCTGATCTCCTTCGGAGATATCCTGGGCGGCAGCTGCACATTCCAATATAGGCAAGCCGATATTGATGGAGTTTCGGTAAAAAATCCTGGCAAAGGTTTCTGCTACTACACAGCTGATACCAGAGGCTTTCAAGGCAATAGGTGCATGCTCTCGAGAAGATCCACTGCCGAAATTTCGCCCGGCTGCCATTATGTCACCCTTCCGAACCCGATCAACAAAGGTTTTATCCAAGTCCTCCATGCAATGCTTTGCCAGTTCTTCCGGGTCGCTGGTATTAAGATATCTCGCTGGAATAATGACATCTGTGTCTACATTATGTCCGTATTTGATCACTTTACCTTGAATCATTTTACTACCTCCTCGGGAGAAGAAATTCTACCGGTTATTGCAGATGCTGCTGCTACAGCAGGGCTGGCCAGATAAACTTCACTTTCCGGATGCCCCATACGACCTACAAAGTTTCGATTGGTGGTTGCCACCGCTCGTTCCCCCCCGGCCAGAACACCCATATGCCCTCCAAGACAAGGTCCGCAGGTAGGGGTACTGACTGCTGCACCTGCTTCAACAAAGATTTCCAGCAGACCTTCACGCATAGCTTGCAGATAGATTTTTTGTGTAGCCGGAAAAATGATGGTACGCACTTCGGAATGTATCTTCTTTCCCTTCAATACCCTTGCTGCAGAGCGTAAGTCTTCTATCCGGCCATTGGTGCAAGAACCAATAACAACCTGGTCAATTACAATTTCCCCCACTTCATCTATGGTACGGGTATTGTCAGGCAGATGAGGGAAGGCAATTGTAGGTCTTATCTCTGATAAATCAATATCTATTACACGAGTATACCTAGCACCCTTATCTGGCTCATACACCTTAAATTCCTTAGTGGAATGTTCTTTTACATAATCAAGAGTCTGCTCGTCTACCTCAAAGATTCCGTTTTTGGCACCGGCTTCAATTGCCATATTCGCCATAGTAAAACGATCGTCCATGGTTAAGTTCTTTAAACCTTCGCCTCCAAATTCCATGGATTGATACAAGGCACCATCCACACCTATCATGCCGATAATATGAAGGATCACATCTTTTCCACTGACCCAGGGCTGCAGCTTTCCTTTTAAGTTAAATCGTATGGCTTCAGGTATCTTGAACCAGCATTGGCCGGAAGCCATTCCTGCTGCCATATCAGTACTGCCTACCCCTGTAGAAAAAGCGCCCAAGGCACCATAGGTGCAGGTATGTGAATCTGCGCCAATGATTACATCACCAGGTACAGCCAATCCCTTTTCGGGGATTAATGCGTGTTCTATACCCATCTGCCCTATTTCAAAATAGTTTTCAATTTCCTGATGATGGGCAAATTCTCGCATGAGCTTGCATTGCTCAGCAGATTTTATATCTTTATTAGGAGTAAAGTGGTCGGGTACAATAGCTACCTTGGCTTTGTCATAAACCCATTCTGCTCCTATTTTATCAAACTCACGTATTGCCACAGGCGCAGTAACGTCGTTGCCAAGTATCAGATCCAAATCCGCCATAATCAGCTGACCCGGTTCCACCTTTTCCAATCCGGCATGAGCAGCCAGTATTTTTTGTGTCATGGTCATACCCATTGAGACTCCTCCTTTTATTCAAATACTTACACGGCATCGAATTTATTTATCTTTTTCTCAGTGCCGGGAATCCTTTGGTGATGTTGATATAGAAAATATTCTATGGAATCTACCAGAGCTGCCCAACTGGCTGCTATTATATTGGTGGAAACACCTACTGTGCCCCAGACTTTTTCACCATCGGTAGATTCTATGTGCACCCTAACCTTGGCTGCAGTAGCACTTTCCGTGTCCAGCACACGAACCTTGTAGTCCGTCAGGCGCATCTGGTCAAGCTCCGGATAAAACACCTGTAATGCTTTTCGTAAAGCCCGGTCAAGAGCATTTACAGGACCGTCCCCTTCTGCTGCTGAAACTTCGTCCACTCCATCTACCTGCAGCTTAATGATTGCAGAAGCGCTGTAATCATCCTGCCAATGCTCTTCGCATATAACTCGAAAATCCTTGACATTAAAAAACTGGGTATCTCTGCCCAAAGCTCTTCTTACCATTAGTTCAAAAGAAATTTCCGCCCCTTCAAACTGGTATCCTTTATGCTCCAGCCGCTTCATCTCATCCATAAGATATTGGGTTTCCAGTGATGTTTTGTCTACCCACGGTGTAATCTCCTGAATTCGCTTTAAAATGGTACTGCGCCCCGATACTTCCGACATAAGAACACGCCGTTCGTTTCCAATCAGACAAGGCTGAATATGCTCAAAGGACGAGGGGTTCTTGGTAATGGCATCAATATGCATCCCGCCTTTGTGGGCAAAAGCAGAATGACCTACATAGGGATCTCTCTCATTTGGAATCAAATTAGCCAGTTCACTTATATATCTGGAAACAGATGTAAGATTCTCCATTTGTTCCTCAGGGATGCAATGCAGCCCGCTCTTAAGCTGCAGATTGGGAATAATCGTGCAGAGATTGGTATTGCCGCATCTTTCGCCATAGCCGTTTATGGTGCCCTGCACCTGTACCGCACCAGCTTCAACAGCCATCAAGGAATTGGCGGCAGCCATACCACCGTCATTATGACAATGGATGCCAATAGGTATTGAAAATTGCCCAGCTGTCTCTGATACTATGGTATGAATTTCAGAGGGAAAAGCCCCACCATTGGTATCACATAGCACCAGCCAGTCGGCACCGGCCTTTGCTGCAACTTCCAGGCATTTGACTGCATAACCGGGATTGGCTCGATAGCCGTCGAAAAAGTGCTCTGCATCAAATATTACTTCCTTACCCTGCTCCTTTAGGAACAATATGGTATCATGAATCATGTTCAGGTTTTCCTCCAGTGTTGTTTTGATAATATCCGTCACATGAAAATCCCATGTTTTCCCAAATATAGCTGCAGCAGAGGTGTCGGCTTTTAGCAAAGCCTGAAGATTAGCATCCTCCTTTGCAGTGATACCTGCCCTGCGTGTACTGCCAAAAGCAGCTAATCGAGCATTTTTCAATGTAAGGAAGCTTACCTTTTGAAAAAATTCCAAATCCTTGGGATTGGACCCCGGGTTGCCGGCTTCAATATAATCTACGCCAAAATCATCCAGTTTCTGAACAATCCTCAACTTGTCATTGACTGTAAATGAGATCCCCTCTGCTTGAGCTCCATCCCGCAGGGTGGAATCGTATATGACTATGTTTTTATTCAGCTTGTAATCCCCATCTAATACCATCTCCTATTTTGCTATTAATTAATGTTGTTTATAGTAGTAGTTTTATGCTTCCAGATCCTTCGCTTCGCTCTGGATGACAGCTATTTGTGTCATTCTGAACGCAGTGAAGAATCTTTCTTTCCTGCTGTAAGCCCTTGTGTCATTCTGAACGCAGTGAAGAATCTATCAAGCCAATTCAAATCGCTTCTATGACCATATCCCCATTGGGATATTCACTCATGTCATATATCATTTTATTGATTGCATTGATATATGCCTTGGCACTGGCCTCGATGATGTCTGTACTGATTCCCCGTCCCACATAGATTCTCTTGTTTTTCTCTATGGTAACTGTTCCTTCACCCAGGGCGTCTTTTCCACTGGTAATAGCTCGTATACGATAATCCTTCAATGTGATTTCCATCCCTGTTGCCCGCTCTACAGCATGGAAAATGGCATCTATGGGACCATCCCCGCAGGCAGCCTCTTCCACTACCTGACCTTCCCTGGCTATCCTTACAGTAGAAGTAGATATCAGAGAATTTCCGCTGGTTATATGAAAGTACTCCAATTGCAGTGTCTCAGGTATCTGGACAAGCTCAGTAGAAATAAGGGCTTCAATGTCGCTATCCATAACATATTTCTTCTTATCTGCCAAATCCTTGAATTTTTGAAAAGCTTCATTAACCTCTTCTGAGGATAATTGGTGAAAGCCAAGCTCCTGCAAGCGTTCCTCAAAGGCATGGCGACCGGAATGCTTTCCAAGCACCATTTGGCTTTTCTTCAAACCGATGGATTCCGGAGTCATTATTTCATAGGTCTCACGATTGGTCATGATTCCATGCTGGTGAATACCCGATTCATGGGCAAAAGCATTGGCACCAACAACAGCCTTATTGGGCTGTATGTGAACGCCGGTCAAGGAACTGATAAGTGAACTGGTACGGTAAATCTGCTCCGTTTCAATATTGGTATGGAAATTATAGAAATCTTTACGTGTTCTAAGTGCCATAACCAATTCTTCAAGTGCTGCATTCCCTGCCCGCTCTCCAAGACCGTTTACAGTACACTCTAGCTGCCTGGCTCCATTTTCTATTGCTGCAAGAGAATTGGCCACAGCCAGACCCAGGTCGTTGTGACAGTGTACACTGAGTACTACATTGTCAATGCCCTTTACATTTTTTCGGATCCCTCTGATAAGCGCTCCAAATTCATCAGGTGTAGAATACCCTACAGTATCCGGAATGTTAAGCACATCAGCTCCTGCTCGAATGACTGTTTCCAGTATCTGATACAGGAACTCCGGTCGGGTGCGGGAACCGTCTTCCGGAGAAAATTCCACCTGAGGGCAGAGGGATTTGGCATAGGCAACCATATCAGCAGCCCGCTTTATTACTTCCTCAGGCTCCATACGCAATTTATATTTCATATGAATGTCGGAAGTAGCAATAAAGGTATGAATCCTAGGTTTTGCAGCCTCCTCCACCGCTTCCCAGGCACGGTCAATGTCTTTTTGGACAGCTCTGGCTAAGGCGGTAATTACAGGCTTTCTAATCTGTCGGGCAATAGCCCTTACCCCTTCAAAGTCACCTTTTGAGGAGATGGGAAACCCGGCTTCCATGACATCTACGCCCAGCTTCTCGAGCTGTTTGGCAATTTCCAGCTTTTCCTGCATATTCAAGCTGATGCCTGGAGACTGCTCCCCATCTCGTAATGTCGTGTCAAAAATTACTATTTGATCAGCCATGATAATCCTCCCTCTACTATCTTAAATATTTTTCTAGACGAATTATTGTTTTTTCTCAATCCAGGGCATCATTCTGCGCAGTTCACGTCCTACTTTCTCTATTTGGTGATCTTGTGCTTGTGCGCGCATTGCCAGGAAGGAGGGGCGGTTTGCCTGATTTTCCAGTATCCAGTTTTTGGCAAAGGTACCATCTTGAATCTCATTTAGTACCTGCTTCATCTCTTTACGGGTATCCTCGTTAATAATGCGTTTTCCAGTGATATAGTCTCCATACTCGGCTGTATCGCTGATGGAGCAGCGCATGTAGGACATTCCGCCCTGATTCATCATGTCTACGATCAACTTCATTTCATGCAGACATTCAAAGTATGCGCTTTCCGGCTGGTAGCCTGCTTCTACTAGGGTTTCAAACCCAGCTTTAATCAGCTCGGTAACTCCGCCGCACAATACTGCCTGTTCTCCAAAAAGATCAGTTTCGGTTTCTTCCTGGAAGGTGGTTTCCAATACACCTGCTCTTGCCCCGCCAATACCTGCTGCGTAAGCCAAAGCATAATCCTTTGCATTACCGGTCGCATCCTGATGGACAGCAATAAGGCATGGTACTCCTTTGCCCTCCAAAAATTGGCTTCTTACTGTATGCCCGGGACCCTTGGGTGCGATCATGAAAACATCAACATCCTCAGGCGGGGTAATCTGACGGTAATGAATGTTAAAGCCATGAGCGAACATAAGACCATTACCTGATTTTAGATTAGGTTCAATAGATTCCTTATAGATCCTTGCCTGTTTTTCATCGGGTACCAATATCATGATAAAATCTGCTGCCTTGGCAGCCTGTGCTGTTTCCATTACCTTCAGCCCGGCTTCCTCAGCCAGTTTCCATGACTTACTTCCTTTGTACAGCCCTACTGCTATGTCCATTCCACTTTCTTTCAGGTTCAACGCATGAGCATGACCCTGACTGCCATAACCGATTACTGCTATCTTTTTACCTTGCAGGAGCCCTAAACTTGCGTCTGATTCATAATACATTTTCGCCATAATATTCTTCCTCCTTGTTTTCCGGGTGAATATATCTCACCATTTTCAATCCTCGATCCATGGAAATGTTGCCGGTACGTACAACTTCCACAATACCAAAATCACTCAACATATCCTCCAATGCGGCGATTTTTTCATTGTCTCCGGTAATTTCTACAATAATGGAATACCGGTTTACGTCCACTACCTTTGCTCTGAAAATATTTACGATGTCTACGATCTGATTCCGGGTCTTGGGCGCAGCCTTTACCTTGATAAGAGCTAGTTCCCTGGAGATGGAATCTTCACCGATGATCGACACCTGAATGACATTAATAAGCTTGTTCAGCTGTTTGGTCAGCTGACCTGCAATGTATTCATCACCATCTACTACTATGGTGATTCGAGATATTTCGGGGTTCTCAGTGATCCCTACAGCCAAGCTGTGGATGTTAAAACCTCTGCGGCTGAATAATCCTGTCACCTTGGACAGTACGCCGGGATGGTTGTCAACTAATACACCCAATATATACTTCATCTGCGCTTCCCTCCCTCTTTTCCATATTATATAAAATAAAAACCCTTCGACCTCATACCGGTAAACTACTGGTATAAGGGGCGAAAGGTTACTTTCACGGTACCACCCTGTTTCGTCTGTCCCTTGCGGGACAAACCTCGCGAAGCTCCATCAAGCTTCCGGTCTGTAACGGGACCACCCGGCAAACCCTACTAAACCCCGGATCAGGATTTTTCAGATCTCCCCTCTGGAGTGAGCATACAGCCCGGCAATCCACCGGTTTGCACCAACCACCGGCTCACTGAAGATAATTGCTTCGGGCCTTCTGTCTCCGTCATCGGATTTACAATGATAGAAAAATTAAAAGATTATCTCACAGTCTATCAAAGAGTCAAGCCCTATGTCAAGAGCAATTTTTAAAATTAATTGACAACTTTTTAACAACGTTGCTGTTCACAACTCGCATATAATAAATTAAAATGTAACTTGCCTAAGATTCCGCTTTCTCTATTAATTTCTTGACCCTTTTTAAGAAGGTTTCCCTGCCCAGCATAACAATACGGCCGCATTTCAGGCACTTGATCTTGAAGTCTGCGCCTATACGTATAACTTTCCACTTATCATTGCCGCAGGGATGAGGTTTTCTGGTTTGTATAACATCCCCCAGATTATATTCTATCGCCACAACATACATCCTCTTCTGAGTACAAAGTATATCTATTTTTTAACAAACGTACTCAATTTTGTTACTCACAGTCTAAAATAAAAAATACTATTTATTATTTTACTTGAGGATGACAAGATTTCAATGTCATCCTGAGCATTTGCGAAGGATCTTTCCTGTCCAGATTCCTCGATAAACTCGCAATGACAAGATTTAAGTGTTACAGCATACTAGCTGTGAATAGTATGGAAACTTTCAACTAAATTATAATAGTGTTTTCAGCCTTATGCATGCGCTGAGTGATTTCTTTCATGCTTGCGGTTCTGCCTGCTGCCAATCTGCTGCTTAGTCCATAATAATTCAAACAGGTATCTGAGGTGAGAATCTCCACTCCCTTTTCTGTTAAAACGCGAAGCTCCTTCAATACTTCCGAGTCTTCTACCGTCAAGGCAACACCGCCATTGAGAAAAATTATGGTCTTCGGACAAGGCCTGCATTGCTTCAAATGATAAAAATAACTCTTCATCAAGGCTTTCCCCAATTCCTGCTCACCCCGTCCCAGGGTACAGTCGGTAATGACCACTACTGATACTTTTGAAGAAGCAAACTTGTCTCCATCCTGAAGCGCAGTCTGGCTGAAATGTATTAGAAAATCTCCGCTGGATTCCTCTAGAAAGGTATTTATATCACTGTCCTTGGCCATGTTTAGAATTTCTCTGGCCTTATCCAAACTGTCCGTTACTGTAGTTAGAGAACGGAAATCCATCTCTCTTATTGTTTTTTGTATGATCGGCCATGATTGATGAGCAGTCATGCCTCGAACATCAATTTTGTAATCCATGGGAAGCTCCTTTCAGGTTTTTTGTACTCCTGCTGCCTCAACAAAGGCTTTAAAAAGCCCTAACATATGGGAATCTTCCAGCATGCGTTCCGGATGCCATTGAACTCCGACTAAAAAGGAATGACTTTTAGACTCTACTGCTTCAATGACCCCATCAGCAGCCGATGCTGCAAACTCCAAACCAGGGGCAAGGGTTCGAACAGCCTGGTGATGAAAACTGTTAGTATAAACTTGATTTACCCCAAATATATGGTGTAATCGCGACCCTTCATGGATGCTTATTTTATGAAATTCTGTCCATGTTGGAGCGGACTGGGAATGACAGATTAAATCCCTGCCTTCAAACTGCGTCTTTAGATCCTGATAAATATCGCCGCCGAGGGCTACGTTTATCAACTGTATCCCCCTGCAGATCCCCAATACCGGCATGCCAGCCTGCACTGCTGCCAGACACAAGGGCAGTTCCAATTCATCACGCTGAGGATTAACCCTGCCGATAGCAGTATGAGGTTCTTCACCAAAATATCGAGGATGTACATCCTGCCCCCCTGTTAGCAACAAAGCTTGTATCTGCGAAAGTATATTGGATATGGATTCCGATACTGCACAAGCAGATATGGGTGGTATAATAAGGGGCAGACCGCCTGCACGGCTAATCCCTTCTACATAGCCCGAATGCAATTTAAAAATCTTTGCTTCCCAGTCATAATCGCAAGTTATTCCTATAATCGGCTTCAACAGCTCCAGCTCCTGTCCAAATATTAATATTACTGACAAATTATAAATCAGTTATTAATATATTTATTTTCAACTTGATAAGCTGAGAACAGTTACAACAGCATATCAAGCGAATAGGCTAGAACTTGTTTAGATATTGATCCAACTCCCATTGATGAACCTGCATCTTATATTCGTTCCACTCAATCAGCTTGGCTTCCCTGTATCGATTGTAGGAGTGATCAGATAAAGTATCTCGAATAAGTTTGTCCTGATTTAATGCTTCCAGCGCATTATACAGATTATTTGGCAGACAGCGGATGCAATCAGCATCTCTTTCCTCAGCAGTCATCTCATATATATTTCGGTTAACCGGCGGGGGAGGTGTGATTTTTCTGCGAATGCCATCGAGGCCTGCTTTCAGCAATACCGCCAAAGCCAGATAAGGATTACACGAGGGATCCGGACTTCTAAATTCCAAGCGTGTTGCACTGCCTCTTTTCGATGGAACACGAATTAAGGGGCTGCGATTTTGCGCAGACCAGGCAATATACACAGGTGCCTCATACCCTGCCGTCAGCCTTTTATAGGAATTTACCAGGGGATTGGTAATTGCAGTAATAGCAGGCGCATGCAACAATAGACCGCCCATATAATAATAGGCTTCTTTACTGAGCTGAAGCTTCCCATCACGATCATAAAAAACATTGTCGCCATTTATGAACAAGGACTGATTAAGATGCATGCCGGATCCGGCAACTCCATATAGCGGTTTGGGCATAAAAGTAGCATGAAGATCATGCTGTTTGGCAATAAAGCGAACCACCATTTTAAAGGTCATTATATTGTCAGCAGTGGTTAGAGCATCTTTGTATTTAAAATCAATTTCATGCTGCCCGGGAGCTGTTTCATGGTGAGAAGCTTCAATTTCAAAGCCCATCTCCTCCAAAACCAGACACATCTCTCTGCGAGCACCTTCTCCTCTATCCACAGGGCCCAGGTCAAAGTAACCCGCCTGATCATGGGTATACATGGTGGATTTCCCTTCAGGATCGGTATGAAACAGGAAAAACTCAGCTTCCGGACCTGCCTGCATAGTATAACCCATTTCCTCCGCTTCTTTCAGTACTCGCCTCAAGGTGTTTCGGGGACAGCCGGGAAATGGTGTGCCATCGGAATTGTAAACATCGCAGATCAACCTGGCTGCATATCCTTCCTCTGCAGTCCAGGGATATATAACGAAGGTACTGAGGTCAGGATGAAGAATCATATCGGATTCCTCTATGCGCACAAAGCCTTCAATGGACGAACCATCAAACATGATCTCATTGTCCAGGGCTTTACCCAATTGTTTGACTGTAATTGCTACATTCTTTAATGTACCGAAGATATCAGTAAATTGCAGCCGAATAAATTGAACCTGCTGTTCTTTGCATATTCGCAGAATATCCTGTTTTGTATACTTTGCCATATTACACACTCCCAGCTATCAAAATTGAGTAAGCGTATTATTTCAATTATACCAAACATTGCTTGAAATGCAATATATTAATTAACACCAATTCTCAATTGATAATGAGTTTTATCTATCAGAATATTAAAATAGGTACAGACTTTATTGATAAGTCAGTTGATTTTCAAGTTCAAAAATAGTATGATAATATTCAATCTTATTATTAATTGAGAAGGAGCCAAAGCATGAAAGACTTTTCGCGAGTGCAGCGCATTCTATGGATTATTTTTTTTCTTAATCTAATAGTAGCTTTATTAAAAATTATTCTTGGAGCCCTCTTCATTAACAGCAGCAGTTTAACCGCTGATGGTTATCATTCACTTAGTGATGGTGCATCCAATATCGTAGGTCTCATCGGAATCCGTCTGGCTTCCCGACCGGTAGATAATGACCATCCTTATGGTCACAGAAAATTCGAAACCTTGGCAGCTCTGTTGATATCAGGTATTTTATTTCTGCTTGGAATCAACGTCATCACGGAAGCTGTGCAAAAAATCCTCCATCCTGCTGCCCCAAAAGTTACCATAGAAAGCCTTATCGCACTGATCGTTACACTTATAATAAACATATTTGTAACTAAGATAGAATATCGAAAAGGCGTGGAGTTGAACAGTCAGATACTCATATCCGATTCACTTCATACACGAAGCGATGTTTATATCTCTCTGGGGGTTTTACTTACCCTGTCAGGCATTATGCTGGGGCTTCCCCCAATAATTGATCCCTTGGTTTCTCTGATAGTAGCCGGATTTATCTTCCATGCAGCCTATAAAATTTTTGTTATGAATCGGGACATTTTGGTAGATAAGGCAGTTATTCAAGAAGATAGGATCAAAGAAATAATCATGAGCTTTGATGAGGTTAAAAATACGCATTCCATACGCAGCCGCGGAAGTAACAGTGCACTGTTTATCGATATGCATGTCATGACCCGACCGGATTTAAGCATAGAAGAGTCCCACCTGCTGATTCACAGGATCGAAGACCGAATTCGTCAGGACATCAATGATAATGCACAAATTACTACTCATTTGGAACCTTATGAAGAGAATTCAAGATGAGCTGCTTGCATTTCAGTTAGTTGTCAGCCGTTGTTATGGTTGTTGTCATGGAGTACTTGATCTATGACAATGACCAAAGCCAGCATAAATACCGGATTCTCTTCATCGGAAATCTCTACACCGTAGCTGTCGGCCAAGGCAAACCAGCGTTTGGAAACATATGCCGCAGGACGCGCGTCTCGTAGAACGGTAAAATCCATCGCCCAAACATTGCCCTCCACCCTGTAATCTGCATGTACGCCATGTATCTGAAACTTTGGACGTAACAATGTAAACTCCTTTTTTACTACAGCATATAACTGGCCTGAATAATAGATGCTGTATTCCGGTAAAAATCGAAACAGCTTCTGCTCAATATAGATCAATTCTTTGCCATCCATATCATAGATTCGAAGCTTGTCTCCAAAAGAAAACACTTTTCCCTTTACCTGATAACAATCATTCCCATTTTCATCCCGAATGGTAAATTTGTCTCCAAAAGAAAAGATTTTCTGCCTGATGACATATTTCATTCACTTTCACTCCCTGATTCTTTCTGATGCAAAATACTGTTTCCAAGTGCTGCCACTTGTGTATCCAAAATAGGGTCTAACCCATAACGAGCTTTTCCATATAGACTTTTCAACTGCGAGCCTGTGCTCTGATCTAATCGTCCCTGCTCAATCAGTTCATATATGGTTTCATTTGCTGTGCGGAAGCTGCTGAAACGAAAACCTGAGGAGACAGCTTGTATAATCAAATGCCTGTATAAAAACCTTACCCTTTGGCGGTTATCCGTCAGCTGATTCCACTTGGGCTCTGTGCTGCGCATTCGTTCCCACCAGCTGCGTATGGAGTCGGTATAGTTTTTCCTAATGCTTTGCCAATCCAGAAGATTTTCCTTTTCATCATCGTATTCTTCTTCCGACCCATTTCCCCAGCGGCTGCTCTCCATGAGCTTTTTAATTTTTTCCACCAGGAAGAGCCACAGTTTAATCAGTTGCTTTATGATAAAATAGACAGCAAATAGAAGCATTGCTATTAATATCACTGTGCCAAATATCTCCACTACTGCATCCCAGAAAGGAGACGGCGGCTTTACTTCTGCCGGAGGCAGCTCGGGAGCACCTCCGGACGGAGGTCCTTCTCCTCCGCTTAGAGAATCCCTGGCTTCCAGCAGGCGCTGAATCAAAGTAAATATAAAGCGTGCAACTGCCTTAACAGCGGTAAGAAAACCGTCTTTCAAGGTTTGATAACCAGCAATCAACACAGCGGCTGAAATCGTTATGATAATAATGACTCGGTTGTTCTTCCTGGCTGCCGGCATGGAAGTGGAATCTTTTAATTCTTTTTGAGATGCCTGAGTCAAAACTTCAGTATTGGACAGCAGGAAGATGGAGGGTATCGCAATCAAGCCGGCTATTAAAAGATAATGCTGATACTCCTGCACTGCTATTAACTTCCCATAAAAGAAATAGGAAAAGAAATAATACGCCAGGGAGCAGTAGCTGTAAACTTTGGGGAAAGAAGCGATAAGCGGCCGCTCAGATACGAAAACACCCCGGGCTGCTGCTGCAAAAACAAGCAAGCCGGTGAAAATTACAGCCCACATACTGCTTTGCGGAAAGAGCCTGTTCGATAAAAAACCAGCTCCCAAAGCGATTAACAATGAAACAGCCAGAGAAATCAATCGATTCCAGCGAATGAGCAGCCTGCGGATGCCGGCTCCCAAAATATAAGCACATACTAAAAGGCTGCTGAAGACAGCAAAAGGAACAGATTGCAGTGCTCCTAAATACACGGAAAAAAGTATGGGAAACAAAATCCAGGCATCCATCCAAACGGCGAATACAGGAGTAAGAAATCTGAGAATCTTATTTTTCATACTGCCACCTCAATTTTTGCCTCTGGCTCCAGCATTATAATGTCCACAGAATGCCCCTTGGCGCGCAGCTTATATATTTGTTCATCCATTCGCTCTCCTACAAAAGGAGTTAACAATAGAATATCCATGGGGTTGGAATCCCGTTCCAGCTCATCCTCCAAAAAGGTAAAGAAAGTGCAGCTTCTTGCAATTATAATCCTGGCGAGGACTTCCAATAGATAGGTCAGCTGCCCTTGTCCCGGCTGAGGTTCTATATATATCGGCTGTTTTTCGTTATCCATTTCATAGGCATTGCTTCCAAAGCCAACAGGAATTCCATTTTCAATTGCATATTGCGCAATTGCAGCACTGTAGGATATACCTCTTTCTATCAATTCCAAGTCAGTAACAGCATCCCACATGGATTCATTCAGGTCGATATTGAGCAATATCATAATTCGGGGATCTGCCGTTCGGTCTAATTGAAACACCTGAACTTCGCCTGTCCTTACAGAAGCTTTCCAATTTATGCGGTTTAATGGATCACCATATTGATATTCTCTTACTCCGGAAATTATGAAAGGATCTTCCATAATCCATCTGCGAACGGTGACATCTCCCATCCAGCTGTGGGAAGGAAAGGGAATATTTGTCAGGGGCAGTAGTTTTGGGTAGACCAGGAGCTCTGAGTTTACATGAAAATCCTGATACAGCTCCTGAGAGCCAAAAGCATCGCCGCAGGTCATTGCTGCAGTTATAAGCCTGTAGCAACCCCGCTTTCTGCATAGAATCCGATGTCGTCTGGTGATGCCGGTAAAGGGCATCAAACTGAAAAAGCTCTTGTGAAATTCATCATACTTGATTGACATATCGGTCTGCTGCTGTGTAAACTTCAAATAGGGGCTCATCTTAACCTCTATGCGCAGCCAGGGAATAGGCAGCAGTTTTCTATTTTGGATCTGTTCTATCATTTCCACCTCTTCCCCTTCAAAAACAGCAGGCATACTAAAGGAGCGGGTATAGCTGAGACCGGAAAGACCCCATTTCTTGTAAACCCAGGCTTGAAATGCAATAATTACTATAATAATGAATATGAGCCAGGACAGGGACATTATATTTCCATTCCTTTTTTCTGCAGATTTTCCTCAGAGGGAACCAGTGTATCCCGGACAATTTGATCCAAAATTTGCATATTATAATTTTCTTTCAAGCGTGATGTGTTCTTCAATATAATACGGTGACCCAATGCAGGCTTAACCATCGCTTTGACATCGTCGGGTATAACATATGAGCGTCCTCTTAAAATAGCATGAGCCTGGACACATTTCAGCAGTGCCTGACTGCCTCGAGGGCTGACTCCCAGAATCACATCCGAATGTTTTCTCGTCCTTTCCACGATATCCATTATATAATTCAATATATCATCGCTGACATGGGTATTAGAATAGCTGCGCTGGGCTTTCAGGACTTCTTCTTTAGCGGCAACCGGTTTTATTTCCTCCAGAGGCTGCTTTTCTTTAAATCGTTTTAACACTTCCATCCCCTCAGCGGTAGATGGATAACCCATTTTCGTCTTTAGCAAAAATCGATCCAGTTGAGCTTCCGGCAACGGAAAGGTACCTTGAGTTTCTATAGGGTTTTGAGTAGCAATAACCAGAAAAGGCCGATCCAAAAGTCGAGTTTCACCGTCTATTGTGACCTGATATTCCTCCATACACTCCAAAAGGCTGGATTGCGTTCTGGGGGTGGCACGATTGATTTCATCTGCCAGCAGAATATTACTGAACACCGGACCCGGTCGAAAGATAAATTCTTCTGCTTTCTGATTGTAGTAGTTTAAACCACTTATATCCGTAGGCAGCAGATCAGGTGTGAACTGAATCCTCTTAAACTCCATATTCAATGATCGTGCCGCAGACTTGGCAAGCAAAGTCTTTCCTGTACCGGGTACATCCTCCAGAAGGATATGACCGGACACGATTAATGCAATCAACAAATGGTCAATAACCTCGCTCTTTCCCACGATTACCTTCTGTACATTGCTTTTCAGTTTTTCTGACAACCCTTGTATTTCATGAAAGTCCATCCACAGAACCCCTTCTTTTTTCAACTTCAGCTCTGATGGCTGCAGCAAACAGCTGTTCAAAACTTCCTATGAGTATATTCTACATTATATTTATCTTTCCTTCACCTTTTTCTTTAAATTCCTTCCTCAGCTTACTTCTTCTGTTTCTCTTCTGACATGGTTCAAGTCAAAAAAACTGCAGCAGGATTGCTGCAGTTAATTTATCAAGCACATGTTCATTACTTATCTGATGCTCAAATAAACAGCCAGATGTCTTTTTATATCATCAGTTTGCTGTGGTTCATCGGATTTCACATCGATTCTACCGCCATCCGTCCTGACTCCAAAATCATTAAATCCCCGTGACTGTAAATAGTCATGAACAGCTGATGAACCCTCTTCGCCTTGAGTTAGCAATTCCTTATTCCCTACATAGTCCCCGTTTACGTATACACGATAGGAATCAATGCTGTTTTTCAAATTGTCATCGCCATTTGGAGGAATAAGCCCAAAAGGCAAAAATGAACTGCTGCCAAAACCCTGCCATGGATCCCACCACATAATTTTGCCTCCTTTGTTGTGATGGTTTTAGTATTTATTAAATGTGTCCATTTAATGCTGTTTTTCATGACATTACAGCTTAGGTAAAATAAGGATTATTTTTAAATAGCAACTCTATTTAAGACTATTGTCCAACCAGTTCTTGTGAAATGATACGCTTGTCCAATATACCTTTAACCGCCTTACCTGAATCCAAACGCTTAAGTATAACGCAGTCGTTCGCTGAAGGCATGTTATTTAGTGATGCCACATATTCCAAACTTTCCAAATATGTACATACCATATTGGCAATCATCGTGAATAAAACAGCATCTTTATTGGTAATTTCGAATTGTTCCCAATCCCTGAAATATAGAACACCATCAATCTGAGTACCGCGTATAAGAGGAATAACCAGGGTATTTTCACGGAAAATGAATTCTCTTTCGACTTCTATGAGCTTATTGCTTTTTTGTTCAACAATCATTTGATATATTCCCTCTTTTTCCTCAACATTAGGATGGCTTCCATATATCTCAACTTCTCCGTTTCGAATTAAAAATATGCAGATCTCTTCTGCAGAAAAAAGCTCATTGCACAAAACAAGCAGTCTGTCCATAATTTGAGTAATATCCATATCCAGTCTGAAGCGTCCTGTCATTTCGAATACAGCTAAAAGCTTATTGTTCATCTGATCCAGTTCTCTATAGCTGTTCTTCCAAGCTTGAAGCTGATAAAAAATATAAACACCCCGATTCAGGATAATGAAGGGAATAATGTAAAATAGAATCAAGCCGATTCCAATGACTATAAGCCTATCACTTATGTTGGGTAATGCAGCTTGCATATCTATCAGATCAGATATCACAAGGGAAAAACCAGCTAAACTACCCATGATACCGCCAACCAGCCCCTGGATCCCATAAATTGTATGCAAAGTAAAAACCGGGATACACAGACAAACCAGAAAAGGGCTGTACAAACCGCCTGTTAAAAGGACATTTACCTGGATAATCAACATATCAGCGATGCAAAGCAAAATACGCAATCTTGAAATCTTCATAATAAACCAATACATAGCTGCTATTAAAATTTGGTATATACCAAAGCTTAACAGCACAGGATCTCTGGGTAAGTATCCCCATTCATATTTCTGCAAGGTCATTATAAGAAAAAATAAAAGCAGGCAAACTCGAAAAAGAAACATAACGGCAGCAGTTGATTTTTTCAAATCGATTCCTCCCCAAAATACAGCTTTACTGAGCAACTAATTCAATTCCAAATCAAGTGTATCCTTTATTTCCCAAGTTATTTCCCATTATTTGTTATCTACACCATAGCGCGGCTTCCAGCCGCAACCAAAGAAGTCAGAAGTCATATAATATAACGGCATTGTAAAATCTGAGCTTATCTTGTACTTTTCATCTTTATATGATAAACTTTGTATAATCAATAGTTGTTTGTATCCCAATGCAATGACTTGTGAGTTGTTCAGCGAAAGGCAGGATTATAATCGGAATGAAAAGACTTGGATTGCTGTTGCTATCCCTTCTAATTTTGGCTGTACCCATATCTGTTCACGCCATACCCTCTCCATTATCGAGGGTGTCTTCCAATGTACGCATTTTTGAAGACAGCAGCATACAAGTCATATCCTACGAAGCTTATATTAAAGTTGAATCTCATATTACAAAAACAACTGCCTCCCTGGTATTAAAAAACAGCAGCAAAGAAGACAAAACCAATGTTACAGCAGGCTTACCTTCTCATTTGCTGGAAGGCACGATTCGGGTAAATGAAGCAGAAGTTTATATGGATGGGGTCAAACAAAGGCTAACCACCCGTAGAGATAGAACCAGACAAAACGAAAGCTCTCTTACTGATTTTCCCAGGAATTGGTTTACCTGGAGGTTTGATCTTGAACCTGAGGAATATAAAGTAATTGAATTCTCCTATATAAACGAAAATCCAATTACTGAAGATGGCAGCAATATGGTTTATCTACCCTTCGAATATCTTGAAGCCTGGTCGGATATTCCCCAAAATGTCCAGATTACCCTGGATTTTGGCAATGCAGCACCATACATGTTCAGCCCAAATCCATCTGTTCATCCTCATAATTATGATGGTAAAGGCAGTTTTACCTGGCGCTACAACAACAGTTATCCGCCTGCATCCATCCAGGTATATTACCGGTCCATTGAGCAGCTGGCTGTTGAATTCCTGAACACAAACGATCAGTCCATAAAAAATATAACAGAAGCCTTTGCCAACAAGTCCTACAACAAAGTTTTGGAGCTTATCGATCAATACTTGGAAACAGAATCTGCAGCTCCGCGGGAAAATGAGCTTTTGTATCTAAAAGCCCTTTCACATCAAGGCTTGTACCAAATAAATGAAGCCATTGAACTGTTTGATCAATTGGATGACCGCCCTCTTTTTGGCGAGTGGGAGGAAATTTTTAAGAATCGAATTATTTACGACAAATATTATCATATGCAATCTATAATAACTGACAATGCTGACATATATGCATATATGGATACTGCAAAAAACTATGTTATGGGCAATACCATTTTTCTGATGTGGATAACAGAAGAGCTGAGTACAATAGAACCTCCGCCTACCCCTGTTCCCACTCCCAGCCCAACTAAAGCACCGTCCCTCGAAGAGAAAGAACCTGAACCAAAGAAAGAAGAAGAACTGATTACTTCGGTTAATATCGGCGGATATGAAATATCGGTAGAAGTTTTATTCATTGGTATTTTGGCAGTTATTGTTATTCTTCTTATCCTTATTTTCAGAAAAAGAAAAAATAGAAATAGAGGCTACTTATTCAGGTAGGCCAGGGAGTCATCTATGAAATTGCTGTTTATTATCAATCCCGTTGCCGGAAAAGGAAAAACAAGGGATGCCATTCCCATAATAGAACATTTCTGCAGGCAGCGAGGCATCCAGTACAAAATCCGAGAGACCAAAGGACCTGGAGATGCCACCCTTATTGTACAGGAACATAGCACCGCTTACTCTGCTGTAATTGCTGCCGGCGGAGACGGTACCGTCCTGGAGGTAACCAATGGTTTATCCGGCAAAAACATTCCACTGGGGATTCTTCCGCTGGGAAGCGGCAACGACTTTGCAAGAGCTGTCAAGATACCAATTGGCATGACCCAATTGGAAAAAGCTCTGAATATTATCGCAGATACAACACCCCAATTTGTTGACCTGGTTTCATTTGATGGCAGGGTATTTTTAAATATAGCAAGCATTGGTTTTGACGCGGAAATTATTCGTGACTTGCATAAGATTAGTCACTTCATCAAAGGGAAATCGGCCTATTTGATTTCAGTTTTCCTGAAGTTTATTACATATAAACCCAAAGATGTGGAATTGTTGTTGGATGGCAGAAAGATCATAACCAAAGTATTCCTAACTGCAGTATGCAATGGCATATGCTATGGCGGAGGTATGATGGTTAATCCCAATGGTTCGATTACCGACGGCTTGTTGGATGTAATACTTATCAAACCGGTACCTCGATATAAAATACCCTTTTTACTATTGAAGTTTATAAAAGGAAAACATATTAATTTGCCATACGTAACCAGCTATCAATGCAAGGAAGTTCACATTTCTTCCAAGGAAAACCTTGCTGTCAACGTAGATGGGGAAAATCCTATAAACACGCCGATTACGCTGTTGCTGAAACCCTTGTCCATCCGCATATTTGGAAATTTATAAGGAGGCTGAAACCTTTGGAGAACCTGCAGAATTTTATACGCAATTATAACCTCGAAATTTTATCCATAGCAGCTGTTCTATCTTTGATATCACTTTTATTGGTGATATACAATACTATACGAACCAATAAGGTCATCCGAAAATATAAGCGCTTGATGAGAGGTGCAGATAATAAAAACCTGGAAGCTATGCTCTTTCAGCAGCTGGAAGCCTTTAATTCAGGTCTCAATCGAATAAATGAGCTGGATGCGTCATGTTCTGCCTTGAACAGGCGTATAAGACGATGTGTACAAAATGTCGGAATAGTCCGCTATAACGCTTTTGATGGCATGGGCAGTGATCAAAGCTTTTCTCTTGCATTTCTCGATGAGAAGGGCGATGGTTTGGTGCTGACCAACCTATATGGACGAAGCACTTCCACAACTTTTGCCAAGCCTGTAAAAGGAATGCATTCTATTTATCCGCTTTCGAATGAGGAGAAGATGGCCATTGAACAAGCCTTTTGAACACAGTTGATTGAATTTGGAGTATAAAAGAAACACCATTCTGACATAATATCAGTAGTATGTATGGGAGGTGTTTTTTTGAAGTGCATTGCTTTGGAAAGAGGATTAGAGCCACTTAAACTTATATTGGAAAATAAAGGTTACCGCACGGTCTTTGCTGATGAAATGGATGAATGGGTGTCAGCATACATCTACCAGGATCAGAATGCTTTAGGTCAACAGAGCCTGCATTCCTCATTAAACAACAGTCTTGTGTCCAGTACAAACGAAGCAGGTTCCGGTGTATTGTTGATACAAGCCGGAAACAGAACACCTGAGCAAATCATTTATATGATAGAAAGCAGGGTATACAGCCCCCTGTTCGATTATTAGTTCACCATTGATTTCATACATTATTATTTTCTTCAAGTGTTGTAATAGCATTAGTATAAAGTCTTTGTTTTGGCAAAGCATTAATACTGCCATCTTTTACATATTTCCAAATAATAAAATGAATTCCGCTGCTTATTGTATCTGCCATCCTCATTACCAGATTCAATCTGGTGTTTTGCAGAACCAGATATTCCATAAAACCGCTCATATTGACTACGCCGATAATATGTATATGTCCAACCTCCGGCAGGGACTTATTCACTCCAGTACCAGGACGCAAAGGACCCCCACCCATACATATCTTACCAACCCTTTCTGTCTTGCCCAGGCAGGCATCTATCGCAATTACAAAGGATCTTGTATGATTTCTTTCAATTTCGTCCATTACATTGGATAAGTTTTTAGCATGCACTGGCTGATCCAAAGTACCATATATCGTTATTCTATTGTAAGGAATCAATTTAAGCTTATGCCCTACCAAAGGACCCAGGCAGTCTCCAGTGGATCTATCTGTCCCAATACACAGTATAACTACATCATGATACTGTCCCGTAAACAGCTGGCAGAACAGTTTTTCGAAACCTCTGCTGAAGAGGGTTAATGCGTGAGCTTGATTTACGTCTATGGTTATTTCTTCATGAATCCTCTCCATGGATACCTCCTAATGAGCCTGTGTACCTGTTATTTTGCCTTCTTAATCTTATTTTATGTATGAGAATCGTCCACTTATGACTATCAGATCAGCTGACCCTGTACCTATTAATGACAACTTGACCCGAACTCCAAGGTGATTATTAAATCAGGCAGGAATTTGACGATTTACATCGAATTAATTCTGGAAGTGAATTACTTTGAAAAAAATGAGATGGGGAAATCAGACATGAAGGCGAGGACAAAACTAATTATTACATTTATGGTTATAATTTCTATTATATTCGCCTATTTTCTTTTCCGAAATCAGCCGCTGTCCGAGCTGTACCCAATTAGATCGGCAGCACCCATAGAAATTGATGAAAAAGAAGAGCTTCACTTTTTTTCTGAAGGTTGGATTGTATGCAGCTCCTTATCTCGGTTCTATAATTGGGATGGAACCAGTATGAAGCCCCCTTTCATTCAGGATGATTTTAAAGCTGAAAATAATGAGGTCCACATTACAGCTCATACAGATCATTATATTGTCACAACAAACAAGCGTATTTATAATACGGAAACCGTGCCTTTTACTTTAGTATACGAAAGTGAAGATTTCCCAATATGGGATTTAAAAGAATATTACGATTTTTTACTATTACTGCTATTGGACGAAAATGAAGAAGTCCAGCCATATATTCTGGCAGACAACAGCAATTTTTTATTTTCGCTGAATGGTATGGATGACACTAAATATGTAACCTCTGGTTCCTGTGATAAGGAGCTTTCACTCTTAACCATCAGCGTAAATGCACCGGTTCCCATGAATCGTGTTTTTCATTATGTAAATCGAAATGAGTTGTATGGTATGCTGTCCATAGATAATCAACTGATATACAATATCTACCGATTGAAAAATAGAGTCATTTTAATAGGAATCAAGGACCTTATGTGTTACAATATGGAAGGAGAGTTAATGTGGTCCCTCACACATGATTCTGGGGGGCAGTTTGAAGCAATTACCAAAGCAGAGTCTTTACTGCTGTATTTCCCTGAAAAATCAAAATTGGATGAAAATCCGGGGAATACAGTCTTTATTGATGAAAAAGGATATGATGTGGAAATATTCCCAAAATACCTGACTGATATTAAACCCTATGGTAAAGGATATATTGCTTTGGAGTCTGATCACAGCATCGTTGTTATGAATCAGCAGGGAAAAACAGGCAATAAGCACAGACTGCAGGAATCGGTTAATCGACTGAGTACTAACAGCTATCACCCGGAGATTTTATTCGTACAGACAAAGGATAACATTCTGCACTTATATACTACCGAAAAACAGGAGGAAGACACACAATGAATATTGTAGATATCATAATATTGATGGTCATGAGTATCGGTATAGTATTTGGCATGTATAACGGATTGATACTTTCTGCTTTACATGCAGCCAGCTTTTTTCTTTCATGGCTTACATCCTTGATTTTATACCCTAAACTGACAGAAATAGTTCTGGAAAAATTTCCTTCCTTATTGAATATGATTACTCTATATACGGAAGGCAGCGCGCAAATACCAACAATAGAAGAAAAAATAGCAAATATTCGCACTTTTACTCCGGAAATGCTGGAGAAAATTGTGGAGAAGGTTCAATTACCTATCCCTTTCAACCGGATAATAATTGCTGACTTTTCACAATCTTTGGAAAATGTACAAACATTAGGCGAGTATTTTGACTCTACAATGGCTATTGCAGTTATCAATATATTTAGTTTCGTAATATTATTTTTGCTGGCTAAAGTTATTTTTACTGTCATTATCTCTATTGGAAAAACAGTTGCAAATTTACCTGTATTGAAAAAATGCGACAGTCTGGCAGGTGGTGCATTTGGTATAGTACGCGGCATATTTATGGTTTATTTGGTTTTTGCACTGGTACCGATATTATTAGTCCTGGCACCTATAGACTTGATTAAAGAATTCCTGGATGGGTCAAAGCTGGCAGATTTCTTCCTTAACACCAACATTTTTACAAGCTTTGTAAAAGGATGGTTTTAAGACGCTGAAAATTGATTAATGGGTATAAAAATGTTTCACGTGAAACAATTTAAGGCCAATGTTTCACGTGAAACATTTTTTATGCGGCAGATTAATTTGTACTTAGCATTTCCATTATTCTTTCTAAATCCTCATTGCTGTAATACTCAATTTCAATGATTCCCTTTTTAATACCGGGTTTTATTTGAACTTTTGTACCCAAGGACTCTTCCAATTCTGTTTCAATATCCAAAATATAACTTGGTTTTTCTCTGGTGTTTTTCTTTTTGCTCTTATGATTGAGGTTTTGTATCAGTCTTTCTGTTTCTCTAACATTGAGATCTTTTTTTACTATTGTGTCGGCTGCTGCCTCTCTCAAGGAATTTTCAGACAAAGCCAGTAAAGCACGCCCATGACCTGCTGTTATTTTATTTTCTAAAAGCAGCTTTTGTATTTTTTCTGAAAGCTGTAAAAGTCGTAAAGCATTTGTAATTGCAGGCCTGCTCTTTCCCAGCCTCTTTGCTGCTTCTTCCTGTGTAAGACTTAATCTTTCAACTAAGACTTGTAAGCCTTTCGCTTCTTCAATTGGGTTAAGATCTTCTCTTTGCAGGTTCTCAACCAAACTTACTTCCATTGTCTGTTTTTCATTCAGATCTAAAACTATTGCAGGTATGGTAATTTTATTTGCAGCTCTGCTTGCACGCCACCTGCGTTCTCCAGCTACTATTTGGTATCGGCTTCCTATAGAGATAACTATTATCGGTTGTATCACGCCATGAACCCTTATGGAATCAGCTAATTCCTTTATTTTTACATCATCAAAACCTTTTCTTGCCTGGTTTGGGTTGGCATCAATATTGGTTATCGCTATTTCTTGCACTCTGGAATAATCCGTTTTGATCTGATCCGTTTCTTCCTTATAGCTTTCGAATAAGGCATCCAGTCCCCTGCCCAAGCCTTTTTTTACAGCTGCCAATCGTCATCCTCCTCATCATTATCAATTATTTCCTGTGCCAAATCCATATAGGCTTCCGAGCCTGCACATTTTGGATCGTACACTATTACCGGTACCCCATGGCTAGGTGCTTCTCCCAGCCGGACATTTCTCGGAATAATAGTGGTATATACCTTGTTTCGAAAGTGTTTTTTTACTTCATCCACAACTTGTATTGCCAAATTCGTTCTGGAGTCAAACATAGTCAATACAACGCCTACAATCTCCAGTTTTGGATTGAGGTTCTTTTTAACTAATTCAAATGTACTAAGGAGCTGGGTTAGCCCTTCCAAAGCATAATATTCACATTGAATAGGAACAAGAAGTCTATCTGCTGCAGTAAGCGAGTTAATGGTAATTAAACCAAGAGAGGGCGGGCAATCAATAAAAATATAATCATAATCATTCCTTATTTCCTCTAAAGCTTTTTTCAATATGGTTTCCCTGGCCATCATGGGAACCAATTCTATCTCAGCTCCTGCTAATTCTATCTTAGATACGATAATATCCAACTTGTCATATTCAGTATGTATTATAGCTTCCCTTACGGGTACGCCATTAATAATTATATCATAAATGGACTTGTCTGCTTTGTTCTTATCTATCCCAAGACCACTGGTAGTATTACCTTGAGGATCTATGTCGATGGTTAATACCTTCTTGCCAAGTGCAGCTAAACAAGCACTTAGATTTACATTTGTGGTTGTTTTGCCGACACCGCCTTTCTGATTGGCAATAGCAATTATACTGGACATATATCGCACCCCTTTTTCTTGTTACATATATTATAGTATATATTGTCTTTAGGTGAAAGGGGTTTAACTGATTTTCATCTCAATTCTTCGTTATTAGTACCCGTATTACCCATAAATAAAAAATAGCAGCCAAATAATTGACCGCAGTATCGAATGTTATAACAGTGCTAATTTTGTTCATATCAGTTTTTCGGTATCGTAACAATGATTTCTATTTTGTCTTCTTTATCAAGCTGAGAATAGTGCACTGGCATACCATAGCTCTTCAACATGCCAACTGAATTTTTTATCGTATTAATAAAAATTCTAATATCTTTTGTCCGTTTAAAAACTTTCTTTTGTTTCCGGTTGTTAGTCTTTTCAGTTCTTTTCCGATCTTTATTTTGTTTTTCAGCATCTCTTAGTACAATACATTCTACAACTTCTTCCGTATCTCTAACGTTCAGCTTGTTGTCTACAACATGCCTGACAGCATCCATCCTGGACTCATCATCAGGCAGCTTCAGTAATGCTCTTGCATGTCGTTCTGTCAGTTTTTCTCTTATCAAAACATCCTTTATTTCATTTGAGAGCTTCAAAATGCGCAACTTGTTAGCTATAGTGGATTGATTTTTACCCAGCTTTAATGCCAGCTCTTCTTGTGTAAATTCATGATCAAGGATCAGATTGGCATATCCCTTGGCTTCTTCCAAGTAATGCAGATTCTCTCTTTGCAGATTTTCTATCATGGCCATAATTGCTGAATCCTGTTCATAAGCATTCATTATGATTGCAGGTATATAGTCCAACCCAGCAAGTTTGGCCGCTCGTAATCTTCTTTCGCCTGTAATCAGCTCATACCCATCTTGAGCAACCTTTCTTACTGTGATTGGTTGGATCACTCCATATTGGCGAATGGATTGAGCCATTTCTTCCAAACTGTCTATGGTAAAACTCTTTCGTGGTTGGTAGGGGTTTGGTTTAATACTATGAATAGGGATATTTTCAATACGTTTCGTATCTGAATTCTCTTCTCTGGGATTGCTCCCATGTATACTAAGTATTTTTCGCATATATATCCCTCCAAACTAATACGACTCTTATTCGCCGTATTTTATCAAATACCTTCTATTTACCATGATTTTTTTATTTACCTCTTCCTACATTTTATTTACAATCCTTACCTTGTTATTTCGTTGTTTTCTGACTTTCTTATACATTATAATCTAAATATAAACAAAAACCGCTCTTTGGAAGCTGTAACTTGGAATCTGTGATAACAAGCAAGCCTTGAGCTGCAACTCCCCAAGCGGTATAAAAAACAGTCAAGCCAACATGGGACATTGACTGTAAAGGATTACGACTGGCAATATCACACTTTGATTCTCGTATCAAAAGAAGCACTGTAAGGGGAATACCTGGAAAGCCGGCACCTGATCCCATATCCAGAACCTTTGATTGGCTTTCAATTTGGTTCAGCTTAAGAGTGGAGAGCGCATATTATGCATAGTTCTTTTTCTCCCGTCTACGCTTTTCCAGGAATACCATCAATACCGATATGTCGGCAGGGGATACCCCGCTGATACGGGAAGCCTGACCCATATTTTCAGGCTGCAAATTTTGGAGCTTCTGCATGGATTCGGTTTTCAGTCCAGTTACCTGACTGTAATCCATCTTAGAAGGTATCCGCAGGTTTTCAGTCTTCTTAAATCGTTCTACCTGCCTTAATTGCTTCTGTATATAACCTTCGTATTTAGTATGAATTTCAATTTGTTCTTGTACCTCGGGGGAATCTTCTTCTGTAAGCAGCTCTTGACCCATATTAAGACCAGCTAACTTGATAATATCTGAGTAAGCAATTTCCGGACGTTTTAGAAGATCATATAGTGCAACCCCTGTCTGCAAGACAGAAGAGCCTTCGTTCTCTAAATACTCATTGATCTGCTGGGAAGGTGGAATTATTATTTCCTGCAATCGTTTCAAACCCCTATCAATCGCTTCTTCCTTTTTCATCAAATTGCTGTATCTCTCCTCACTGGTCAGACCAATACGATGTCCTTTTTCCGTTAAACGCATATCTGCATTATCCTGCCGCAGCAGCAATCGGTATTCCGCTCTAGAAGTCATCATCCTATACGGCTCAGCTGTGCCTTTTGTTACCAGGTCATCAATCAATACTCCTATATAGGCATCAGATCGATCCAATACAAGCGGCTCTTCCTGCTTTACATATTGTACTGCATTAATACCGGCAATCAGACCTTGGGCTGCAGCTTCCTCATATCCGGAGCTGCCATTAATCTGTCCTGAGAAGAACAGTCCGTGAATATCTTTGGACTCCAGTGACAGCTTTAGCTGTGTGGAATCAATACAATCATATTCTATAGCATAAGCAGGTCTCATAATCTCTACATTTTCCATTCCGGGAATAGTGCGGTAAACAGCTCTTTGCACTTCTACAGGAAGGCTGGAAGACAAGCCCTGTACATACATTTCATTTGTATGGAGACCTTCCGGCTCGATGAAAATCTGATGACTGTTCTTTTCATGAAAGCGTACTACCTTGTCTTCAATGGATGGACAATAACGTGCACCAACACCTTTTATATTCCCCGAATAGAGGGGAGAGCGGTGAAGGTTTTCACGTATTATCTGATGTGTATCATTATTGGTATAGGTCAACCAACAAGGTATCTGCTCTCGATGAATCGGCTTATTCAAAAATGAAAAAGCATAATCCCTGGTGTCACCAGGCTGAATAGTCATTTTGCTGAAGTCAAGGGACCTTTTGTTCACTCGAGCTGGTGTACCAGTCTTAAATCGTCTCAATGGAAAGCCTAAATCAATCAGGTTTTCTGATAATTTATCAGCTGGAAATAAGCCATTTGGCCCGCTGTTGGCAGTATATTCTCCTATGATAATTCGACTTTTCAGATATACACCAGAAGCAATTATAACAGCATTACACTCATAAACTTCACCGGTAGCCAGTCGGACACCGGCAATTTCAGTCCCATTTGTGCGTATCTCTTCCACTTCGCCTTGGCACAGGGTTAGATTATCCTGGTTTTCCAAGGTCAGCTTCATTTCTTTTTGATATTGCATTTTATCTGCCTGAGCTCGAAGAGAATGCACTGCCGGTCCCTTGCCTGTATTCAGCATTCTAATTTGAATAAAAGCTTTATCTATATTTAAGCCCATTTCTCCCCCTAGAGCATCCACTTCTCTCACCAGATGTCCTTTTGAAGTGCCGCCAATGGAAGGGTTACAGGCCATAAGTGCAACCGCTTCCAGGTTCAGCGCCACCACTAGGGTTTTCATTCCCAGTCTTGCTGAAGCCAAAGCTGCTTCACAGCCTGCGTGACCTGCTCCTACTACAATTATATCGTATCTTCCTGCTTGAAACTTCATTTTTCCCCTACTTTCCTAAGCAGAATTCCATAAATATTTTATCAACCAAATTTTCTGTAAGGCATTCTCCGGTTATTTCACCTAAAGCTTCCCAAGCGTCCCTGACATCTATAGTAACAATGTCTAAGGGCATATAGGCATCCATAGCTTTCAATGCCTCTTCTATGTGTTTCTGCCCGCGTATTAAAGCTTCCTTATGCCGATTATTTGTAACCATGGCTGGATTTTTAGGACCTGTACTACCGGAATAAACCATATCGTAGATATAATCTTCTACTTCATCCAATCCAGTACCTACTATCATAGAGGTCCAAATGATGCTGCTGTCTGCTAAGCTTCGGATTTCCTCTTCTTCTATGATAGATGGCTTGTCTGCCTTGTTTAAGAGTATTAAAACACGCTTATCGTCAAGCCATTGCAGTATTTTTCTATCCTCTTCTTCTAAAGAATTGGAGGCATCCAGCAATAATAATATAAGATCGGCATCCCTAGTCAGTTCTCTGGACTTTTCCACACCGATTTTTTCAACTTGATCCATGGTCTCCCTAATCCCTGCTGTATCCAGTATTCGAACCAGTACTCCTTTGATATTCACATAATCCTCAATCACATCCCTGGTAGTTCCGGGTATGTCAGTGACTATAGCTCGATTTTCTCTAAGCAGTGCATTTAATAAAGAGGACTTGCCTACATTGGGTTTACCTATAATAACCACTTTCAAACCTTCACGAATCAAACGCCCCTGATCAGCTGTATCCAGTAGATGAAGGCATTCTCTTTTAGCTTCTTTCAGCCGTTTTTCAATGGAAGCTCGCAGCATTTCCTCTATATCTTCTTCCGGATAATCAACTGTAACTTCTATACTGGCCATTAAGTCAAGCAAGTCATCTCTAAGAGCCTTAATTTTTCTGGATAAACTGCCTCCCATTTGATTAAGTGATGCCTTTGCAGCATCTTCTGACTTTGATGATATCAGATCCATGACAGCTTCTGCTTGCGCAAGGTCAACTCGTCCGTTTAGAAAGGCTCTTTTTGTAAACTCACCTGGCTGGGCAAGTCGGGCACCTTCTTCCAAGGTCAGAGTTATTATCTTTTGTACGGGAATCATACCTCCATGACAATGAATTTCGACAACATCTTCTCTGGTATAGGTTTTAGGCGCTTTCATATACACCAATAAAACTTCGTCCACTTTATTTTGATTCTTGTCCAGGATATAGCCATAGTGGAGATAACGATCTTCAAACTGCTCCTGCTTTTCCCGTTTACCATTAACATATAATCTTCTGGCAATCCTTAAGGATTCCGCCCCACTTAGGCGGATAACAGCAATTCCGCCCTCTCCGGGTGGAGTTGCCAGAGCTGCGATTGTATCTTCAGTAATCATATGGTTCATCCTTCCCGTATGGTTTCCTGTCTGTCACCTGCTTGTAAAGCTGCTGTTGACAGCCTGAAAATAATAAACTACTATGAAGCGAGCCTTGCAGGTATAAATCTAAAACCCAGTATTGCTACTGGGTTCCCCAAGCTCAAATCCTATTAGTATGTCACAAACAATTAAGGGTAATGCTTGAATTGCAGACGAGCTACTTCAAACTAATAACAACCTTACGATAAGGCTCTTCCCCTTCGCTGTGTGTGATAACACGCGGGTCTTTTTGCAGAGTTGAATGAATTACCCGTCTTTCAAAAGGATTCATTGGCTCCAGTACAATTTTTTTCCTCGTCTTTTGTACCTTGTTTGACAAACGTTTTGCCAATTTAATAAGAGTTTCTTGTCGTTTACTTCGATAATTTTCCGTATCCATAACAACTCGTTTATATTCCTCTGAGTCTCGGTTAACAGCTAGATTGGTTAGATATTGAACTGCATCCAGAGTTTCCCCTCTGTGTCCAATTAAGATACCCATTTTAGGACCGCTTACTTCGACCAAAATGGAATCATCGGTTTCTGTCA
>ENA-UOOM01000191-UOOM01000191.1-fermentation-metagenome-genome-assembly--contig:-NODE-191-length-76191-cov-34.927840_pt1 | contig 76191 bp, 71 predicted proteins | sample MGYA00245781_ERZ724031 | MGnify/ENA primary metagenome ERZ724031 (study PRJEB28704, sample SAMN03018317) | fermentation metagenome | biome: anthropogenic terrestrial biome; feature: soil; material...
TCGCTTCAAGTACTGAACACAATTCATCTATGCTGCGATTCGTCATCGCTCACTTCTCCTTTATCGTTCAGAAAGTTCGAGTAAAATACCACCTGTAGCTTTAGGGTGAACAAACGCTATTTTTGCTCCTCCTGCACCACACCTCGGTTTTTCATCAATAAGCCGAACCCCTTTTTCTTTCAATTCAGCCAAAGCTTCTTCTACGTTTTCTACTCTTAGAGCTATATGGTGAATTCCTTCGCCACGTTTTTCTATAAATTTAGCAATAGGGCTTTCATCTTCCGTCGGCTCTAAAAGTTCTATTTCCGTATCTTTAATAGGTAAAAAAGCCGTTTTAACCTTTTGATCTGTCACCTCTTCTATTCCTATACACTTAATTCCCAAGGTACTTTCCCATATCTTAAGCGACTCTTCAATACTTTTCACCGCAATACCAATGTGATCTACAACGGTGACTTTCATTGGACAGACCTCCTTTGTTAAACTTATAATCACTATAGATATTAATAACGTTTCAAATGACTTTATATATACTAATGCAACGTTACTAATCTTAACAAAGAAAACTCAAATTACCACTTTCCTCTCTCTAAAATCAAGGTTTTAAGGTACAATTCTTATAAGGTATTATTATGGGGACTTTTTAATAAAAAGAAAAGGGGGAAATCGTTCCGTGCATCTTATAACATGTAAGCTGTGTGGAAAGGTATTCACTTCCAATAGCGGGAAAATCTGCCCCCAGTGCCTTGAAGAGCTTGATGACCTCTATCCTCGCGTCAGAGAATTTTTGAGGGATCATGCCTCTCAAGAGTACAATGCTGAAGAACTTGCTGAAGAAGTTGGGGTAGATATTCGTTATATTCAAGCGCTCATCGATCTGAAATACATTGAACGTAATGTTAGCTCTGAGGAAGAAGAACAGGAAAAAAGAGAGCGACTTTTGAAAGAATTTCAAAAAAACCTAGACGAAGGGAAACGTCGCTCCACATCGACAGAGACAAGACGAACATATGGCCAGGAACGATACGGAGAAAAGGGAAGGAAACCTTAAGAAAAGAAGAAGCGGGGGTACCCCCGCTTCTCTAGAAAATTTCAAGGCCAGGACGATAAATAAGCACGGAACAATGAGCATAGCGAGCCACATTGGCAGCCGTGCTTCCTACTACAAGCCTTTCTATGGTGCTTTGCCCTCGGTACCCTATCACAATTAAGTTGTAATCTCCCTGCTTTGCAAAGTCGATAATAACATCAGAAGGGCTCCCTTCTTTCACCACCATATCAAAATCAACATTTGCAAGTTCTGGGAGCTTCTCCTTTGCCTTCTTGAAATAATATTCAAGTTTTTTCCTGGCTATCTCTGAGATCTCCATATCAATTTCAGGAGGCAACCATGGTTCATACCCTTTCCATAAGGTAGGGTGAGGCATAACGTGAATAAATGTCGCATGAACACCAAGACGGAGGGCTAAAGAACAACCATAAGCAAAAACTTCCTCCGAAACCTTGCTCAAATCCACAGCAACAAGTATTTTTTTCATATCTATCCCCCCCTTTAGGGTCGATAATGATAATATTATAAACGATATATGGGTACTATTTCCAATTATTTAAAAAGAGCTTGCATATGGAGGCAAAATGAATTTATTCTTTATGATTCTTTTTCTTGTGTTCTCTTTTTTTTGTGGCGTTTTTCTTGAACATGAAGCTCAAAACATAACTCAAAACGTGCGTCTTGAAGAAACTCTGGGAATTCAACATTTTTTTTCCCGGCCGTTGATTTCTGGAGGAATCTTTTTAATCATGATGACTGGGTTCTATTTAATTTGGCATTTTTCTTTCTCTCTTTTATTGGCCTTTTTAATAGGATCATGCCTTTTTTTCTCCGCTCTCACCGATCTATATAGCGGATATGTATTTGATGTTATTCCTTTTCTCATGGTTCTTTCAGCTTTTGCAATACGTATTCTAGGAGGCAAGACGGCCTTCATCGACGGCATATTGGGAGCAGGTATAGGTGTAGGTATAATGGGAGCAATCCGATTGTTCAGCAAAGGGGGCGTCGGGCAAGGGGATATTAAGCTCATGGGAGGAGTTGGCATGGGATTAGGTACAAAGCTCACTCTCTGTTCTCTTTATATTGGATTTTTTTGCGGTGGACTCATTGCTTCGTTTTTACTTTTAGCCCGTAAAGTTCATAAAAAGCAACCGATCCCTTTTGTCCCCTTCCTTGCTCTGGGAGGAATCATTGCGCTTTTAGCCGCACCTATGTTAGAGCACATATTCGGACTTCATTTACCCTGGCCATGGGGAAATTGATATGGAGTTGAAAAGCGTTTGGCAATATGAGACGTCATCATCTGCAACGGTTTAATAGAAGGGATCCCATGAAGCTTTCTAAAAGAATGATCTGCCCCTGGAATAATAATGAACTCTTTATCCCGTACAGCAATAGCCCCGCAAAGGCGACGACATGCTCTCTCGCTGAAAGTCAAGTCTTCATCCCCATAGAAACAAACAGCCCATCCTCGGTCAATATGAGAAGCAGAATGAAGCAGTTTTTGCTGACTTCCTACTGTGTCCAAAATAGGAAGTTTAAATGCTTCTTTCGCTTTGTCGACTCTTATTCCGTCGCCACTTCCGGAAAGGATAAGGCCTGAAGGTTTCTTTTGTAAAAGAGGAGCATGCATATTCGAGCCTTGCAGCATCGATATGTACCCATCCCCTGCTATCATAATGGAATGAAGTCCCCCTAAGGAAAACCCCCAAAGATATATTTCTGCTTCAGGATGTCGCCTTTCCACAAATTGAAAAGCTGAACATGCATCGAAAAGATCCATTGCATATGTTTTTCCCGAAAAAGCTGCAATAGCCCATTGGTCTCTGTTTTCTCCGAAAGTCTCTCTATCGTGACGAATACGGCTCGTTTCTGTCAAATAAATAGAAATATCCAATGAAGAGAGCATATTCGCAAGGACAGCATATTTATTTCCTTCTTGAAGAGAAGCACATCCATGAACCCCATGAAAAAGGATCAACACTTGGCGAGATGGGACCTTCGACGGAACATAATTAAGGGAAACTTTTTTATCACCAAAGCTTCCTTCTGCAAATAGAGTTTCTCTAGACATCACACACCTCTTTCGCCTCAATTAAAAGCAAGAGAAACATGCCTCATCACATTTGCTTTTTTTACATCCTTTTAAGAAACCAGTATCAAAGCTCTCACCCTGAAAAAATCTCTATCATTTTTTTATTATATATTATATTGTTTTTCTCTTCCTGATTTGACAAAGCCACTTTCTAGGGTCAAAATGAAGATAATAAAGTACTGGGGGAGTCGGCGTAAACCGGCTGAGAGGAGACGAGAGGTCTCGACCCCTAGAACCTGATCCGGGTCATGCCGGCGAAGGGAAGTCTAGAGAAATATTCCGACAAGTTACTCCCTTCCTTCCTCCGGCAGACACACAAGGAGGAAAAATTCATGCGTACTAAAACTCGAGTATTGGTTGAAGGGGCCTTGGTAGTAGCCATGACTGTAGCTTTTTCTCATTTAAAGCTATGGCGAATGCCTCAAGGGGGATCGGTGACACTGGAAAATATCCCGTTGTTGCTTTTTGCGCTTCGTCACGGTGTTAAATGGGGAGTAGGAGCAGGGCTTGTAGCTGGATTAGTCCAACTTCTGCTTGGTGGATATGTGGTGCATCCAATTCAAGCTCTTCTCGACTATCCATTAGCTTTTGGGGTATTAGGTATTGCCGCACTTATACGTAAACCGCTGTGGGCTGGTTTAACGTTAGGAAGTTGTGGTCGCCTTATCTGTCACGTGCTTTCGGGAGTCGTTTTTTTCGGGAGTTATGCCCCTGAAGGAACAAATGTCTGGCTCTATTCAATCGTTTATAACAGCAGTTATATGGTACCTAATTTGGCGTTGAGCATTCTCGTGACCTATATGGTTTGGAAAAGGCTCTCACATATTAACCAGTGACAAATGCTTCGCATACAAAACCTGAATAAACGCTTTAACAACCTTTCTGTTATAGAAGGGGTCAATATGGTTTTGCCTCAAAAGAGTTTCTCTGTCCTCATCGGGCCATCAGGGTGCGGGAAAACTACTCTTTTTGACATATTGACAGGGATACTTCCTCGCGACAGTGGCTCTATAGAGTGGGAAGGGGAACAGCTTCCTCATCTTGGCACTAAAGCAGCCTATATGCAACAAAAAGACCTGCTCCTTCCCTGGCTCTCCCTCTTGGAAAATGCTCTGCTTCCCTCTATGCTCGCTGGCAAAAAGGGTCCTGCTGAACACCAGAGAGCCCATGAGCTTTTCTCGCACTTTGGGTTAGGGGGTTTTGAATCGTATCTTCCTCAATCTGTATCAGGAGGGATGAGACAAAGATGCGCTCTTATTCGAACCCTTATGTTCGAAAGGGAAATAGTTCTTTTAGACGAGCCTCTTTCTGCTCTGGATGCTATCACAAGACGTGGTCTCCAAACTTATTTAGCCATGCTCAAGAATCAATATGGGAAAACGGTATTGATGATATCTCACGATATAGATGAAGCCCTTGCTCTCGCCGATGACATTATTGTTCTCACTGCCAGCCCCATGAGAGTTCAAGATACTATTCACATATGTCGTCCTACTCTCTGTGATTCGATGGCACCATCTATGGAGACATTGAGATGTCGCGTTCTCAATGAGTTGGAAGCAGGAGGAATACAATGAAAGGTCGAATCGCTTCATGTGTATTACTCTTCCTGCTAATAGGAATATGGGAGGTTCTCTGCAGAATTATCCAGATTCCTGTCTTTATACTTCCAGCCCCGTCGCGTATTGTCTCCGTAGCTATTTTTCAGGCTCCACTTTTAGCTCATCACGCACTAATCACGTGTTTCGAAATCCTTTTAGGAGTTGCCCTCTCAGTCATCGTGGCTATTTCCATGTCTATACTCATGTTTGCCTCACCTTTGGTGGAACAAGCTCTCTCCCCCCTCTTGATAGCTTCTCAAGCTATACCAGTCTTCGCTTTAGCGCCTTTATTGATAATTTGGCTAGGATACGGAATCTGGAGCAAAGTCTGTATGGCAGCCCTCATTATCTTCTTTCCTATAACTGTCAACTTGCTGGAAGGGTTTAAGAGTTGCGACTCAGACTACGATAAACTCTTTACCCTTATGGGAGCATCTTTTCCTAAAAGGCTTCGTTATCTCTACTGGCCCTGGGCTTTACCCTACTTTTTTGCCGGCCTTAAAGTAGGAGTTTCCGTTGCCACTATTGGCGCCGTTATTGGGGAATGGGTAGGGGCCCAAAGTGGGCTTGGCTATCTTATGATCCAATGGAATGCTCGCCTTCGGGTCGATATGGTTTTTGCTGCCATACTCTGGCTTACTATTATAGGGATATCCCTCTGGAGCATTGTTAGCTTTTTAAATAAAAAAGTTATTACGTGGAATCGATAAATTTTTAAGAAAGAAGGGACACATATGAAAAGGCAGATAACACCTATTTTTATTGTTTGTGCATGTTTTATGACTATAGTTTCTCCGCTATGGGGAGCAGAAAAGCTTTCCCTTATGCTTGATTGGTTCCCTAATATTGATCATCTCCCCCTTTTTGTTGCCCAAGAAAAAGGCATTTTTGATAAATACGGGCTCGATATATCTATCCTTTCTCCTGCAGAAACTGCAGATCCTCTTAAACTAGCTGCCTCTGGTCACGTAGATTTAGCTATAGCTTATGAACCTCAGGCTATCATGGCAGCATCAGAAGGAATACCTATAAAGGTTGTTGGACGACTTATTGGCCACCCTCTGTCTACTCTTCTTTTTATAGATGATAAAGATATAAGGGAACCATCAGATCTTGAAGGGAAGAATATCGGTTATACCGTCCCAGGAATGATGGATTTTCTTACAGATGGATTTGCCCGGAAAAACAACGTAAAAAACTACAAGCTCATCAATGTGGGGTTTTCCATCTTGCCTTCTCTCACCACAGGGAAAGTAGATGCCGTTATGGGGCCATATAAGAATTATGAAGTCGTAGAGCTGGAACAACATGGATACAAAGCAGGCTACTTCGAACTTGAAAAATACGGTATACCTGACTATGACGAACTCGTTTTCATCTCTGGAGAAAAAAACCTTCAAAATCGAGAAAAAGCTATTGCCACTTTTTGCCAGGCTCTTCAGGAAGCAATAGAGGAAACACGCAGAACTCCCCAAGAATCGTTGGACCTGTATTTAAAGGCTGTACCTGAAGCTGAAGAGAAACTAGAATTCGCTGCTCTAGAGAAAACTCTCCACCTCTTTGCAGAAAGCCAGTCTTTTGACAAAGAGAAGTGGCAAGAATTTGCTAATTTCGCCTTATCTATTGGAATGATCGGAAAGGAAGTGAACGTGTATGACATCCTGTGGAACAGAAAATAGTGCCCCCCTTACAACAACAGAAAGGCATATAAAAAAGCTCACTGTAGCAGGTCTTCTTGCTTCCGCAGGAGTACTGCTCTCTGGAGTATATATTCCCTTCGGACCCACTAAATGTTTTCCTTTTCAACATACTATTAACGCTTTTTCTGGCATATTGCTTGGTCCTTGGTGGGCTGCTTCCATTGCTTTTGTAACGAGCTTCATTCGAAATATGATGGGGACAGGAAGCCTTTTTGCCTTTCCCGGAAGCATTCCAGGCGCTCTAATGGTGGGTTTTACCTATCGCCTCTTCAAAAAAGATTGGGCAGCTTTAGCAGAGCCCTTGGGGACAGGACCTATAGGAGCCACTCTTTCGGCACTGGTCATAGGCCCTGCTATAGAAAAAACTCCAGCTCTGGGAGGACTCCAGATGGCCTTTCTCGCTAGCAGTATCCCTGGTGCTTTGTTGGGATATGGGCTTGTGGTTTTAACAAAACGAATGGGGCTATTTAAAAATTTCTATCTATAGGGAGAAACAACAGCAGAAAATGAAGTCTAACAAACAGTTAAGAAAACGTCTCTGTCTGTTAGGGGAAAATGAATTAAAATTGAAAGAGAGAGGGTGTTTTGAAACACCCTCTCTCTTCATTTCTTTTCTATTAAAGACATTATCTTTTGAGCCTCAGCCTGAATATTTGGGGCTCCTATTACTGCTGAAATAAGGGCCACCCCCTGAACTCCAGTCGTCATTATTTCGGGAATTTTATCTATAGTAATGCCTCCAATGGCTACCGCCGGAATGGGCACCTTTCTCATAATCTCTCGAATACGAGAGGGCCCCACCACCTTCGCATCCACTTTGCTTCCTGTAGGATAGGCCGCGCCTATGCCAATGTAGGAAGCACCCAGGGCCAGAGCCTGTTCCGCCTCTTCCACTGTATGAGCTGAAACTCCCACTATAAAGGAGTCAGGAACAAAGGGTTTTACCGCTTCAAGGGGAAGATCGTCCTGACCGAGATGAACCCCATCTGCCCCAACTGCTAAAGCCACATCAACACGGTCATTAATAATGAGAGGGGTACCATAACAATGACATATTTTTCTAAGAGACTGCGCTACTTCAAAAAGACAACGTCCTTCCATTTCTTTATCTCGCAGTTGAATTAAGGTGGCACCTCCACGAAGAGCTGCTTCTGTCTGTTCTTCCAGAGAAAAAGGGGCTCCAATCTTTCTATCTGGAATGACATAAAGCTTCAGCATTTCCATTATGTTTTTCATAAACATCTCTCCTTACTCCCTTCCCATCGACTCTCTGCGTCGAAGAAATCGGGAGGGGATAGACGATATATCTCATCTATAAAAGCACAGCCAAAGGAACCGGGGCCTCGTACCCACTCTATTTTTTCTGCACGTTCCGAGGCTATGGAAACAGCTATAAGTCCAGTCAAACTGGCAAGAAGAGGATCTTTCGTTACAGCAGCACACCCAGCAATGATCGTTCCTACAGAACAACCACTGCCCGTTATCTCTGGCAACCAATGGCTTCCGCCCTTAACCGAAAAGGTATTTTCCCCATAAACGATAACATCTATCTCACCAGTAGCCACGGCAACTACATTATATTGTTCAGATATGCGAGAGAGCGCTTTTTTCACATCCCCTTGAGCCGCCCCATCTATTCCTCGAACAACGCCCTTTCCCCCACCTAAAAGACACATTTCTCCACTATTGCCCTTCACTATAGAGACATGCCCACTCTCTAAAATACGATGGACAAAATCCCTTCGCACGTCAGTAGCCCCATAACCTACTGGATCAAGGATCAAAGCCTTATGCTCGGGAGTTTGAGATAAGGCCACAAGGACTGCTTCTGCCGCCATAAGGCTTTCTGATGTGGGCGTTCCCACGTTCATAAGGATGCTATCAGCTTGAGCTGCAAAGATTCCTGCTTCATCTCTGCATAAAGACATGACTGGAGAAGCTCCGGAAGCCAAACAAACGTTAGCCTGAAGAGATGCTGCTACCATATTGCTCAGCTGGTAGACTAATGGTTTTTTCTTTTTTAGATTCGACCAGACAGACATCAGTCCTGAAATCGAATACCTAGAATCACTCCGTATCATGCGAATCGACAACCCAAGAAGGCCTTACAGCGTGACCTAAAGGTCCCCATCCATGACCTGGTTTAAAACTATGGCTTAAAGCCAGACGTAAATACTGTCGCCCTAAAGAAACAGCTTCGAGAAGGTCTCGTCCCGCAGCCAATTCCGCAGCAATAGCAGCGCTCAAAGTACAGCCTGTACCGTGCGTATTCTGGGTATTGATTCGAGAATCTTCAAAAACTGTAATCTTCCCTTCATTGAAAAGCACATCTACAACTGTCTCTCCCGCCTCATCTTCTTCCATATGACCACCCTTTACAAGCACTGCTTTGGGGCCAAGTCCTGCAATAATTCTGGCAGCTCTTTCCATATCCTCTTGAGTGTTGACATCTATACCGCTTAACTTGGCTGCTTCCGGCATATTGGGGGTTACAAGCAGGGCAAGTGGAAGAAGCTGCTCTTGCATGGCCGTAATTGCCTCTTCTGCAATAAGGGTCACCCCACTTTGAGAAATCATAACAGGATCAACTACAACGTTCGAAATTTGATAGTTTTTTAGAGCTTCACATGTTACACCAATAATCTCTTTTCGACTGAGCATCCCCGTCTTGACAGCGTTTACAGTAAAGTCAGAAAGGACTGCCTTCAACTGCGCCTCTACATTTTCCTCTGGAAGATTGAAGATATCCGTAACTGTAAGGCTATTTTGCGCCGTTACCGCTGTGATAACAGACATGCCAAAAACATGGAGAGCTGCAAAAGTTTTCAAATCTGCCTGAATTCCAGCTCCACCCCCTGAGTCGCTACCTGCAATAGTAAGTGCGTTACCACGATACAATACCAAAAAGAGCACCTCCCAAAAAATAAAAGAGGAGCCCCGCCTGCAACGGCGAACTCCTCCTTATAAAAGCTCCCTGCGCCAGCATTATCCGGATCAGGTAGTAAGGGTCGAAAGCACGCCGGCTTTCCTCTCAGCTCCATGTGAGCTCCCCCGTATAAAAAGCATACTTTTGCGTCTGTTTTTTACCCTTTGCCTATACTCTCTCCTTCAATGGATCTTCCTCCTGTAAAGAGAGCCACTTTCCCCAATCAAAATGAAGCAACCCGCTCACGACATAAATAGAAATAGCCGCCAGAGGGGCTGAGGTATGGAGAGTTACAATAAGAGCCAAAGCAACAAAACCTAAAAAGAAAAACTTTTTCTTATTGCTGTTCCCTTTACGAAGCCCCTTTAAATTCCCGTAAGGAACACTCGAAATCATAAGCACACCAGTAGTTACCGCCAAAGCCGCTGCCACATAAGAAGGAAGAGAAAAACCAGCAATCACAAAAGAAGCGAGAAAAAGTCCTCCTGCTGGAATGGGAAGTCCCTGAAAAGGGCCAGGAACATGAACCACATTAAAACGAGCGAGTCGAAGAGCTCCGCAGAGAGCAAAAAAGCAAACAGCAAGCCCCCCCGTGACGCCTGCAAAGCCCTGAAGAGACGTAACATACATCAGAAACGCAGGTGCTACTCCGAAGCTCACAACATCAGCCAAGCTATCAAATTCCATTCCAAACTGACTTCCGCCCCCAAGACTTCTGGCGACGCGTCCATCCATAAAATCGAAGAACACTGCAAAAAAAACCAACCACGCAGCTGGGACATATTTCCCGTGAAAAGAAAGAATCAGTGACAGCATGCCACAGAGTAAATTTCCACTCGTGACCATATTAGGGGCTATTTCGCGAAAAGAAAGATGCCGTTTTTTAATCATTTTCATTTTTCGCCGTCACTCCCAAAACAGATTTACCAGCCTTTACTTTCTGGCCGATATATACAGACGACTTTACACTCTTGGGCAGGTATACGTCAACTTTAGACCCTAACTTAATCATCCCGAAACGTTCTCCTCGAACTAAGTGCTGCCCTTTTTCAAGACGACAAACAATGCGACGTGCCAAAAAACCGGCGATTTGAACTAAAAGCACTGGCCCCCGGTCTGTATGGAGACCAATATACATGCGCTCATTTTCTTCTGAAGCCTTCGGAGCGAAAGCCATCCACTTTTTACCAGGAACATATTCTAAATAATCTACTGTTCCCTTTTGAGGTACTCTGTTTACATGTACATCTAAAGGGGACATAAAAATACCTATCTTTAAGACCGATCCTGTATAGGGATGAAAAGCCTCTTCTATCTCCACTACTTTGCCATCTGCCGGAGACACCCATCCCTCTTTTTCTTCTGGAAGAGTTCGTTCCGGGTCTCTATAAAACCACACCATCAAAGCCAGAACCCCTCCCATTATTCCAGCCATCCACGGAGATATCATAAAACTGGCTCCTGTTAAGAGAGCGGCAAAAGTTATAGTGGGCCAACCGTCACGAGCGATCATATAGAAGTATCCCCATCTTCCGTAGTAGAAACAACACTCGCATCTGCTACTGTATCTCCTTCGTCAAGTCTCACCATAATGCTTCCTCTCGCGGTTCGACCTAAAACCGGCGTCTCTGCCACAGCAAGACGAATCATCCGACCGCGGCTAGTAATAGCAATAATCTCATCCTCTTCAGCGACGCTCCAACATCCTACAATGAGCCCTGTCTTTTCAGAGAGATTCATAACCTTAACGCCAAGGCCGCCCCGATGTCGAAGCATAAACTCGTCGTAGTGCGTACGTTTTCCAACACCCTTTTCACTCAAAAGCAAGGGCCAGCGATTATCAAAAACCCTATCGCAACCAATGACATAATCGCCTTTCGCAAGTCGGATGCCTCTCACGCCCCGAGCAGCTCTTCCCATCGGGCGAAACTCACTCTCCTCAACTCGAAGTGCCTGACCCTGAGCCGTAACAATCAGCAAATGATCTTCGCCGGAAGTGAGGACTATCTGGGCTATCTCATCTCCCTCATCCAACCCCAACACTCTTCGTCCTGCCCGTGTCAAGTTTTTGAGTTCACTGAGATCCAGACGTTTTGCCGTGCCTTTTTTGGTGATAAAAAAGGCATACTGCGCTCCTTCCACCGCACGTCCATGCATGGCCACTACACGTTCTCCCTCTTCAAGAGCAATAAAGCGGTTTACCATCTTCCCGCGCCCACTCTTCGACTCGGGAATCATATAGCCTCGAAGGGCAAAAACCCTCCCCATGGAGGTAAAGAGATAAATATCTTGATGAGTTTCCGTTACGGCCACTAAGGCTATTTCATCTTCTTCCTGAAGAGTCGCTCCCTTTCTGCCTTTCCCTCCCCGCCCTTGGAGGGAGTATTCTTCAAGATCTTTCCTTTTCAGGTATCCATCCTGAGAAAGAACTACAACGATGTCACTTTCAGGAATTAGATCCTCTAAAGAAAGCTCCTCGAATGCTTCGATAATTTCAGTCTTTCTTTCATCTCCAAAGCGCTTCTTAAGATCAAGAAGCTCTTCTTTTATTACTGCGTCTAGGATTTTAGGGTTCCCTAAAATAGACTGGAATCTCTCTATATCAGAAAGAAGCTGCGCTAACTCCGTTTCAAGTTTCTCTCGCTCTAACCCTGTAAGCCTCTGAAGGCGCATATCAAGAATTGCCTGGGCCTGAGGCTCTGAAAAACCTAGCTTTTCTATAAGTCCCTTCCTCGCCTCATCTGTAGTTTTAGAGCCCCTTATGAGAGCAATAACTTCATCAATAATATCAAGGGCCTTCACTAGGCCTTCCACGATATGTGCCCTGGCCTGAGCCTTTTCGAGACGGAATTGAGTTCTTCTTCTAACGACGTTGCGTCTATGATTAAGGAAAATAGAGAGCATTTCTATAATCGGAAGCTCCCGAGGATGCCCGTCTACTAAGGCTAGATTAATTACTCCGAAAGTACTCTGAAGCTGAGTCCGACGATAGAGCTGCCGCAAGACCAAGTTCGGGTCAGTATCTTTGTTGATCTCCAAAACAATGCGAAGCCCTTCTCTGTCAGATTCATCCCGAATATCTGTTATCCCATCTATATGCTTATCCTGAACGTTTTTGGCGATAGTTTCGATGAGATTGGTCTTATTGACCATATAGGGGATCTCGGTAATTACTACAGATGTTTTTCCTCGTTTCCCCTCCTCCACCTCTGTTTTACCGCGCGTAATCAGCTTGCCGCGCCCAGTTTGATAGGCTTCAATAATGCCTTCTCTCCCCAAAATAACTCCACCCGTAGGGAAGTCAGGGCCTGGCATACGAAGCAAAATTTCTCCAAGATCTACATTTTCCGGATCCGTGTCGATAAGATACTCAAGGGCATCTATAACTTCACTCAGATTATGAGGAGGGATGTTCGTTGCCATACCTACTGCTATTCCCGAGCTACCATTAATAAGCAAGTTGGGGAGCATGGCCGGCAAATAGAGGGGTTCCTGTAGGGATTCATCAAAATTTGGTCCCCAGTCTACCGTGTTTTCATCGATGTCCGCAAGCATAAGCTCTCCGATTTCATAAAGCCGCGCTTCAGTATATCGCATAGCAGCTGCTGGATCTCCATCGATGGAGCCAAAGTTACCCTGTCCATCCACAAGGCGATAGCGCATACTGAAATCCTGAGCCATACGCACCATGGTTTCATAAATAGCAGCGTCTCCATGGGGATGATACTTACCCATGGTTTCTCCAACCACACGAGCAGATTTCTTATACGATGAGGAATGGCGAAGGCCGAGTTCCATCATTGCATAAAGGATCCTTCTTTGAACAGGTTTAAGCCCGTCCCGGGCGTCAGGAAGAGCCCTCCCCACTATGACACTCATGGCATAATCAAGATAGCTATGTTTAATTTCTTCCACTAAGGGGAGAGGAATTACTTTCCCAAATAGGGGCTCACCTTTTCTCTCATCCATATACTTCTTACCTCCAAATAAAGTTCCTTTTAAAAGAGCTTATAAACATAAATGACAAACTATAACATTTTAACACGTCTCAACAGCATGGCGAAAAATCCTAAAGAAGAAGCTCTGCTCTTCTTTAGGATTTGCATGCCGAAAATTTACTTTTCGCCTCCCCAGCAATCTTTATAAACTGCATTATTATCTATTCCGTGATGAGGTGCTTTTTCTTCTGCTGGATATCCGAGGGCTGCGATTCCGATCACTTTTATATGAGCGGGCACCTTCAAAATAGGACAAACTCGCTCTTCCCGGGGATGTCGTCCCATAACTTTTAACCAGACACCCTCAAGACCTAATGCTCTGGCTGCTAATAACATGTTCTCCAACGCTGCCGCTCCATCTTCTATCCAAGCTGTATCCCCTTCCGGATAGAGAGACGTATCGGCGCAAACTGCAATAGCAAGGGGTGCTTCTGCCAACATTTTCCCTGAATCATGAGCAACCGACAACTGGTCTAATATTTCCCTTCTCTGTATCACTATAAATCGACACGGCCTCCTGTTATGAGCACTTGGAGCCGCAAAAGCACACTCAAGAAGGATATGGACAACGCCAGGCTCTGTAGGGGTCAATGTAAACTTACGAATGCTCCGACGGCCTAAAATATTTTGAATAACGGGATGCTCTCTTCTCTCCATAGTCAACCAACTCCTTTATCGATGATAAAAATGTCTACCACCGTTCCATATGCAAAGCGCCCTGATCTATCCCTTGATGAGGTTCCTTTTTTTCTTTACCATACCCCAAAACCGCAATACCCAACACTGCTATGTGATTGGGTATTGATAAAATTTTTCGAATAGATTCCTCCTTGCCAGGAGCATGACGAACACCAAGCCATACTCCATCAAGACCAATGGCATGGGCTGCAACGAGAATATTCTGCATGGCAGCGGAGCAATCCTCTTCCCAGTATCGATGAGCAAAATCACTTTTTTCGGGGTCTCCGCATACAACTATAGCCAAAGGAGCTTCAAAGAGCATTTTGCCGTAGGGATGATCCTCTGCCAGTCGATTAAGAAGCTCTCTGTCCGTTACTACCACGAAGTGACGAGCACGGCTATTAGCCGCACTGGGAGCCGCACATCCACATTCAACAAGAAGCTCTATTTTTTCTTTTTCTACCAGCCTCTCCTCAAAACGACGAATGCTTCGACGCCCCAAAATGGCACGAATCGTCTCGCTATCCCTGATTCTCATTCTATTTCACCACCCTCACTTCATCTACGCTTAAAAATCCCCCCATGCACCAAGCAAAAACTTCTCTCCCCACCAGTATACATCATGTTTTCTAAGATTATTTTTCAAAATTGTCATGCGCGATTTTCTCTCGCATAGGCTCATAATCACTGCGTAATAGATGGTATCGGCTACACCTTCTACGTCGTAAGGATTCACCAGAAGAGCTCCCTTTCTCATCTGACAAGCCGCCCCGGCAAATTCACTTAATATAAGGGATCCTCCATTACTGGAATGGCAAGCACAATATTCTTTACACACGAGATTCATGCCGTCTTTCAAAGAAGTAACGAGAGCCGTATCTGTAGCATGATATAAAGCTGCTAACTCCTCTTGGGAAACTGATGTATACTGATAAGTAATGGGGGTCCATATATCTGTAGAAAAACGCCTATTAACAACGCGAACCAGTTCTTCTATTTCTTCTCGGAGGTTCCGGTATTCGTATATGCCTTCTCGGCTAGGGACCAACACCTGTAAAAGCATAATTTTATCCTGCAACGTACTATATTTCTCAAGAGCCCGGGAAAATGCCCGAAGTTTTTCTGGAACACCTTTTGTGTAATCTAATCTATCGACGCCAAGAAAGAGGTGCCTTCCCCCTGCGGCCTGCCGAACTTTCAGAGCTCTATCTACAACTTTTTTTCTTTTACTTAAGTCGCAAAAAGCCTTATAGTCGATACTTGCTGGTAGATTGCCTATTTTCATTTGATGTATACCTGTATTAAGGGAAACAAGCATACCACGACCTTCTATATGACTCGACGGATAGAGAATCTTCATAGAATTGATAAAGTTCTTACGATCCCGGTGAGTTTGAAAACAAAGGAAAGTATATTGTTGTAATTCTTCCATTATCGCTACTCGCCATGGGAGTTTCATAAATACATCCGGAGGAGGGAACGGAATATGTAAAAAGAAAACACATTGCCGTTTAACCCCTATTTTCTTGAAACTTTCAGCTAAAGGAATAAGCTGATAATCATTGACCCATATAAGATCTTCAGGTCGAGTATTTTCAGCAACAATTTTAGCAAATTTATGATTAACTTGGAGGTACAACTCCCAAAAATGGGGGGAAAAAGAACATTTTGTCTCTAAATCATGGAAAAGGGGCCATAACACCGAATTGGAAAAACCGTGGTAATATCCTTCTATTTCCAGTTCTTCAAGCTGTACCCCTATTATCTGAAAACCAGATCGACGAGAGACTGGCTCTAAAATATACCGCAACTTCTCAGATCCGATCTCTTCTTTACAACCTGTCCAACCTATCCATAGACCCCCTCGGCTTCTCAATACTGGAGAAAGGGCTGTTACAAGCCCTCCAGCGCCAGGATCTACTACCCACTCTTCTCTGTTTTTCCTCAAAACAACGGGCAAACGGTTTGAAACTACAACCACGCGTTTCCCCACCCATTTATCCATAGCTAGCCCCCCTTCTCCTTGCCAGACAAGCACACCATCTGTTAAGGAAGCTCGTTACTTCGCCAGGTGGAGATAGCTGTACAAGGGCTTCGGTTTCCCTCTCCTCTGCTGTTACAAGAACAGAAAGCCCCTTCCCTCTCATTGCGGCAAAAGCTTTTTCATCGGAAACATCGTCTCCAAGATAAGCGGAGACGGAGCTCGGATGCTCCTCTAAAAGAGCTTTCACCACCACTCCTTTGTGGATATCTGGACCAGTAACTTCTATTCCTCCACAAAAAGGAGAAATAACGAGACGAAAGCGTCGGCATATACTTTCCCAACCTAGACAAATATTTTCAATCTGCCTCGCATAAAACCGACAGTCCCTTCCTCGCCAATGAAGAGCTACAGACATTTCTTTCTTTTCGATCCAATGCAAGATACCCTCTTGTTCAACTATTTTAACGGCCGTCTCTAAACCCTCTTTTTGAGAAGGATCAAGGGGTATCTGAAATACTGTACCATCAGGGAATACACGCTCTCTGCCATAATTTCCCCATATTTCAACTTTTCCTACAAGGCCAGAAAGTCTCCCTACGTCCCTCGCATCTCGCCCAGATATCAAAACGACGATGCCGCCAGCCTCCACTATGCGAGAAATACATGCTGTCATTCCAGGCCAAGGAAAGGCTTTCTCCCGTTCCATCACAAAAGGAGCTAAAGTACCATCATAGTCACTCATCAAAAGAGGAGGAGATGGACTTCTGCCCATGGAATCCCAAAATTGTTCAAAAATTTTTCCAATAGGTCCTTCCGGATGAGGATCAATGATCATTTTACCCCGGCACCCCTCCGAAATAGAACAGTATAATAGATGCAAAAATTGTAACATATAGAAAAGAGGAAAGGAGAGGACAAAATTGACAGGAAAAGGAGTAGTCATCCTTGTAGAAGATGGTTTTAACGATCTAGAGTACTGGTACCCTTTTTATCGACTCGTAGAGGAAGGGTACGCTCCTATAGCCGTAGCGCCTGTAGCTCCTCATCGCTATACAGGGAAATATGAAACTACTGTTGATGTTACATACACAGCCCAAACAATTATGGACAATATGCCCAAGGCTCTTGTAATACCTGGCGGATGGGCCCCTGATAAGCTGAGGATGTCAGCAGACATTGTTGCTCTTGTTCATGAAATTTATAAGGTCGGTGGTATTATTGCAAGCATTTGCCATGGAGGGAGCTTGCTCGTTTCCGCAGGAATACTCCAAGGGAAAAAAGTTACATCTTTTCCAAGCATCAAAGATGACATGAAGGCCGCTGGGGCCCAGTGGGTAGACGAACAGGTTGTTATTTCTGATCGAATCATCACAAGTAGAAAACCAGCAGATCTGCCTTTTTTCACAAAAGCCCTTCTTGAAATTTTACATAAAGGATAGCAACCTGGACGGGATTTTCTGACGATTTTTATAGCTTGAAAATTTTTTAATAATAGATATACTTATTGTCGATATAGACCCAACTTAACAAGTTGTTTTTGGATTAATCCTATTTCAGAAAATAAATAAGCTGCTTCGTCTATCGGCCTGACCGAAAGACACGGTCAGCATTGAAGATGAAATCCAGCAGGTGTTTCCCTCTTTGTAGGGGGAGATACCTGCTTTTTTGTTCTTGAAAAAAGGGGGATGAGAATTGATATAAATAATATATGGGGAGTTTTCAATATGGGATAAGAACGTGTTAAAGGAATGCCACGACTCTATGTGGGGCTCGCAAAGAAGAATAATCTATTAAGAGAAAGATCGGAGCGAGATATATGAAAATCACGTCTATTCAAACAGGAATCATGTCTCTCACGCTTAAAAAACCTTTTAAAACCGCTGTTCGTACTGTAGATTCTATTGCTGATGTAGTGATAAAGATAGAAACAGATTCTGACGTAGTAGGTTTTGGAGAAGCACCTCCTACCGGAAAGATTACGGGAGATACTAGCGGTGCTATTTTAGGTGCTATCGAGGACCATATTCGTCCTTCTCTTATAGGAAGAGACGGGGATGATCTTGAAGGGAACTTAAAGGTTTTACAAGAATCTATCGTCGGGAACACGAGCGCAAAAGCAGCGTTGGATATGGCACTTTTCGATATATGGGGAAAAAGCCTCAAAGCTCCACTATACCGACTTCTGGGAGGTCACAGAGAGTATATCGAAACTGATATTACAATAAGCGTAAACGATCCCGATGAAATGACAAAAGATGCTATTAATGCCGTGGATCTAGGGTATAGAGTTCTTAAAATTAAAGTAGGGAAAGAAACAGGAAAAGATTTCGAGCGCATACGAGCAATACGGGAAGCTGTAGGTTGTGAAGTTAAAGTACGTATTGATGCCAATCAAGGATGGCAGCCTTCAGAAGCAGTCCGCATCCTAAGAAGTATGGAAGATGCCGGTTTTGACATCGAACTTGTGGAACAACCTGTAAAAGCAGAAGATCTGGAGGGGATGGCTCATGTAACAGCGAATACGTGCATTCCTGTCGTAGCTGATGAAAGTATTTGGTCTCCCAAAGACGCTTTAGAAATATTCAGAAGCAAGGCTGCTGATATGGTTAATATTAAGCTGATGAAATGCGGCGGACTCGCCAATGCTATGAAAATTATCGCTATTTCGGAAATATTTGGTGCCGAAGTTATGCTGGGCAGTATGCTAGAAGGCCAGGTTAGCGCAAGTGCCGCAGTTCATCTCGCCCTTTCAAAATCAAATGTAACTCGTATAGATATAGACGGTCCACTTTTATGTTCTTCTTTACTGAATCTTGGCGGAGCACACTTTGTAGGGCCTGTAATTACACCTGGCGAAGGGTTTGGGATAGGAGTCACTATCATTCCTGACATTGCGTGGAATTAATCAGGAACGTATTGTTTTCACTCGTTGGATTAAAAGGAGGTTATCATAATGGGAAATGGAAGTCTTTTAGGTCTTATTCCTCTTCTTGTATATATCGTATTGTGTTTCAGTCCTTTTGGTCAGATATTTGCCGTTTCGGCTGGTATTATTGTAGCAGCGATAATAGGACATCATGGGATTATGGACATTGCGCAAGGGATTCGAGGCGGACTCGGTTCCTTCCTAGGGTATATTGGACTCATAATTTTACTTGGCGGCGGATTGGGGCATGTTCTAAAAAGAACGGGGGTTGTGAAAGAACTTGTACATATGGTTACGCGAAGGATGAATGTCAACTCCCCCCGAAAAGCCTTTTTAGTCACCATGGTCTGTTCCGTTTTTATTGTCAGCCTTCTTGGAACTCTCGCAGGCGGAAACGCTATTTTAGCCCCTATCCTTATTCCTATCGCAGCTTCTGTTGGAGTTACACCTAGCGCTATGGCTGTTTTGCTTCATGGAGCAGGCGCTTCCGGGCTTTTTCTTGGACCTTTCACTCCACCGATGGTAGCTCTCATGGAGTTTACCGGGCTTTCTTACCCCCAGGTTCTCGTAAATGCAGGCTTGCCAATTTCCATTATCATGTGGATTGTTACGTTCTTTTGGGCATCGAAAGTTCAAAAAAAGACCTTCGGGAAGGTTCGATACACAGAGGAAGACATGGAAAAAACTTCCTCTCATGATTTAGGATCAAATTCTCATGTAAAGCAGGCAACTGTCGCCTTCCTCGTTACAATGCTCTGTACAGTAGGATATGGAATTTATATAGAAGGAGGGTCTACTTTTGTAGTGGCTGTCATGATCCTCGCTTCTCTTTTAACAGGCATTGCTGGCCGTCTCAAAATAACAGAAATTATAGAATCTGTATGCGAAGGGGCCAGGGGCCTCATTTGGCTTTTCTTCTTCTTTGTTCTTTTGGACCCCTTTATCACTTTTATTTCAGACACTGGCGCCTTCCAAGCTCTTGCAACCATGTTGGAACCTTTGGTCAATCGAAGCGGCACTGTCGGTTTTATAACGTTGTCAACACTCGTAGGCATATTTGGCGTTCCTGGCGCGGCTGTGGCTCAGGCTGAGGTTATCAACAAAATGTTTGCTCCCTTAGTTCAATCGTTGAATATCCCCATGACATTGTGGGTAGTAGTCCTTCTCGTCGGCTCGCAAATGACATCTTTTGCAGTGCCGGAAGGAGATATGCAGGGGCAGATGGGCCTTGCCAGATCCGATGATCTTAAATCCGTGCTTTGCAATGGATGGCTCATCGTTCTTTGTACCGTTATTTATGTCGTTATTCGAGCCATTATCGTGGCGATGTAAAATGACCTGGCAAGAGAAAGTACAGAAAACACTTGCGCCCGAATCCTTCAAGGGAACTGCCGGAGTTGTAATAAAAGACGTGCAGGGCAAAGTTAAAATGTCTGTAAATGGAGGCGAGGTATTCCCTTCAGCGAGTCTCATCAAGTTACCTGTGCTCTGGACCCTTTTTATGGCGGCTCATTCCGGAAAGTTATCTCTTGACGACACACTTATGCTTAAAAACGAAGATAAAGTCGATGGGGGGATACTCCATAAATATAGAGAAGGAGCTCTGTTGCGACTTGAAGACCTCGCTCTCTTAATGATATCTGTGAGCGACAACACTGCTGCAAATCTTGTGATTGACCGACTGGGAAAAGACAGGATCAACAATGAGATAAAAGACCTCGGTCTGCATAAAACGATCTTAGGCAGAAAAATGCTTGATTTTGAAGCGAAAAAGGAAGGGAAAGACAACTACACAACCCCAGAAGACATGGCTTCTCTCTTGGAAATAATGCTGACATCCCCAAAACTTCCAGCGTCATTGAGGGAAAGAATGCTTGAACTCATGACCCTTCAGAAATTGAACTCCAAGCTTCCTTCATTAATTCCCTTCAACGATGTGGACGACATTGAAGGTTTCCTTGCTCATAAAACAGGAGAGCTTCCTGGATCTGAGCATGATGCAGGAATTTTTTTCCATGGAACAGAAACACCTGTCATCGTAACGATCCTCACTAAAGATCTCTCCAGCCGAATGATGGGGGTAGAGTTATGCTCCAAAATAGGACTTATTATTTTCGAGCATTTCGGGAAAGGGAATGGTACCTTCTCATACGTACAATAAAGCGTAGTTCAGACATTTTTCCACGAAAAATATTGAATATATCAATAGATTCACTAAAGTAACTACACAAAAAATCCAGCGAGAGGACTGTCTCGAAACGCTTCTCGCTGGATTTTTATATTCACAGTAGCTCCCTTGGCTAAGACTCAACCATGTTCTTATCAGAAATCCACCCCCATGGCTCGAATAAGCCATGGGTATGTGTCTTTCATCAAAGAAGGGTTGAAAGCAAAAATAACAAAAAGCCCCATAGCCATAGCAGAGTGAACAATAGATAGGAAGCCTCGATATTCCTCTCTTCTGGCAACCACACCTAAAGCTCCTTCACAAATAAGAAAGGCCAAAAGATAACAGATCCATTTTTTAATATCTGGTGATTGTACAAAGCGAAGAGTTCTCAATACCGAATAAGCAGACCATGTAGAGAGCACATACATTTGGACGAAGGTAAGAACAATCTTAATGGAAAAAACAATAACCTTTGGAAAAAGAGCAGAGTTCCCCCTTCCCTCTTCTAATCTCTCAAGGGAGGCATAGAGATTCGCCACTTGGGGAACAACATAACGAGCATACGTACTGGATAAAACCCAAGCCCAAAGAACAAAAGGTACGGCAAACTTCATATAGAGCACCTACACTCCACCCCCTCTAATAAAAAGCCTACATGTATTCTACATCTATTCAAGGGAATCTCCGATATATAAAAAGGCGGGATTTCCTTGGGAGGTGAATATAGATGGATATAGTCAACGCAGTACAAAGTGTAAAAGCCCAAGAAGTTTGTCAAAACATACTTATGGCTACCCAAACCTACACGCTTAAAAACGTAGCGGAGCTTCAGGAGAAAATGATGGCCCAGCTCTTTGAGAGCATGGGCCTCGGTCAAAACCTGAATGTGAAAGCCTAAAGGAATATTCCCGCCTCCCCGGCTCTTTGGTGTTTCCAAAGAGCCCTATCCCTATTTTTTTCTATAAGGAGGACTCTTCCGAACTTCTGTCCACAAGAGGGGTGGAATACGCCGTCTCCGCATCCCATGGAAAGAGGATCCATGTATCTTGGCTTACCTGAGTAATATAGGTATCTACATAAGAACACCCTTCCGGTTTCGCATATACCGTAGCAAAGTACGCTTTCGGAAGCATTTTCCGCACAACCTGAGCGGTTTTCCCCGTATCCACAAGATCATCGATAATAAGACAATTTTCTCCATCACCCTCGATCTTCTTCAGGATATGGGCCTCCCCTTGAGTCCGAAGGGTATAGCTTGATATACAAACTGTATCTACAACACGAATATTAAGCTCTCTCGCAATAATAGCTGCAGGAATAAGGCCGCCTCGAGCTATACCTATGATTTTGTCCCATTTTCTTGACAAAAGCCTCCACGCAAGAGCCTTACAATCGCGGTGAAGCTGATCCCACGAAACGGGAAATGTTTTATGATACCGATCTTCACTACCCATAACAGATGCCTCCCCGACACTAAGAAATCATAGATATATTACACGTTTTTATTCCAAAATGGATACCCATTCTTTCGTCTCTTCTTTTTAAACCCTTTCCTTTTATTCTTAAAACAGTATAATTGTAAGGGTCAAAGTCTTTTTAAACTAGTATTTCTATTATAAAAATTATGGAAAGAGAGGGCATCTAAATGAGAAGAAAGTTTGTGGTAGCATTACTGGCGCTCAGCATGGTCCTCTGCGGAACGGCATTTGCTATGGAGGCTATCCCCGCGGAAAAAACAAACCCTGGTTTTGTCTATATTGGTCCTGTAGGTGATGGCGGATGGACGTATATGCATGATCAGGGACGAAAAGAAATGGAAGGAGCCTTTCCTGGAGTAAAATCCAGTTTTGTCGAGTCAGTACCAGAAGGCCCTGATTCTGCCAGAGTTATGGAAACCTTTATAAGAAATGGATCAAAAGTTATCTTTGCCACTTCCTTTGGATATATGGATTTTGTACAAGAAGTAGCGAAAAAACATCCTGATGTTGTCTTTATGCATTGCTCCGGGTATAAAAGAGCTGATAATGTAGGTATTTATTTTGGTAGAATGTATCAAGCTCGATATCTTTCTGGTTTGGTGGCAGGAAAAATGACAAAGAGTAACGTTGTAGGCTTTGTTGCTGCTCATCCTATTCCGGAAGTAATTCGTGCCATTAATGCTTTTACTCTTGGCGTTCGGAAAGTGAATCCTGAAGCTGTGGTAAAAGTAGTTTGGCTGTTCTCTTGGTTTGACCCCGGTAAAGAAAAGGAAGCCACGAAGGCTCTTATCGACTCTGGGGCCGATGTTATTGGGATGCATGCAGATAGCGGAGCCGCTCCTCAAACAGCGGAAGAGGCCGGGGTTTATGTGGTAGGATACAACAATGACATGAGCCAATATGCCCCCACAAAACACCTTACAGCTCCTATTTGGGATTGGGGAATTGTGTATAAGCACGTGATGGAGCAGGTCACTACCGGCACATGGGAATCTGAGGACATTTGGTGGGGATTAAAAGAAGGCATGGTCAAGCTTGCTCCCTATGGGAAAGATGTTCCAGAAGAGGTTAAGGCCGTTGTAGAAGCAGAGAAAGAGAAAATAATTTCTGGCACATGGGATGTTTTTGATGGTCCTATTAAAGATCAGAGCGGTACAATAAAAGTTGAAGCTGGGCAATCGATTTCTGATGCAGACAAGCTCTCCATGAGCTGGTTCGTTGAAGGTGTAAAGGGAGATATTCCTAAATAAACACTTCAAAGATTAGGGAGGGCGCTTTTGTGGCGCCCTCTTTTTTTTGAAAGAAAGGAAAGGGAGCTATGAACAAAGAAAAGGCTGTTCCTCCACTCGTAGAAATGCAAGGTATTACCAAAGCCTTTGCAGGGGTAACCGCCAACCGAGAGATTGATTTTGATGTATTGTCAGGGGAAGTCCATGCCCTCCTTGGAGAAAATGGGGCCGGGAAGTCTACATTGATGAATATACTTTATGGGCTCTATCGGCCTGATGCTGGACATATTTTCATTAAAGGGACCCCTTACACTTTTATGTCTCCCAAAGATGCTATCGCAGCCGGTATTGGGATGGTTCATCAACACTTTATGCTTGTCCCAAGCCAGACTGTTTGGGAGAATATGATTCTCGGTTTGGAGGATCTTCCATATATTCTTCCTCGAAATGAAATCCGTGAAAAAATTCGGAACATCTCGTCTCAATATGGCTTGGAAGTAGATCCTGACGCTAAAATATGGCAACTTTCAATCGGGGAACAGCAACGAGTTGCCATATTACAAATGCTTTTCCGAAAAGCAAAGGTTTTGATTCTTGACGAACCTACAGCTGTATTGACGCCACAAGAATCTCTCAATCTTTTTAAAACTATTCAACAGATGACAGCGGAAGGTCATGGTATCGTTTTTATATCCCACAAACTCGACGAAGTCCTCTCTCTCTCTGACAGAATTACAGTTCTCCGTAAAGGAGAAAAAACTGGAACTGTACAAACATCTCATACATCTAAGGAAGAGCTCGCAGAGTTCATGATGGGGCGAAAAATAGCATTTACTATAAATAAAAGAAGTCAGGCTCCTGGGGAATCCGTGCTAAAAGCCGAAAAAATCTCTATTCTAAACGATCGAGGAATTACTGCTGTCCGCAATCTTTCACTTTCTATTCGAGAACGGGAGATTTTAGGCCTTGCTGGCATCGCCGGAAATGGACAACATGAACTTTGCGAAGCACTGGTAGGGCTCCGTCCTGTTGAGTCAGGGCACATTATAATGAATAATAAGGAGCTGGAGAATCAAACTCCAAAATCTTTTATTTCCAGTGGGATGCGCTATATACCTGCCGACCGCAAAGGCACAGGACTCGTCCCCAATATGGATATTAAAGAGAATTCTATTCTCAAAAAATATTGGAAAAAACCTGTCGCACGAGGTCTTTTGATCAATTGGAAAGTGGTTTTTAAGCAAGCAATAGATCTTGTAAAAAAATACAGTGTCAGTACTCCATCTGTAGAGACACCGGTGAAAAATTTATCTGGTGGAAATTTGCAAAAACTCATGTTGGGAAGGGAACTAAGCGATGCGCCCAAAGCGCTGGTTGCCGTTCATCCTACATGGGGTCTCGACGTGGCTGCAACACATTTTGTCAGACAACAGATTTTACACGAACGCGATCGAGGAACTGCTATTCTCCTTGTATCAGAAGATCTTGAAGAACTTCTCTCTCTCAGTGATAGATTAGCAGTAATCTTTAAAGGTGAAATCATGGGCATTTTCGATAATCCAGGAGAGGCGACTCCCGAAAAGATAGGACTCATGATGGCTGGGACCCCTCTTCAATTCCTTTTGAAAGAGGTTTAGTTCCATGAAATATTTTAGAGTAGAAAAGAGACTTTCCACCCCCGGTTGGTTTGCTGTCGCTATCCCTCTGTTGGCAATATCTCTTGCCCTTCTCTCTGGGGGTATTTTCCTTTATTTTCTTGGAGTATCTCCACTACAAGCCTATTCCTCCATGTTCAAGGCTTCATTAGGAGATGCATACGGCTTTACGGAAACCATAGTGAAGGCTATCCCCCTTTCCATAGCAGGAGTGGCTGTAACTCTCTCTTTTAAAATGCTTATTTGGAATATTGGGGCGGAAGGCCAGATTTTCATGGGGGCTCTTGCCACAGCAGCAGCAGTACGCTACGCCTTTGTAGATCAGCCTTTTATCATGTTTTGGATTATGTTTGCGGCAGCAGCTTGTGCTGGTGGAATATGGGCTGCATTTGCCGGATATCTCAAGGCTCGTTGGAATGTCAATGAGATCATTACAACTCTTATGCTCAACTACATCGCCATCCATTTGGTAGATTTCTTTGTGTATGGTCCCTGGCGAGATCCAGCCAGCCTCGGTTTTCCCATGACAGCCCCTTTCCCAGATGCTGCTCGTTTGCCCCTTTATGGGAATACCCGAGTACATCTCGGCTTCTTAATAGCGATTGTTTTTGCCATGCTCTTCTGGGCTATTCTGAAATGGACTCGATGGGGATATGAGATTCGCGTTATTGGAGAAAATCCCAGAGCAGCCAGTTTTGCTGGAATCAATTATCTTCAGAACGTATTAATTATTATGTTCATATCTGGTGCCCTGGCCGGGTTGGCAGGCATGTGTGAAATAGCTGGGCTCCAAGGGAGGCTTCAACATGGTTTCTCTGCTGGATTTGGGTATACTGCCATTATCGTAGCGTGGCTATCAAGATTGAATCCCTTAGCGGTTTTACTCGTTTCTTTCCTGATAGGAGCTATGCTTGTAGGGGGAGAAACCCTTCAAATAGTGATGAGGCTCCCTCTGTCGAGCATACTCGTTTTACAGGGGTTACTTCTTTTCTTTGTTCTCGGCGGGGAATTTTTCAGAAAATATCGAGTGCGTCTTGTTTCGAGGGGAGACAATTAATATGGAGATTCTTATTCCTATTCTTACCGCAGCCGTGCGAAGTGGTACGCCTATTCTCTATGCCACTCTGGGAGAAATTGTTACAGAAAAGGCAGGAATTCTTAATCTAGGGTTAGAAGGCATTATGCTCGTAGGTGCTTATACGGGCTTTGCTGTCACATACCATTTGGGCAGCCCTTGGCTTGGAGTGGTCATGGCTTTTGTCGTAGGCGCATTGTTATCTCTCATCCATGCCTTCATTTCTATTACAATGAAGGGGAATCAGGTCGTAAGCGGTCTGGCTCTTACTATGTTTGGAACTGGTGCAAGCTCCCTTCTTGGTCGCTCATATATAGGATTCACTATTGAAGGGCTTAATAAAATTCCCTTGCCCGGCCTATCCCAAATACCTATTATTGGGCCCGTTCTCTTTAACAACGATGCCCTTATTTATGGTTCTTTCATATTAGTGTTTTTTCTTTATTGGTTTTTTCTTCGTACTCGCAACGGATTAAATCTAAGAGCGGTAGGAGATAACCCGCAGGCAGCTGATGCCATGGGCATTAGCGTAGATAAAACGCGGTACCTCTACACCCTTATTGGTGGCGGTATTGTCGCAGTAGGTGGAGCCTATATGTCTATAGCATACACAAAAATGTGGGCAGAGCTTATGACTGCCGGTCGCGGATGGATCGCTGTGGCTCTTGTTATTTTTGCTATCTGGAACCCTATGAGGGCAGCTTTGGGAGCATATCTCTTCGGAGGAGTAGAAGCCTTCCAGCTTCGCCTTCAAGCTGCCGGAACCAGTATCCCTACTCCGTTGCTCATGATGCTTCCTTATATATTGACAATTGTGGTATTATTTTTTATCTCTGTAAGTCAAGGGAAGGGGATTCTGTTTGGAGCACCTTCCTCTCTGGGGCAACCATTCTTTAGAGAAGAAAGGGATTAATTTATTTTGAGCCTATTTTGGGGCAACATACCAGCTGCAGGAAGCATTATTAATAGCGTAGCCGTTATAGCAGGAAGTATTGCCGGGCTTTTACTTCGCTCTCGCCTGCCTAAGCGTTATATTGAAATGGCTTTCCAGGTTCTGGGTCTCTTCACCCTTTTCCTCGGTTTCTTTATGGCCCAGAAGACATCGAACTTTCTGATCCTTATTTTTAGCATGGTCGGAGGCGCCTTGATTGGAGAGGCAATCAATCTGGACAAGGCATTTAGCCGATTTTCAGAGAGGATCAGCGAGAAATTCCGAACAAGTGGCGAGAGTGTCGCTCAAGGTTTTCTCACGGCGAGTCTGCTCTTTTGCATGGGATCCATGGCGATTCTGGGGGCAATAGAAGAAGGGTTAGGACACTACCCCAACTTGCTTATCACTAAATCTTTTATGGATGGCATATCTTCTATCGCTCTTTCTGCATCTTTGGGAAGCGGAGTCCTTATAGCATCTATTCCTGTCCTTCTCTATCAAGGGGGAATAACTCTTCTTGCCGGGCATCTTCAGCCCTATCTATCAGAAGCAATTATTAACGAAGTAACGGCAGCTGGGGGACTCATGCTCATAGCTCTCGGCATTTCCATTCTGGACATTCGTCGTTTCAGAGTGGCCAATATGTTGCCTGCTCTCTTGGTAGCAGGAGTACTTGCCTCTGTATTTTGCAAGTAGCATCTGTATGGGAACATTAAAGGGGAAATATCGTTAGTATCATTCCGAAATAAATTTCGATATTCATAAGAATATAAAATCCGTCGCATTCCTCTAAAATGGGCACGACGGATTTTTATTTTTCATGACAGTTCGAGAAGACGCGGGATAAGGGTCGTTATAGAAGGGAACGTAATGATGAGCAACAGCACAAGCAATGCCACCCCTATAAAGGGCCATATATATTTGAAGACATCTCCCAATTCAACTCCACCAACAGCAGCCACTATATAATTACACGCCCCCATAGGAGGAGTGATAAGGGCAATGGTTACATTCAATGTCATTACCACGCCAAAATGGAGGGGATCAATGCCGGCCTTTGCAGCAAGAGGTGCAAAGATAGGGGTGAGAAGCGTCAACGTCGAGACCTCTTCCATAAACATGCCAATAGGGAAAATAATAGCAGAGAGGACCATCATAAGGAGCCAAGGGTTTTCTATGAGACCCGATTGTATCACCATACCCGCAAAACGTTGGGGAACCTGCTCCCACTTCAATATCCAGCCAATCACCGTCGCCGCCCCCATAATCAAAAAGATGGAGCTCGTCATACGGACCGTTTCATAAATAGATTCCCCTATGTCTCTCCATGTCAATTTTCGAGTGTAAAGGGAACCAGCCACTATGCAATAAGCCACTCCTAAGGCTCCAGACTCTGTGGGTGTTACAATTCCTGTTACAATACCGCCAATAATAATGAGGGGAGCCACCAAACCAATACAGGAACGCCGTAAAATCTCTTTTCCTTGAGAACGAATCTCTCTAAAATCAGAAACAGGCATTCCATGTTTTATGGAATAAAAATAGTTCATAATCATAAAGGCACCACCGAGTACGATCCCCGGGAGAATGCCGGCAGCAAAAAGTCCTCCAATAGATGTATTTGTCATGGTGGCGTAAATAACCATAAAAATACTCGGGGGAATAATAGGACCTATTAAAGAACTACTCGCTGTCAGACCAGCCGAATAAGCAGGGGAAAAACCATCTTTAATCATGGCTGGAATAAGTATGGATCCTAGTGCCGAAGCATCTGCAGCAGCAGAACCATTAACACCTGCGAGAATAATGCCACCCACCACGTTCACGTAGCCAAGTCCTCCCCGTACTGACCCTACCAAAAGTCGACTTAAATCAAGAAGACGGTCAGTGAGACCAGAGCGGTTCATAAGAATTCCTGTCCAAATAAAGAACGGGATGGCCATGAGGGAAAAGACATCCATACCGCCATAGAATTGCTGAGCAATAACACGGCAAAGAGACCAATCCCCTAAAACAACGACGCCCAGAAAGGCCGCCCCCAACAACGAAAGATAGAGAGGGAACCCTATCACCATCATGATGAAAAAAGCGCAGAGCATAAAAAGGACCATTAGTTCTGACCACCATTCCTTATAGATCGGAAGAGAAAAAGCGATGTCTCTGCCAACAGAAGAGCACAACCTACTGGAACAGAGAGGAGAGGGACAGTTTTAGGGATATTAAGAGCCATAGTCCGCATTCCCCATATTTTAATAGCATTAATGCTGCCAAGATAGACCATGGCACCTAGCACTAAAAGAGTGATGATCCCTTGAAAGAACTTTATAATTCGCTGAAATTTTTGAGGTAACCGGGGAGTGACAAAATCAACAACCATATGATCGCCATGACAAAGAGCTCCTGTAGCTCCCACCATCACAAGCCATACTAGGGAAAAGCGGGCAACCTCTTCAGTCCATATAGCAGAGCTTTTCATGATATATCGCATGAAGATACCTAAGAGAACATCTCCCACGTTTATAACAAGAAGAGCCCCCGCACTCCAAGCGCTAAAACGCTCTAATCGAAAGATCCATTTTTCAGAGAACGTATGAATATCAGCAGTCATAACAGCAGCAACCCTATCTCTCTAATGTCCTGCAGCTTCAGTATTCGCATTTCTAGCACTTTCAAGAGCCAGATCTAACCATTCTCTAGAGAGCTTTGTTTTAAGCCATTCCAGATATGCCGGGATAGCCTTATCTCTAAAAACTTCCATCTCATCTTCTGTAGGAGTATAGACTTCCATCCCTCGCTCTTGAAGAAACTGAATATCCTTAAAATCTTGAGCTTCCACTGCTTCTCTATTCATCATATTAGCTTGACGAGAGGCTTCCTGAATAATAGACCGCTGCTCTTCACTAAGCGACTCAAAAAGATCCCCATTTATAACGAGAAACTGATCTGAATATTGAATATTGGCTAAAGTCAGGTATTTTTGTACTTCGTATAAACTCCCCATTTTAATATACATGGCCGGGTTCATCTGACCATCTACTACACCTGTCTTTAATGCCATGTAGAGCTCTGTCCATGGTATCGGGGTACCGCTGGCGCTAAAAGATTTATAGAGAGTAATCTGGCCTTCATCCATGCCTCTAAATTTAAGGCCCTCAAAATCTTTCGGCGATTGAAGTGCTTTTTTCGAGTTTGTGAAGGCGAGAAACCCCCCTTCCTCCACTACTTCCAGCAATATAGCTCCTGTACGATTTTGAAACTCTTTGCGAGCCTTGTCCCAAAATAACCCTTTGTCAAAAAAAGAGTGTGCCGCCTGATAACTATTAAACATAAAAGGTACCGCCGTAGCATAAATTTCTGGGAAAAGAGGAGCAACTCCACCAAAAGATGCGATATTCATAATAGGTTGATTCATTCCATCTCGGGTCAGAAGCTCCATGCGCTCTTCCTCGTTCCCAAGCTGACTATCGGGGTATAACTGTATCGACAGAGTTCCCTTGCTCTCCTCTTCCACCATAGATTTAAAATGAACTGCAAAAAGATGGACCGCATTGTTTTCTTCATCTGCCGGCCCGTTATAAGATAGTTTTATATTTTGAGCTGCTGCCGTAGCTGTCAGAGAAAAGAGAAACACGCATACAGCCACACCTCGCAACAGACCTTTCATTCCATGGTACATGCCTGACACTCCTTCCTATATTCTTTATAACGAAACGATCACTCTCTGACCTGCCCGTTCCCATAGATAATGAACTTCGTTGATGTAAGCTGTTCCACTCCCATGGGCCCTCGCGCGTGAAGTTTTTGCGTGCTAATCCCCATCTCTGCTCCGAACCCAAAAACTCCACCATCTGTAAAACGAGTAGAGGCATTAACATATACTGCAGCAGCATCAATTCCGTTAAGAAATGCTTGAGCATTTGTATAGCTCTCTGTAAGGATAGCCTCGCTATGTCCTGTACCATAATTCGCGATATGATTCATAGCTTCTTCTATATTGTCTACGATCTTTACCGCGAGAATGAGATCTAAATATTCAGTGCTCCAATCCTTCTCCGTAGCCGATACGGCTTGAGAATATAAGCGACAAACCGCTTTGTCTCCTCGTATTTCCACCCCTTGCTCTCTAAGAGCCGTCAATGCTTGAGGGATAAAAAGAGGGGCAATATTTTTATGGACCAACATAGTTTCCATAGCATTACAAACTGAAGGACGCTGCACCTTAGCGTTCACCACAATGGGAATTGCCTTCTCTATATTTGCCGTTTCGTCAACAAAAATATGACAATTCCCCATGCCCGTCATAATAAAAGGAACCGTGGCATTTTCCAACACGGCCAGTTTCAGCCCCTTCCCTCCCCGGGGAATGAGGACATCTACATATTCGTTCATCTTCATGAGCATAGTGGTAGCCTGGCGATCAGGACTTTCAATAAGAGAAATCGCCCCTTGGGGAATGCCGGCAGAAAAGGCTGCTTGGGAAAGTATGGAAGCAATAGCAATATTAGAATGCAATGCTTCTTTACCTCCCCTTAGAATGACGGCATTACCCGCTTTCAAACAAAGTCCTGCCGCATCAGCTGTAACGTTAGGGCGAGACTCATAAATAATGCCTATAACCCCTAATGGAACTCGTACCCTCCCCACCCGGAGGCCTTTTTCCGCCGTCCACATTCCTAAAACTTCTCCAACCGGATCACGAAGGGCAGCAATCTCCTCCAATCCCAAGGCCATCGCCTCTACGCGTTTCTCGTTCAATGTAAGGCGCTCGATAAGAGCTGACGTAAGTCCTGCTTCTCGCCCTGCCTCTATATCTTTATGATTGGCCAGGAGTATTTCTTTCTTATGATCTCGAAGAGCCTGAGCCATTAAAAATAAAGCCCGATTTTTCTGATCCCCTGTAGCTGTCGCCAGAAAACGAGCTGCACATCGAGCTGCTCGTCCCATTTCTAACAACGTATCTTTTATTTCCATTCGTCTCCCTCCTTAAATAAGGGCTAGATTATTGCGATGAACCACTTCATCATAATCAATGCTTCCAAGAAGTTCACCTATCTCATCTGTATGATGTCCCGCTAAAATGGAGATTTCATCGGCAGAAAAATTCACCATTCCCCTTGCTATTTCCGAACCTTCGGGACTGATAATAGAAACCACATCCCCTCGGGAAAAACCCCCTTCTACCTCCACCACTCCCGAAGGAAGCAAGCTTTTCCCTCTTTTAAGGATAGCCTCTACAGCCCCTTGGTCAATGACAATAGAACCATGTGGCGAGCTACCAAAAGCAATCCACTGTTTTCTCCCCTGAACTGGCTCTCTTGAAGGGACAAAAAGAGTTCCAAGAGATTCTCCTGCAACAATACGGCGAAGCACATTTTGTTCTTTATTGTTTGCAATAACCATGGGGATGCCAGACGTCATGGCAATTTTTGCCGCAGTAAGCTTCGTAAACATCCCCCCGCTGGAAAGTTTGCTCCCACGAGATCGGGAATGAGCTATCATGTTATTGGTAATTTCCGATACTACTGGAAGAAGCTGAGCATCAGGGTTCGTTCGAGGATCATCACTATAAAGCCCGTCTATGTCAGATAGAATAATTAAGAGATCTGCGTCGATAAGGCAAGCTACTAAAGCCGAAAGAGTATCGTTATCCCCAAACTTTATTTCATCGACCGCTACCGTATCGTTCTCGTTAATAATAGGGATTACACCAAAATCAAGAAGGGTCAGAAGGGTATGTCTGGCATTAAGATAACGAAGCCGGTTAGCAAAAACATCTCTCGTGAGCAACACCTGAGCTACAGTTTTCCCATATTCAGAAAAAAACTTCTCATACATATGCATCAATCGACCCTGCCCAATAGCAGCCAAAGCCTGTTTTTCCGGTATTGTTTTAGGACGATCAGGGAAATGTATCTTCCCTACCCCAGCGCCTACAGCCCCTGAACTTATAAGGCTGACATTCCTGTCGTCGCTGTGAAGGTCAGACACCTCCCTCGCCAGATTCTCCAACCTGAGGAGGTTAAGTTTTCCCGAATCATGAGTCACCGAGCTTGTGCCTACTTTTATTACAACTCGATGGCAATTTCGAAGTTTCTCTCGCTGTATCATTTCTCTTCACCCCACACTAAAACTTTTCCTTTAACAATTTAATAGTAACAGTTCTTTTAAAAAGAACGCCTCTCATAATACATCTCTCGATCGGAAATTCCCTAGGCCAAAACCAACACAAATATCAGGAGGGAAAGAAGCCTCTGGAGGTAGGATTCTAGATAAAAATAATAATATAAGGGGAAACTCACGAAAATATGACAATATGTATCACAATCCTTCATCATTCTCTAACCCTTATATTTAAAAAATCACCTAACTGTCTATACTCAGAGCTCTCGATTTTTTGTTGTTCCGCTATAGCGACATAAAAATTTTGTACTTTCCATAAGTTTATATCCCACCTTCGACTTCGAACAAATCCAAGCATTTTGGTCATCCGGCGAAGGGATACTTGCTTCTCGCCGTCTCCTCCTTCTACAAATTGCAACATTTCTCGCTCTAGCCTGTCCCGAATATGGTGCAGGAAACTGTTAAAGTCTAACACGACTCCCCACGTTTGGGCCTGATCAAGATAATCTGCTATACGATCTATATCTGGCTCCTCTTTCTTTATAGATCGTCTGAGTTCTCCATTAAGGACAACTTCTGCTGCTCTAAGCAATGCTTCCGGAGGAGACATCCTAATAAGCCCCATAAAATCCAACAACCCCTCGTAATTTCGAACCACAGAGGCAAGATATGTTTCAATATTAGCTACGTCTCTCTCTATAATCTGGTGAATGATTCTTCTCTGTCCGTCCCGAAAAAGATGGCGCAAAGAGTAGGTCCTATGCCCAAAGAGCTCTACAAAAACTTTATCTGCCTCCTCAGGGAACCCCCTTTGAATCTCAGCCATCCATTGTCTGTTCATATCTTCGTTTATAAAATTTCTTACCCCGCATAAAACTTTGTGACCTCCTTTATAGTAGGACGCAAAAAATATGTCTTGCTTTTCGTCCGTTATAACGTATGTTAAGGAGGCTTGCCCCATACAAAGAGATTCCTCCCCCTTTTCAAGAGAAAAGAGTGTGCCCGGAAATATCCTGTAATCGTAGAGCGTTACAGCTAGAGAACGTTTTCGAATGGGCTCAAAGAGCGCTTGCACAGCATAATGGGCTCCAACCCGTAAAAAGTCAACATAAAGGGGAAAAACAAAAATTTCAAAGACCTTACGACCATTTCTAAACTCACGAATATTGCTTAAGGCTCCCTCCAGACGAGAAAGAAAGGGCTCCGAAATTTCTTCCCCAGAAAGGTCCTGATATAAAGAAAGAGCATGATACGCATAAAGAAGTACCTGCAAAGATTCGATACCAGAGATATCATCAAAAAACCAACCGCAACTAGTGTACATAAAAAGAGCGCTTCGCTCCATTTCTAAAAGCTTTACCGCCCTCACTTTTTCTTCCCTCGTAAGTTCCCGCCAAGCAAAGGATTTTAAAAGTTCCTCCCTTTTTGGAGTATTTGCCGATGAGAAAAAATCGCCACAAAGCTCTCGAATCTTCCAGGGATCTTTAAAAAAACGAGCTCCCTCCCTTTCAAAGTAAGCATCGATCTCCTTTCGGAGCCAATCCAAAGATTGCCGTAGAGGTTGTCTCCACTGCTGATGCCAATCCGGATTTGCACCGCTTTTGCACCCACAATCCCTTCTCCATCTCTCAACTCCATGCACGCAACTCCACGAAGTATTCTCTTGAATTTTTACTTCCCATTGAGGAGGGAATTTTTTCAGATATTCACCATAAACTGTTAAGCGGACTTCATCATTTTTTTCGAAACGGTGAAGACACCAAGCGAGAGCCATATCTCCATATTTATGATGATGCCCAAAAGTCTCGCCGTCTGTGGCTATATGAGCTAACGCCCCTTCCCCTCTACTAGCAATAGAATTAACAAGTTTTTGAGCAAATGCCTCTCCGTTAGACAACAATGTGCCAAAAGCTATTTCATGTGCTAGGCTTCCATTGTAAAAAAATAATGCGATAGACCGTCCAGAAGGAAGCTCGCATTTATAGACGCGAGACGTATCCAGAGTTTTTTCAAGGGGATACTCCCACATAGCTCCTATACGTCTCCAGGCCTGAACCTGATGGGGAGCTAATATGGTGAAAAGAATCCCTTCCCCTGCCATGACTTCAAGAGTTTCTATATCTACCGCCGTTTCAGGAAGCCACATGCCCTCAGGGAAGCGACCAAAACGACGGGTGAAATCTTGAATTCCCCAGAGTACCTGCGTAATTTTGTCTCGCTTCGAAGCTAAAGGCATAATCATGTGATTGTAAACCTGTGCTATAGCTGGACCGTGCCCTGCATAGCGAACCTGTCCTCGTCGATCTGCATCCAAAATGGCTTGATATGTTTCAGGGTCATGGCGCTCCATCCAAGAGAGAAGTGTCGGACCAAAATTAAAACTCATTCGCTCGTAGTTCGACATAATTTTTACTATTTTCCCACCGTCACCTAAAATCCTAGCAGCCCTGTTAGGAGCATAACATTCGGCTGCTACTCGTTCATTCCAATCGTGCCAAGGCAACGCTGACTCCTGAATTTCCACATCTCCTAGCCAAGGATTTTCCCGAGGTGGCTGGTAAAAATGTCCATGAATACAAATGTATTTCATTTCATTCTCCCTCTTTTCTGAAGAAAAGAGCGCCAAAAGGAGGAAGGGTCAGAGAAAGGGAGTAGCGCATAGAATTCCCCGGCCGATCCAAAGCTCTCTGCCCACCTAAATTGCCCACTCCATCTCCTCCATAGACCTCTCCATCACTGTTCAGAAGTTCTAACCAATACCCTCCCTCTGAAACCTCCACATCATATTGAAACCTTGGGACTGGGGTAAAATTGAAAAGAGCTAAAATAGGAGGAATCCCCTTTGCCCTTCGTAAAAAACCCAGAACACTGGCAGAACTGTCGGAACACCCTATCCACTCAAACCCTCCCCGGATAAAATCCCATCCATGAAGAGACTGTTCCTCTGTATAGAAGCGATTCAAATCTTGCACCCACCGCTGTAAGTTTTTATGAACCTTTTCACCGAGTAACCACCAATCTACAGCCCTTTGATGGTCCCATTCCCTGCATTGCCCAAATTCTCCTCCCATAAAAATTAATTTCTTTCCTGGATGGGCATACATATATCCAAATAAGAGTCGTAATTGAGCAAATTTTTGGTTCAGATCACCTGGCATCTTCCAAAGAAGAGATCGTTTCCCATAAACAACCTCATCGTGAGAAAAGGGGAGCACAAAATTTTCCGAAAATGCATACATAAAGCTGAACGTCAAATCATTCTGGTGGAATTGCCTGTAGAATGGATCAAGAGACATATAGTCTAAGATATCGTGCATCCATCCCATATTCCATTTAAGGCTAAAGCCCAACCCCCCATCATAAGGAGGCTTCGTAACAAGAGGCCATGCTGTGGACTCTTCAGCAATAGTCTGAACGGAAGGGAAGCGATAAAAAATAGCCTGATTCAGCTTCTGGAGAAAGGAAACTGCCTGCAAGTTTTCCCTGCCACCATACTTGTTAGGAACCCATTCTCCATCTTTCCTTCCATAATCTAAATAGAGCATCGAAGCCACGCCATCGACACGAAGCCCATCTGCATGATAATAATCAAGCCAAAACAATGCGCTGTTTATTAAGATCTCTGCCACTTCTGTTCTTCCATAATTGAAAAGATAGCTCTTCCATTCTGGATGGATCCGTTGCTTCATATCCAGATGTTCATACAGAGCCGTTCCATCAAAAGAGGCTAAGCCATGACTATCAGAAGGGAAATGAGAAGGAACCCAATCGAGAAAAACAGCAATTCCTGCCTGATGAAGAGCATCGATAAGAAACATAAAATCCTGAGGGATACCGTATCGTCGTGTTGGAGCGAAAAAGCCTGTCACTTGGTATCCCCAAGATCCATAGAAAGGATGCTCCATAACAGGCATAATCTCTACAGCGGAGAACCCCATTTCTTTTACATAAGCAACTAAATGCGAAGCTATCTCTTTATAATTCAACCATCTTTCATCGGAAGACCTCATCCACGATCCAAGATGCACTTCATAAAAAGTAAGAGGATATTGTGCCCAATCTATGCTTTTTCTTTTGTCAAGCCACTCGTTATCTCCCCACAAATAATCCAGAGTCGTAATAACTGAAGCTGTTTTAGGAGGCTCTTCCCATAAGAAAGCAAACGGATCTCCCTTATCAAAAAACTCTCCGAAAAGAGTCTCTACGTGGAACTTGTATCGATCCCCTAGTTGAGCCCTAGGAATAAATCCCTCCCATATGCCACTTCCATCCGCTCGTTGATTCAAAAAATGAAGGGATGGATTCCACCCGTTAAAATCGCCAATGATGGATACGTGGCGTGCGCTAGGAGCCCAGAGAGCAAAATATGTTCCTTCTACGCCCTCAACGGATAAGGGATGAGCTCCCATTTTCTCATAAAGAGCATAATGAGTTCCTTCCTTAAATAGATAAACGTCAAATTCCGAGAAGAGAGAGAATTTTTCCTGTTTTTCCATTCGCCGTGCCCCTCACTTCCGAAACAAAATATAATTTTTTAAATTATACCAATCTTCCAAGTTGTTGGTGTAAAATGATCGTGCTCCCATGTTACATTTGGAGGTGAGAGCATGAGCCACAGGGGAGCTGGAATTCTATTGCCAATCTTTTCTCTACCATCTCGTTGGGCTATAGGAGATTTTGGGGGAAGTGCCAGGAATTTTGTAGATTGGTTGGCACAAGCTGGACAATCTTATTGGCAAATTTTGCCTTTAACACCTACTGAAGTGGGGCTCGGAAATTCTCCCTATAGCAGTATCTCTACTTTCGCTTGTTCTCCGCTCCTCATCTCTCTGGATGATCTTGCTAATGAAAGATTTCTAGAGGGAAAAGACCTATCCCCTCCTATTTCGCATTCTCAGCTTTCTGTGAATTATGAGCAAGCCCAAGAGGAAAAACTACCTCTTCTCAAAAGAGCTTTTTATTCTTTTTTAAGGCAGAAAGGCTCTGATCCTCTTCTCTACTTTCTGGAAGAACAGGAAATATGGCTCAAAGACTTCGCTCTCTTTGTCACCCTTCGCCGTCTCCATAACAATCTTTCTTGGAATTGCTGGCCTGAACCTTTTCGTTTCCGATCCCCTCAAGCTCTAAAAAAGATTTGGAATGAATATGAAGAGGAAATTTTCCTAACCATCTTCATTCAATTTATCGCCTATTCCCAAATGAATAGGTTAAAAAATTATTGTCAGAAACATAATATCTGCCTCATTGGTGATCTCCCTATTTATGTAAGTTATGACAGCGCCGATGTATGGAGCCACCCTGAATTTTTTCAACTTGATTCTCAACTTAAGCCCGAGTTTATTGCTGGAGTTCCCCCAGACTACTTCAGTTCTACAGGGCAACGATGGGGGAATCCTCTCTATAAGTGGATTTTATTAAAAGAAGATAACTTTCAATGGTGGATGAAACGCATTTCCTACGCCCTGAATTTTTTCCATATTTTAAGAATCGATCATTTTCGAGGACTTATCGCATATTGGTCTATTCCCTCTCATGAAAAAACCGCTGTACATGGCCATTGGGAACAAGGGGAAGGGGAGAGTTTTTTATCGTGCCTTAAAAAAAACTTTCCCTCTATGCCTTTCGTAGCAGAAAATCTAGGGATTATTACACCTGACGTGACAGCAATGATGAAAAAATACGAGCTCCCGGGGATGCTTGTTCTCCTGTTTGCTTTCGACAGTTCTATGCCACAGAACCCCTATATTCTCCATAATCACCGCCCCGAGAATATCGTATATACGGGAACACATGACAATAATACAGCTCGCGGGTGGTTTGAAGAAGAGGCTCTATTAGAAGAGAAAAAGCGACTTATAACTTATACCGGTCAGGAAGTTACCTCATTTAATGTAGCTTCAGTCTTCATTCGAATGGCTCTCATGTCTGTAGCCTCTGTGGCCATAATTCCAATGCAAGATATTCTTAACCTTGGAAGTTCCAGTCGCATAAACACTCCTTCGCTATCGAAAGGAAATTGGGAATGGAGAGTTCCCAATACAGCCTTTACAGAACAACTTTCTTCTTCTCTGTTCCTTCTTTCACAAACATATGGGAGAACCTAACAAAAAGAAGGTGAGTCGTAATGTCTTCCTATTCTCGGGCAACTTTGGGACGGGCTATTCAAGATTTTACGGGACAGGACCCTTCGTTCCGCACAGTAGCCTATTTTTCAATGGAAATAGGAATTAAATCTTCTATCCCTACGTATGCAGGCGGCCTTGGTCTTCTTGCTGGAGATATGTTAAAAAGCGCCGCTGACCTTGGGGTCCCTATGGTAGGCGTTACCCTCCTATATCGCAAGGGATACTTTGAACAGGCGTTCACTAAAGAAAACTGGCAAATAGAAAAACCTTCAACTTGGGATCCAGCTGCAGAACTTACTTTGCTGCCTAATCAGATATCAGTGTCTATACAAGGTCGTGATGTTCGAATTAGAGCTTGGAGTTATGAGATATCCGGTCTTACAGGATATACCGTTCCTATTTATTTTCTCGATACAGACTTTGAACTGAACCAACCTGAAGATCGTCAATTTACATGGTCTCTCTATGGCGGAGATATTCTTTGTCGTCTATGTCAGGAAATTATCTTGGGAGTAGGAGGTCTTAGGATCTTAAGGGATTTAGGTTACAACAACATAGAAACTTTTCATCTTAACGAGGGACATGCAGGCTTTTTAACTCTCGAACTTATGCGGGAAATGGGTTATTACGACCCTCAAAAGGTTCGAGAACAGGTAGTATTTACAACACATACACCTGTTGCAGCAGGACATGATTATTTCAAATATGACCTGATAGAAAAAACTATGTCGGAAGATGCTCTCGCCACCTTAAAACACATGATGCCTTCAGAAGGAGTTTCGATGACAGAGCTGGGATTCCGATACAGTCATTTCGTAAACGGGGTGTCAAAAAAACACGCAGAAGTAAGTCGCAAGCTTTTTAATGTGCCTAATATCCAAAACGTCACAAATGGGATACACCCCATGACTTGGATCAGCCCTGGGATAAAAAACCTCCTTTCTCGACACATTCCAGGATGGGAGAACGAACCTGGCCGTCTTATTCAAGCTCTAGCCCTACCGTCAGATGAGCTTTGGAAGGTTCACCAGGCCTCTAAGATGCGCCTTTTGACATACGTTCTTGAAGAAACCGGATGGGATTTAAAATCTGACATTCTCACTATAGGTTTCGCACGAAGAGCCGCCACATACAAACGAGCTGACCTTATATTTTCCGATATAAAAAGACTCACGCAAATAGGGCACGGGAAGCTGCAACTGATTTTTTCAGGTAAAGCCCATCCCAAAGACGAGGGCGGGAAAGCCCTTATACAAGAAATTTTAAATATATCAAATAAGGTCAATCTCTTTATCCCCATTATTTACCTCCCCAATTACACTATGGATTTAGGACGACTCATGACGCAAGGTGTAGACCTGTGGCTCAACACACCGCTTCGGCCAAGAGAAGCTTCGGGAACGAGTGGAATGAAGTGTGCATTAAATGGAGTTATGAATTTTTCTGTCTTGGACGGGTGGTGGATTGAGGGATGGATAGAAGACATAACAGGTTGGTCTATCGGACCTGAACCTAGCAGCTCAGATCTTCATGTCTATAACGAGTCACAGGATGCTTTGGACCTTTTCGATAAGCTTGAGAAAAAAATCATCCCCACTTATTACGATGATAGGAACAAGTGGATAAATATGATGAAAAATACAATAGCAATCAACAGCTGCTACTTTCATACACACAGAGTGGTAAAGGAGTATTGTGAAAAAGCATATGGCATAGCCTTTCGAGGTATGTAATGAGAGAGGAAGGTGACGTACGTTGAAAGTTCTTCATGTCGCTACTGAAATGGCCCCTCTTTCGAAAGCAGGAGGATTGGGAGATGTGGTAGGCTCGCTTCCCAAAGCCCTGAAAAAACTGAATATAGACGTACGTGTTATCACTCCCGCCTGGCCTGGAGTTCTTGAAAGAGCCAATAAGAAAGGAGAGAAGCTGACTCGTTTGCCTGCGCAACTTCACGCTGCCCTTAAATGGCAGGTCTATAGCGGGAAAATATGGAAAGCGGTAATTGATGGGGTTCCTGTTTTTATCCTCGAGAATCCTAATTTATTTGAAGGAATTCCCATATATCCCCACGAAATGACGTCAGATAGCGTGCTTCCCTTCGCCTTTCTTTCTTTTGCCGCCCTTGAGCTAGAAAAACGGACCCGTTGGATTCCAGATATTATCCATTGTCATGATTGGCCTTCAGCCTTAGTACCCATAGCGCTCTCGTGGCATAAATATTATCGTAACAAAACACTTCAACCAGCTACACTCTTCACTATCCATAATGTAGCGCATCAAGGAATATTGCCGTTTCATGTTCTAGACGAGTGGGGAATTGGGGATGAAGCTTTTACTATTTACGGGCTAGAATATTTTGGTCACGTTAATCTGTTAAAAGGAGCTATTATAACCTCAGATCTCGTAACAACAGTAAGCCCTCGATATGCAGAAGAGATACAGACACGAGCCATGGGGTATGGATTAGACGGAGTGTTGCGCGAAAATCACTTTAAGCTCCATGGCGTACTTAACGGCATAGACGAGCAGTGGTCTCCTACTTGCGACCACATTATCCCGTCTTTATACTCGTCTGAAAATTTAGAAGGGAAGAAAGAGTGCCGTAGTGCCTTGCTTAACCAGATTGGATGGAGAGAGGAACACAGTCCATTGCTTCTATCTATAAGCCGAATTACACTACAAAAAGGATATGACATTTTACTTCCAGCTCTCCCAGAATTATTGAAACTAGGGTTTCGGTGTATTTTTATCGGTTCCGGTAATCCTGATTTTGAAATGCATCTCCACAAAACAGCAAAAGATTATCCAGACCACGTTGTTTTTTTCAATGGGTTTCATGAAGAGTTTTCTCATACTGCCTATGCTGGTTCTGATATGCTTCTCATGCCTTCTCTCTACGAACCTTGCGGCTTAGCTCAACTGATAGCCTTACGCTATGGAACTGTCCCCATAGTAAGAGAAATAGGCGGGTTGGCAGACACTATAAAAGATGCCGATCATGACAAGGAAGGATATGGATTTACCTTTGAAACCTACACCGCCTCCTCTCTTTTTGAAACAGCTCAAAGAGCATTTAATGCCTTTCGTGACAGAAAACGTTGGGAAGAGATAGTAAAGCGTGGCATGGGGCAGGATTTTTCATGGAATGCATCATCACTCCACTACAAAAAAATTTACGAAAGCGCTCTCATGAATAAAAAGAAAGGACGGTAAAGATTCTACCGTCCTCCGTTAACTCCATTCGTTTGAAAAATAGATGTCCAATAATCATAAAAATAACTGGAATACGTTTGCCCATCTGCTAATGGCATAGAGAGTCTTTCCTTGAGATCAGTTTCTATTTTACCTGAAAGGGCAAAGCTATTTCCAGCCTCTTCAAGAGCATCGAGATATCTATTAACACTGTCCGCTGCCTCTACGCTCCTTTGATGAAGGAAGTCGGACTGTGATCGATATATTTCCAGAGCTACATGTCCTCCTTCTATGTTTTCCGCTAAAACATGCATATAGCTGCTCAAAGAATGGAAAGACTTTTCTTCAGAAAAACTGCCACTTCCCATCACAACAATGGGAAGCGGCTCCTTTCTATCTCGAAAACAAAGCTTCACTCGAGGATTGTCAGGGGATGTCTCTGGACGAAAACATGGGAGAAGCCTGTCAATAAAGGCCTTCATAATAGCAGTAACCCCTAAAAAATGGAGCGGGGTCGCAAGTATCACCACATCAGCCTCTACAAAACATTTCAGCAGCAGACGCATATCGTCTTGAAGAAGGCACCGACCAGGAGTTTTCGTCCAACAATATAAAGAACCAAGACACGGATGGATAACCTTCTCACTGAGAGAAATTGCGTGGGTTTCTGCGCCTCCTCTCCTTGCCCCTTTTAAAAACGTGTTTATCATCATAGCCGTTGCCCCTCGCGAACCGCGGGGGCTCCCGTTAAAAGCCCATAGCCTCACCAATCTCACCTGCTTCGAAATGAAAAATCAGTTCAATTTTAAAATGTTTTTGAGCCCTTCCTGAATAGCCTCTTCCAGAAGTTTCTCTGGTTTCTGTTCTTTTTCGGCAGGCTGCTGTTCAGTAGGCTCTTCCTGAGATGGAGTTGGAGCTGTCTGCTCTACAGGTGCTTTCTGAGGAACCTGCTGCTGCGCTCCCTGAGGGGCGGGGGCTATTTTAACACTGGAAAAGCTGGGATCAGCAATAGTTCCTCCTACATAAAAAGATACATCTCTGAAATCAGGCTTTTCCAATCCTGTTTTAGCCCCCGATAGGGCCCCTCTCACCACATCTTCCAAAGATTTTCCTGAACCCGCGCCAAGAACACCCGCTACTCCTCCAAAAAGAGCATTTAATACCTGTATATTTGCGTTTCCACTACACTGAAGCCCTAAGGAAGTATCAAATCCAATTGGACCGGAGGCCTTAATGAAGCGATAGATCGGATCTCCCTCCACAGCCGTCGCCTTGGCATTATCGAGAAGAATGCGATGCGTTTCCAACTTAAATGGAGCTACTACTGAAACAAATCGTATAGACGAAAGGCCATAAAGAGCTGCCCCTACCTTTACCGCTTTGAAATCTGTAATAGCCCCTTCTCCCATACGCATTTCGCCTTTTCCATTCAACGAAAACTTTTTGCCGAAGGTTCCAGAAATAGCAGCTGACCCTTTCACTTTTCCTTGAATATGACCTTTCAGCCCTCCTGTAGCGTCTTGTAAAAGAGGATCCACGTCTACATTTTCCATGCTTACCGTTTTACTGAAAAATCCCTTGCTAAAATCTACCTCTCCTTTCCCAGTGGCTGCACCACCATAAAGGCGAACCCGACCTTCTGGGAAAAAGAGAGTCATCCCCTTGAGGATAAAGGGGTATGAGATATCATCGAATTTTATTCCAGCTATGGAACATGCCGGGGAAGAAAGGGTCCCCTTCCCGCTACTGGTACTCCCTGAAATAGTTCCATCAAATTTTACACTAAAAGATCCTGTCGGTTTATATGCAACAGCCTCTGGGAATCCCGATGAAAGAGAAGCTATGTCAAGTCCTTTGCCATCGAGGACAATCTCAGCAGCAGGAGTTTCTTTTTTAAGGTAGAAAGCACCGGAAGCAGTAAGCGAACCACCGCCAACAGCTGCGTTAAAATTCTTTAAAGTCAGTTTTTCAACATTGCCTACAAGACTCCCCGTCATATTTGTGAAAGACAATCCGGAGAAGGCAATTCGCGGAGAGTTCATATCCACCGAAATAGAAGGATTATCAGATCGACCTTTCAACGTAATGGAGCCATCGAGGGTCCCCGACATGGGATAGGATAATTTTCCTGCACGAGCTAAAACACCGAGATCCCCATTTTTTACTGCGAAAGAAAGATCTACATCAGCTGGCTCTTTAGGCTTTATTTTAACCGTTCCCGACCCGGAAACTTCACCCGCCCCAAGAGTGGCACGAGCCTGGGTTAGAGATATCCGTTCCTGAGAAACATCAATACGAGCTGATATTTTCTCCGCACCTATACCCGCAAAGCCCATAGCACCAGCAGAAAGGTTAAGTCCCACCTCTTTAGGCACCCCATCTTTGAAAGTAAACGCCGTTCCCATGTCCATATTCGCAACATATCCCTGCCCCATAAATCCAAGACGTGTTGAACGAAGAGACATCTGCACACCAGGAGTAGAAAGAGTGCCAGATACATGTGCCGTTCCTGTTACTGAACCACGAAGTTCATACTCCTTTAAAACAGGGACGAAAGATTCCAGAACTTGAGGCTCTACATTGGGAACTTCAAAAACAAGATCCAGAGAAGGAGACGGCTGGGAAATATGAGCTACGGCTCCCCTCCCCACAAGAGGAATTCCACGCCATCGACCTTTCGCCGTAGAAACTGATAGCGTGTCATTTTGAAAAATAAAAGCTAAAGCTAGATCATCCATAGCTTCTTCCCCTACAGCTATATGATTAGACCATACCGATCCTTCTAATCGAGGCTGAGCCATACGTCCTTTCACAGTTACATCACCACTTACATCTCCTATAGGTTTCACCTTGGGAGGTTTAGGAAAAGAAGCTGCGATTTTACCAATATCGAGACTTCGTGCCGCAACATTGATATTAAGAAGGGGATCCTTTTGAATTTGAGCTACCGTGCCTTTCAATGAGAGAGCCCCTTTGTCTAGCATAGACGTTCCATTTACAGTGGCAGTAGAATCCTTAAAAACAACGGTCAACATATTATTTCGAAGATCCTGCCCATAGACTTCGATTTGTGAAGCTTTTAAATCTATGTTCCCTGAAAGTGCCGTTACAGAACCCTTTAGGGAAACTGAAAAAGAATCCACGGTTCCCTTAACAGAAGTCAGGGCAGGAAATTTATCTCGAAGATTGGCAAGAGACGCCTTCTCACCTCTAAGGGCAAGATCCAGGGATGGCACTTTTCCAGGAGCAAATGCCGCTGTCGCTCGTCCTTGAAGAGGCAATGCAAACACTGCCCCCTTCAGGTTATCGAGATCTAAGCGGAAATTCTCATATTTCAGGTCGCTCTCGACCTCCTGTACTGGATACCCTGCTAGAGACGCACCCGCAAAAGAAAGATGACCTTGAAGTTGGGGATTATCCCACGTTCCATTAGCAGAGAAACGAACAGAAAGAGTTCCATCGTAACTATCCATAGGAAGAACTGGCCAAAGGTGTACAATTTGAGCTACATTCAATTTATTGAGATCCCCTTTCAACGAAAGGGTAGGCATGACACTTCCATTGACCTTTACTTTCCCATCGCCCACACGTAGATCGAGATCTTTCAGGTCCAGTCCCTTTTCAGTCCGCTTCAAAGCAATATCCCCTTTAACCGGGACACTATTCATGGCTATATCTAGAAATGTTTTTATACTTTCCCGACCAAGAGAAATTGAAGCTTTTGTGATAGAAGTCTCCCCCCACGGAGAGCGGACGGCTCCTCCCTTTAGAGCTACCTCTTCTACTGGAATTTCTCCACCACCAGCTTCCACTTTCATAGAAGCAATCTCTTTAGCTAATAAATCCGCATCTGCCATAATACCTTCGATTGTCACCTGAGAGAGACGAGGATTTTTCGACAGAACTGACATAAGGTTTATTTTTACCCCAATCGACTCCGCCGAGAAGAGAACGTTCTCTCCCTTTCTTAAGTGAAGACCATAGAGCTTATATCCCCGCAAAGGATTGCCCATGACACTATCGATAGCAAGATCTGCCCCCATGATGGTAGCTGCGGCCTGACTAGCCTCTCGTTTTACCAAGTCTCCGCCAATATTCAAACTTCCCACAATGAGAAGTAAGCCTACTATCCCTACAGCTACAAAAAGAGCGAGGGTCATTTTTCTACTTCGTTTCATCCATTGCACCTCCTCGGCGTCTTCCCGTCTTCTCCTTTTACCTATTGTTGCTCCTCACAAAACCGTCCTTCCGCAACTATTACTGTTTTCCCTTTCAAGTAAGCATGGCATTGACTCTTCGACTCGTTAAATTGCAGAGATACCCAATTTATTCCTCCAGGATTATGTACCTCCACTGGTGAGGACATATCGAAAACTATAGCCGAGGCAATAGCTGAAGCTACGGAACCTGTCCCGCAGGAAAGAGTCAGATCTTCTACTCCTCTTTCATAAGTGATACTCTGTAACGTAGACTGGCCTGTTTTCTCTACAAAATTAACGTTTGTTCCCTTGGGAAAACGTTGCGTATCATGCCGAATTGCCCGTCCTATAAAAACCAGCTCATCTCTCGAAAAACCATGGAGATCCTCCACAAATAGCACACAATGAGGGACTCCAACTACAAGGTATACGAAGGGGAAAGTCATTCCTTCCACTGTAAGATTCTCCCCCCAAAAACCTTCTGAAAGATGTATCTCTCCCATATCAAGTTCTACATAAGCTCCTTGAACTGTAGCACGAATCGCACCAGCTAATGTCTCAAATACCATTTGCTCCCCTGCCAGCATCTTTTTTTGAGCATACCTGGCAATACATCGAGCTCCATTTCCACACATTTCCGCTTCTGAACCGTCGCTATTGAAAAGCCGCATTTTAAAATCATACGTCTTCGATACCTCTACGACCAAAAGCCCGTCGCCGCCTAAAGATTGACGGCGCTCACATACCTTTTGAGCAAGAGCAGATAGCTCTCTGTCAGATAATTTCTTACCCCGATTATCTATAACCACAAAATCATTGCCATTCCCTTGGATTTTAACAAATTCCAACAAAGTAAACACCTCGTATTATTCATTAAAAATGGCAGAGGTTTTCCTCTGCCATTATTGTACCGTACCTTTTATAAGAAGGCTTCCGTATTTTCCTCAGGCTTTTTGCTCTATAGGTTTAGAAATAAAATAGAACAAGGCACATGATGCAAGGGCTCCTATCGCCAAACCAACGTAAACAGATATTCCCAAGGCCAGAAGAGCATATCCCACAACAGCCCCGAAAGCCGCAACAAAAGCATAAGGCATTTGAGTATTTACGTGATCCATATGATCTGCTCCACTAAACATGGAACTCATAATAGTGGTATCAGAAATAGGACTACAATGGTCTCCCCACACCGCCCCTGCAAAAACAGCGCCAATAGAAGGAAGCAGTATATCTACAAGCTCAGCTCCGTGATTTTGGGCTACAGAATAGACAAGGGGAACAACTATAGGCATAAGCACTCCCATTGTGCCATAAGAAGTACCTGTACAATAAGAGATAACCGCTCCCACAAAAAAAGTGAGGAGAGGAATCCATGCAGGAGATAGAGCACTTCCAGCCACTCTTACAATGTACTGGGCTGTCCCTACTTCCTTAATGGCAGAACTAATAGCCCAGGCAAAAATAAGAATAAGGGTGCCGAAAAAGATAGAGCTCATGCCCTGCAGAAAACCATAGAAGAGCCGTTCCCATGTAGCGAGCCCCTGAATTTTAAAGAAAATAAGAGTGAGAAGCACTGCTCCCGAAGCTCCCCATACTAAAGCCTTCGAACTGTCCCCTTCTCCCATGGCAACTGGCATAGAGACTTCCGGCCATCCCCCAGTTATAAGAAGCATTAAAAGGATGAGCCCCACCATAAAACCAAGAGGAATAAGAAAATTTATAATGCGCTTCGGGATACCCTCTTCTGGTTGCAAGTCAGCCTGCTTCGTGTTAATAAGAGGCTTAGCACCTTCTCGCAACACGTGTCCAGTAGTTCGGGCTCGACGCTCTGCCTGAAGCATAGATCCCATATCTCGCTCGGAATAAATAACATATGTTAGAAGAATCAAAGCGATAATGTTATAAAAAACAAAGGGAATGGAGCGAAGATAGGCAATGTAAGGAGAATACGTAATTCCAAGGTTGTTGAACTGATTCCCGATCTGCCCCACCATATATGCCACCCATGAGGATATGCCGGCAATACAAGCAATAGGTGCCGAAGTAGAGTCTACTATATATGAAAGTTTTTCTTTCGAAACTCGATATTCATCTGTAATGGGGCTCATTGTCGTCCCAACAACGAGGGCATTTACATAGTCTTCGAAGAAAATGATGAAACCTGAAAGTTCAGCAATGAACATGGCTCCCCTCGCTGTTTCAACCTTTTTCGTAATCCAGCGAACTATTGCCTCTATGCCTCCCCCAATTTGCATAATCCCCACGAGCCCACCCATTGTAAGGCTTGTAAGAACTATTCGAGCCCCCCAGGGATCTCCCAAATTATCCCACAGGAGCTCTACTGCTTTCCCAAAACCTACAATGGGATTCCACCCTGCCACCATAGTACCAGCAAACCAAGCTCCAATAAAAAGAGAAGGAATTACCTCTTTAGAAATAATACAGAGACTAATAGCAATGAATGGTGGCAAAAGAGAAAGAATTCCGAAATCAGGTTTGGCCTCCCCCTCTGCTGCAAAAGCTATACTGGCAAAAAACAGCAGCGTTACTATTACTAGACCAAATTCCATTGGAACTTTCCATCGTCTCAATCTCTTCACCATCATCACTCCCTTTTAAAATAAACTCCCCCAATACCTCCTAAACTTACTAATATCCAGTCAACTGCGCCAAAACAAGGAGGCCCATCTGTACAAGGTAGGAAAGTCCAAAAAGAGGAATAAAGAATTTCCACCACTGCTCCAACGTAACATGGGCAATGCCACACATAATTACAATATTAGCCGACGTAGGGAAAAGCAAATTAGAGAAACCATCACCATACTGAAAGGCTAAGATAGCCGTCTGGCGTGTTACTCCTAAAATATCAGCTAAAGGTGCCATAATAGGCATCGTTGTAGCAGCTTGTCCTGACCCTGATGGAATAAAGAAATTGATCAGCGTCTGGGTAAAAAGCATACCCTGGGCAGAAATAAAACGAGGAAGCCCTGAAAGAGGAAGAGATAACCCGTAAATAACAGTATCTATTACGTTCCCATCTGCTAAAACAACAAGGACACCCCTAGCCAACCCTACAACAAAAGCACCACCTACAACATCACTACATGCGCTTGAATACTCTTTAGCGATTCTATTAGGCGACCAACCAGCAGTGAGTCCGCTCAATATACCCATAGATAGGAAAAGTCCACACAGCTCATTGAACCCCCATCCCCTTTTTAATGTCCCGTAGACAAGAAGTACCATAGTCACAGCCACTATGGACAAAACGCCCCTATCTCTCCACGATGTAGAGTTATTTTCTATATCCTCCTGTTTCATAGCGACATGGTCATAGTTTGTGCCGTTCACCAAACTAGTCGAAGGGTCTCTTTTTACTTTCCTGGCATATCGCAAGGTCCACCAAATAGCAATAGCTGTAAAAAGAGCCCAGTGAAAGAAACGGAACCCTAATCCCGAGAAAAGGGGAACCTCTGAAACTTTTTGAGCAATACCAACGGTATACGGGTTTGTCATAGAAGCAGCAAAACCAATACCTGTAGATAGCCCAACAATAGCCAAACCAACCATCGCATCATAACCAAGCGCAATAGCAAGGCCTACAAAAAGAGGTATAAAACCGTAAAATTCGGAAAACATGCCAAATAATGAGGCGCCTAAACTAAAAACAATGGAAAATAGAGGAATGAGAAGAACGTCTTTCCCCTTAGTAATATGTAGAAGCCAGCTAACAAAACTATTCATGGCCCCGGTTTTTACTACAATGCAAAAAGAAGCATACGGGAGGAACACTAAAAAGATAATATCTGCCGCAGCGACCATGCCTTTATAAATGGAAATCATGGTTTCAAAAGGTCCGACAGGAGAAGGCTCCACTGTATGATAACTTCCAGGGACAAGAACCTGCCTCACCTGGTTAAGTCCAATTTCGAGAGCTTGGCGATCAAACTGCCCAGCTGGCAAAATATGGGTAAGAAAAGCAGCAAAACAAATCATTAAAAAGAGCAGCACAAAAACATGGGGCAATTTGAATTTCTTTTTTTCTCCGGGCAATGTTGAGCTCGTCGAAACTTCTTCCTTATAACTCATTATGTCCATCCTTTCTCTGTCCAAAGTGAAATATGTAGAAACTAAGAGCGCAAGTGTTCAGGAATTTCTTCCCCTCGAAGAAGATCGTCGTAGCTTTGACGCTTTACAATAGCATGAGCTTCTCCTTCATGAACAAGGACCACTGCTGGACGAGGCAAACGATTATAGTTACTCGCCATAGAGAAGGTATAAGCACCTGTATTAAAGACTGCCAGAACATCTCCTCTCCTGATAGAGTCAGGTACCATAACGTCTCGCATCAGCACATCGCCGGACTCACAGCATTTACCCACTACGGTTACCTGCTTTACTGCCGGTTCTCCCATTTTATTTGCCAAAACTCCCCAATACTGAGCTCCATACAGTTCTGGTCTTGGATTATCCGTCATACCACCGTCAATTCCTACGTATGTCATAGCTCCCGGGATCTCTTTTATGCTCCCTACGCGATAAAGAGTAATTCCAGCTTCCGATACAACCCATCGCCCGGGCTCAATAAGCACGGAGGGGAGAGAAATACCCTCTTTTTCTGATTCCTCTCGAATTCTGGTCATTATGGAATCTGTAAAATAGGCAAGGGGCTTTCTTCCCTCATCAGGTTGCTGTGGAACGCCAAAACCTCCCCCTATGTTCAACTCCTCTGTAACAAACCCTATATTTCGAGAAAGGGCCCCCATCCAATGGACCAAGACATCTACCGCCAAGAGGTGTGACCGATTGCTTTGAAGTTGTGACCCCACATGAAAATGGAACCCTTTCAGAACCATATGGTCTGAATCCATTACACGCCGAACAAGTTGTTCCAAAGAGGAGTCATTTAAAGAGAAGCCAAATTTAGACGTAGAATGCCCTGTAGCTATATATTGATGGGTTTCAGCATCTACGCCTGGAGCTATTCTAAAAAGAAGAGCTGGTCGTACGTCTATGGTTCTTGCAGTTTTTTCAACAAGCTCAAGTTCTGATTCACTATCCACAACTATTCTACCTACCCCTGTCTGCATGGCTAGTACAAGCTCTTCCTGAGTTTTGTTGTTCCCATGAAATATTGTTTTCTCCATAGGGAACCCTGCTTTATAAGCTGTATATATTTCTCCGCCGGAAACCACATCAAGACCTAACCCTTCACTGGCAATAATTCTGGCCATCGCAAGAGTTAAAAAGGCCTTGCTCGCGTAAACGGCCCTCGTCCCAGGATATTTATCGAGAAAATCTCTTTTAATTTCACAGCATCGCTCTCGAATCGCCGTTTCTGATACGACATAAAGCGGCGTTCCGAAAGTGTCTGCAAGCTCCACCGTATCGCACCCATCAAAAACAAAATGTTTCTCCTCAGCAAACATCTCTGTTCCTCCTCATAAAAAAAGCAGCCCGTCCCCGAAGGGACGAGCTGCTTATGCTCGCGATACCACCCTGCTTGGATATTCTCAAACAACGAATACCCCTCTCTCGTCTGATAACGGAGACAACCCGGAAGCGTACTCCAAGTTTTTATTTTCGCTTTCTCTTTCCGCTTCAGCTCTGCAGGTTTTGAGCTTCCCGACCGTGATAAGAACATCTCTCAGTCTCTGAATGTTCATCCCTGGTATCACTTTTACATCGATTCTGCGCCCTGCTTCATCGCCATTGCTTAAAATATTTGGAGGTATTATAACGAACACCCATTACTCCGTCAACATAATAAAAACTAAATTTTCATATAAATTCCTGAATTGCACAAGACAAACGTTTCACTCCGTCTATAATTTTCTCCTCTCCCACCTTGGCAAAAGAGAGACGCATCCAGAAACGTCCCTCTTCAGGTTTGGAGAAAAATATTTCCCCAGGAATAACAGCCACTTTATGTTTAGCCGCTGCCAAATATGAAAGATCCACGCCATTCACCCCATGGAGCTCACCCCAAAAGAAAAAACCACCCTTGGGAACGACACTTTTAAAGCCTAGAGGATTCAAATATTCTTCCACCGCTGAAGCCATAGCATGACGGCGCTGAGCATATACAGCTCTAATTCTGCGCATATGATGTAAAAATTTTTCTTGCGACACAACATATAATACGGTTTTCTGCAAAAGAGAGGACACTCCTAGTTCTAAGGTCAATCGTAAATACACGGCTTTTTCCATAACTTCAGGGGGAAGCACCATCCAGCCACATCGAAGACCAGGAGCAATAATTTTTGAAAAGCTACCTAAATACACAACATGATTCTCTTTTTCAGCCATACTTAAATATGTACACGCAGGTTCCTCATCAAACCATAATTGACGATAGGGGTCATCTTCTACAACAAAAACATTATGTCTCTTCAACACCTCAAGAATTATTTTTTTCCTCGCTGCAGAGGTGCTGCGCCCTGATGGATTTTGGAAAGTAGGGATCGTGTAGAAGAAACGAATTTTTTCTTGAGATAAGAGAGTCTCTAATTCTTCTGGGATTGGTCCTTCTTCATCGAGAGAGACCGGGAAAAATCTTGCGCCTTCCTTGGCAAATGTCAACATTGCCTCAGGATATGACGGATTTTCGACTATAACTCCATCCCCTTCTTGCAAAAAAAGTTGGGAAAGGATATTAAGCCCCTGCTGTGAACCAGTTGTAAGGAGAATGTTTTCCGCCCCTTTTTCCCCTGAGTACAGACCCTCTTTCGCCATCCATACTGAAATCCACTCTCGCAAAGAAGTATCCCCTGCTGTATTCGGATAAGCTAGAACAGAAGGTTCCGATAATGAAAACTTCAGCCCTTCAGCAATGGCCTCTGTAGGGTACAAATCTTCAGAAGGTTGTCCTGCCGCAAAAGAAATGACACCTGGACGAGAAGCAAACGCCATCATTTCCTGGATGATAGATGGTTGTAGCCGCAATGCTCGGTGGTTAAAAAGAGACTCCCAATACATGTCATCACCTCATTGTAATAATATCTTACTCTTGACATGAAAAATAATTCTGTTAGCATTTTATTATAAACTTTAAGGCATATTCTATATCATAAATAAACAATTGTTTACCATGGAGGTGCGTATATAATGAAACAAATTTCCGTATTTCTCGCTGTAACTCTTCTGTTTTTGTGTTTTCCTTTTCTTGCCTCTGCTGCAGTATTGGGTAGCAATACAATTATAGTAGGGACAGAGAGTACTTATCCCCCTTACGAGTTTCGCGATGAAAAAAATAACCTGCAAGGTTTCGATATTGAACTTATGGAGACTATCGCCAGAAAGCTCGGGAAAAAGCTTGAATGGGTAGACATGCCTTTTGACAGCCTTATCCCCTCTCTTTTGGCAAAGAAAATTCATATTGTTGCCGCAGGGATGAGCGCTACACCTGAACGGGCTAAGCGAGTCGCTTTCTCTACTCCTTATGAAATCTCCATGAGTGCCTTTATTGTACAGGCTAAGAACAATTCGATGAAAGAACTCAACGACATGAAGGGGAAAACTATTGCGGTACAGCTGGGGACAGTTCAGGAATCTTTCTCCCGATCTATAGAAGGAGCGGCGGTAAAGACCTTTCAGAAGTTTGACGACTGCGTGCGAGAAGTAATACTCGGCAGGGCAGACGCTTCTCTCATGGACATTCCTGTTGCGAAAAAATTTTTGGAGCAAAGGGATTTTGAAGGAGAAATAGCCGTCGCATTCAAGCAAGAAATTACTGGCGCAGGCAAGGCTATGGCTATTCATTTAGAAGAAAAAGATTTTCTCAATGCTGTTAACAAGGCACTACAGGAAATAATAGATTCTGGAGAACTTCAAGACCTACAAAATAAATGGTTTAATAACTAAAAATTCCATCTCTAGAATTAAACAAAATCATTAACGGGGGAGGACCTATCTATAGTCCGTCCCCCTTTATATTCTTTTTTACAACTACACAATTACCTGCCTCAACACATAAAGCTGGGCCTTTAGGAATATATTTATTAAGCCATGATATGGCCTCGGCTGAATTCAAGAAAGTTTCCCCAAGGAAGGGAAGTCCCGGCTTTTCAGTCATGAGAGCTGCTGGATGGCCTTTCAGATCAAAAACAACCTTTGACGCGATAAAAGCCGGTATAGTAAAATTTTTTGACAGTTCGGACATGGCCAATTCCGGAGCTTCCATAGCAAGGGCAAGAGACTGAGCGAAAGTACCAGGACCAGCCCCATCTTCCAAACCTGCACAAAGAAGAATTCCACCTCCCGGGGCAAGGGCTTGCAATACAGCAGAAATAGATTTTGTCGCCTGATAAAGATCAATATCGTAAGGATATCCTCCACAGGAAACGAGTACTAATGGAACTGATTCCTGAATCCACAACGTTTGAAGCAATGAGGCTATCTCCGTTCCGTAGCGCCAGGCACGAATCGGATGTCCTGCTATGTAACAATAAGGGGAACCAGAACTATCTGGGATAACATTGAGCAGAAAACCTTTCCGCGTCCGAAGAACAAGTTCTTCATATTCAGCCATATCTTCTGCCACAGGGTTACCTTCCAATCGCCCACATTCTACACCCGAAGCAAAAGTCTCCCCTTCCAGACACAGGCTATGGTTATGTTGAATAGAGATGCCGTCAGATACACCTGGCAAGAGAGACTTTCGTCCCCCACTAAAACCTGCGAGATCATGATGTACTATTCCTCCCAGAAGGATAAGACTATCTGCTTGAGCCACAGCCTCATGAAGAATAACCGGCGTACCGCGACTGGTTTTTTCTCCTGTATCGATACCCTTTAAACTATCATGGGGCGAAACCACATCGCCAGCAAGAGGAATATCTTCAAGAAGCATTTCCGTCTCTTCCCTTGTGGGCAAACGATGCTGACCTCCACCTATAACCCATGTCACGGGAAAACGTCCACCAGATCTAATTTCTCGTCGTATAGCTTGGGCCATAAGGGGGACTTGTTCCCACGATCGAGTAGCGTCGGGAACAACAACCGTTATGTCTTTTACATAACGAAGCATCTCTCGCAAAGAAGGGCTTTCATAAGGAGAGCTCAACGCATTTTCAGGAGAGTTAGGAAGGGGCTTGTTTTTACTTTGTACTCCGCTCAATACTGCTCTATCTAAAGAAATTTTTATTTTCCTTCGACCTAAAGCTAAGGATATGTTGGACTTCATATGTTTTAAAGCCCCCCCTTCCATTCATAAAAAGTTTTAGGGCGCCCTGGACGGCCATCTGGAGAAGCTGTTAATCGTACAACCATTCCTCGATCCGCCAGGAAGTCAAGATATCGATGAGCTGTTACATACGCAAGTCCGCTTGCAGCCGCAACCGCATCGCAATCCATAGGCCCCTTATGCCTTTTAACGCAATAGATAATTTCTCGCATCGTATCTATGCTAATACCTTTTTTACGAATATCCCAATTCAGTTGATCCCTGTAATTTACCAACTTTTCGTGGAGCCGAAGGCGCGCACGAAAGTCTGGCATCCTAAGGGGTTTCAAAATAAAATCATCGGCCCCCGCCAAGAGGAGGCGAGAAGCCACGTTTTCCTTATCCATTTCTGAAAGGCCAATAAGAACTACTTTTTCTGACAATCCCCTGGCTTTTCGAATAAGCTGCAAGCCACTGGCCACCGGCAACCAAACATCCATCAACAGAAGATCTACTTCATCATCCTTCACCCAACCTAATGCTTCCTCAGGTTCCACAGTAGAAAAGAAACGCCAATCTTCTTCCTCCGCCATTTTTTCCAGCTGGTAAAGAACATTTCGATCATCATCTATAACGCCTATATGAAGAGTCGTCAATCCTTTACTCCTCCCACACTGTCGTCGCTTATTTGCCACCGTTTATAAACCGCTAGAACACCCATAAATAGGATTATGCCCAATAAAGAAAACTTCCAACCGATGCTTGATGAAAGCTGTTGTGAAGGTTGTACGTTATAAGGAATGCCATACTTCAAGCTGAGATCTTTTAAATTTAAAAGATGAAGGACAGGATACCCCTCTCTCAGAGCTTTCCCTATAAGCCCATCCCCGCCATGATTAGAGGATGTTGGAAGATGAAGCCCTCCAGGTAAAGAAAGAATTTCTTCATCCTCTCCCATATTGGCATGGGATCCCCCAATGCTCACAACAAGTTTAGGAGAAAAATTTCGCACAAGCCTTATCTTTTGATCTATCATTTCCTGCAGATCTTTTCCACGAAGAATGGGAACGCCTTCTTCTGCCGCAGCCCTCTCCATAATGGCTATTCCTTCAGGCGCTATACCACCGCCATTTTCATCATTGCCACCAAGGGTATAATATTGAGCCTTGCTATGCAAAAGGCCTACCCTTCGAAGCTCTGAAGCCATTACAGGCCAAGGAGCTTCCGGCACATTCGCCCCCCATGTAGAGGCTCCCAGCGATACTACGAGAGCGATCTGGAAACCGCCATGTTCTGCAGCCTCTAAAACATTAAGCAACAAGCCTGGAAAAGAGGAGGAAGAAAAGATAGCAATCCTATCTCCTTTCTTGAGGCCTAACCGATGAAATTCCCTGAGAAAGATAGCAGACCAACTTGGTTGGCACGCTGTTCGTTTCGCCTCTAAGCTTCCGAGGGTCGTCGTTAAGGGACTCCATTCCAAGCCAATAAGACCGAGCTGCCACGGATCAGCTCCTCCTGCTCCTATATGAAGATCTTCGCGCCACCGCCATAAATGCAGCTCAGCCTGACGAACGCGCTCCCATACTTTCTTCTCTTCAATGGAAAGCCCCTGTTGCCGAGGGAAAAACCATAGAAACAGTAGGACAATTGCAAGAAAGGAGAGAAGCAGACGGTTCTTCCATATAAAACGATGATAGCGCTGCTGATAATCCTTAATGTCGTCGTATTGTGAATATCCCATTTTAAGCACCTAATATCTGGCCTAGAAAGACCACACTCTCAAGAGTCATCGCCGTAACGATAGTAACGATAACGGTACCTATCAACGTATCCCCAATCCCCTGCCTCTGCATATCTGCGGCCATAAGCCCCGGGATAACCCATCCCAACCAGAGAGATGAGGCGGGGAAAAGATGGTCTAAAAAAAGCTTGGCTCCTAAAGCCATAATCATGGCAGTAGCTATCCTCTGCCGCCCATATATGCCTGTATATCGTACCACTCCTTCCAAAATCAAGGAAAGAAGAATAGCCGTCCCCACAGCCCAGGCCACCCCATGAGGATCATGAATCTGCAACGCAAGGATTCCGGGGGTAATAATGCCGCCGCAAGAACGACCTGTTCTATGATAGAAAATCATGCCAAGGACAATTCCAAGGCCAATGGTTATAAGCTGAACATCATGCATGGTCTTCACCTTGTTTCCCTTCAATAAGAAGTTGAAGAGGCACCCCCGCTACATTGCCGCATCCAAATACACGCCCTTCTTCTTTTATAAGACGTTTCAAAGCATCAACAGAGAGGACCTCTCTATAAAGAAGGTGTGATTTAAAAGGGCGATCTCCCATAAGAAACGACCTCTTCCATTGTTTTTTTTGTAACCAAGGGAGAAAGGCTTTAAGCCGTTCTGGACGGTCTCGTCGATTATTAAAAAGCACTGTGGTTCCCTCCATAGACCACTGAAGGGTATTGAAAAGCCTGATCGTAGTCTCAATATCGTTAGCAGAGAAAGCAACAGCAAGCTGGCTTCCATCAAACGACAGAACCTTAAAATCTGCCATATCTGGCGGAAGAGACCTCACTGCTTCTTCACCCTTCTTCTCGTTTAAACCTAGGCAAGAGAGAATTGCAAGAACTATAGACAAATTTTCATTTACCCATTCAGGAGAGGAGGAAGAAAAAACCGGAGGTGCTATATGAATATGACACCCCTTCTCTTCTAAAGCTGTAAGCAAAGAGAGAGACCTGGCCGTATTCTCAGGAATAAAAACAGTAGCTCCTTTGGGGATACCTCCTGATAAGGCTCGAACGGCCCCTATCTCGCCAGCTCCCCACGCATCTTGATGGTCAGGACGGACATTAGTGAGGACAAGAAGAGCATCCTTCCCCATCCACTGCGCAGCAAGACGCTGTAAATCTGGGGCCACTGCACTATTTTCCATAACGATGGCTTCTGCTTCAGAAGGAATCGAAGAGAGCCACCACCGCATCTCTTCTACATGCCCCCCAGAACTTCTCAATATGGCTCTTTCTCCAGAAGGAGAGAGCTCCCTTGGAATGACACCGGTAATTCTGGCCCACGTTCTGAGGCCACAAGCAGAAAGAGCAGCGAAGAGAAAACGGACAACGCTGCTTTTCCCCCGACTCCCTGTTACCACTATTTGTACGGCCTCTTCATGTTTTACATCAATACGCTTCAAGATTCTCATAGGAAGGATTGTATCACGGAAGAAGAAACATCCTACGCGTCATAAAATCGAAACCAACAAAATTCTTAACCCTATGCCACATAAGACCAACCCGCCTGCTATCTCTACGTACTTCCCCAAAATGCGCCCTGCTTGGAATCCCAAAAAGACCCCAAAAGCCGATAAGCCGCCAGTAATTATTCCGGCAGGAACTGCCAATAGAAGAACTGATCCCTTCAGGGCTGCAACACCTATCCCCGCTGCAAGAGCATCAATAGAAGTAGCTAATGCAAGAGATAACAACATGGCTCCATGAGTATGATCTTGTCCATTACAACTTTTTTCTTCCTGAGATTCCCGGATCATATTCACTCCGAGAAAAAACAAGATGACAAAGGCCACCCAGTGGTCGTAAGCTTCAATAAAGCCAAGCAACTGAACTCCTAAACACCACCCTATCAAAGGCATGGCAAACTGAAAACCGCCACAAGCGGCTCCCATTCGAAAAGCAGGGGCGATGGAAGGCGCGGACAGACAAGCTCCTACGCCTATGGAGACTGCAAAAGCATCCATAGAAAGAGCAGCTGCCGTAAGCAATATTTCTAAATTTGACATAATCTACCCTTCTTTTTCAAAACAGTGTAAACATAACACTTATGACCCTCTAATAATTATTTTACCCTAAAGCTACATCTAATATCATCATTACAGTGAAACCAATAAGGACCCCCATAGTGGCCTGATCTCCATGTCCCCCTTGCTGAGATTCTGGAATAACCTCTTCCACAACTACAAAGATCATGGCACCAGCGGCAAATGCCAAGGCATAAGGTAGAATAGGGCGCGCCACAGTTACTGCCAAAGCGCCTATAACACCAAAAAAAGGCTCTACAATTCCAGAAAGCTGACCATACCAGAAGCTCTTACTTGGTGCCATTCCTTCCCGACGCAATGGCATGGAAACAGCCATCCCTTCAGGGAAATTCTGAATGCCGATACCCAACGCCAAAGCAGCAGCTCCTGCTAAGGAAGCAGATGGGATACCAGATGCTACAGCTCCAAAAGCAACGCCTACCGCCATGCCTTCAGGAATATTATGAAGCGTAATGGCCAATACAAGAAGAGTCGTCCTTTTCCACGTTGTAGAAACACCCTCCGCCTCGTTTCGAGGCAGGCCTAAATGAAGGTGAGGCAAAAAACGATCGATAATACGAAGAGAAACTCCGCCAAGCATGAAACCCGCCGCTGGAGAAAGCCAAGGCAACTTCCCCATTTCCGTCGCCATATCAATAGCTGGAGCCAATAAAGACCAATAACTCGCCGCAATCATCACTCCTGCAGCAAAACCTAGCATAATATCGAGCAATTTCTGGCTCGGGTTTTTTCGCAGAAACACAACAGCCGCACCAAGAGATGTAAGCCCCCAAGTAAAGAGAGTCCCCATTAAAGCCTGCATCACAGGACTTGCGCCAACAAGGAAGTCTATCATTCTCTATTTCACTCCATTTCTATCCGTAATGTTATGTAGCTTTAGATCAGCAAAAATGCAGCTCTATTTATACACAAACTTTATTATATTTATATTACTATACATATGAAGAAGGTGAGTCGGGTGAAAAAAATAATCTCTCTCTTTATAATCATACTGGCTTTTTCTACAGCACCTTTGCCTGCATGGTCTGCACCAGAAATTCTTGCTGTCTGCGGACCTTGCAGTAGGGCCTTCCTGCCTGTAGCAGAGGAGACTATACGAGAGCTTGGACTTGCAGAAAAAGTAACAGTTCAATTAACTACATGCCTCGGTGAATGCGGAGCCTCTCCGGTCATAGAATTTAGGGGAAACATTTACGGATTTATGACTAAAGACAAACTAAAAAACCTGTTAAACGATACGTTCCCTCATTTAGATGAAAATCACAAAAAAGAAGAATTTATTTGATTTCAACCGTAAAAAACTGAGAATCGATTTTTCTTTTCATAAAATAATCTAGAGACTATATCAGCCAAAATGTCGCAATATTTTTATCTCTTGCTTTTCACTTATTCAGGAATTTTTTCAGACACCCTGTTATTATATTTATAGTTAGTTATAAAAAGGGAAATATATTATCATTGACAGTCCCCACAAAGTTGTGGGATCATCAATTGTTTATGAGAAAAATAGATGAAGTATCTTCAGTCAGGAGGAAATGCTATGGAAGAGCCCATTATCGCTCTCGAACTTGAGTACAACCAATGGCTCGATCTCTGCACAGAGAAATTCGGGCTCCAAAGGTATAGAACGGATCAGATCTGCCAGTGGATTTATCAGAAAAAGGTTTTTAATATTGCTGACATGACAAATCTGAGCAAAGAATTGAGAGAAGAATTAGTATACAAACTTTTAATTTTGCCCCCCATGCTTGTGCGTCAGGAAATATCGAAAGACGGCACAAGAAAATTTCTTTGGCAATTACGAGATGGGGAAAGAATTGAATCGGTACTTTTATCTCACGGGAACCATATGACCGCCTGTCTATCGAGCCAAGTGGGTTGTCCGCTAGCTTGTTCTTTCTGTGCTACAGGACAGGGAGGATTTGTACGCGACCTTTCCGCTGGTGAAATAGTAGGTCAATTTCTTGCCATGGAAAAGATCGCCGGCATGGACATTAACAATATTGTTTTCATGGGAATGGGGGAACCCTTTTTAAATCAGGAAGCTCTTTTCAAAAGCATCAGGATTTTTAACGACCCTAAGATGCGAGGACTCGGCGCTCGTCATATGACAATATCCACGTCAGGGATAGTTCCTGGAATACAGGCTCTGATAAAACTTCAAATGCCCGTAAAGCTTTCTGTCTCTCTCCATGCAACAAACGATGAGCTTCGAAATAAGTTAATGCCGGTAAACAGGCAGTATCCATTGGGGGCTCTTGTGGATGCCCTTCGGGAATATCAAACTGCCACAGGAGATCGCATAACCATAGAGTACGTTATGATCGATAAAGTAAATGACCTTGTCGAGCAGGCTTACGAACTAGCCACTCTTTTAAATGGCCTTTCTGTCTACGTCAACCTTATCCCCTATAACCCTGTAGAAGGAAGATTCAAGCGTTCCTCCGCTGGCCGCATTAAAGCTTTTAGCGCGGTGCTTTCCGAAATGAACATAGAATTTGAAATTCGACGAGAAAAGGGATCTGATATCAATGCTGCATGTGGCCAGTTGCGAAGACGAGATGGGAAAGACGCAAAAAACTAGTCTAAAAGACCTGGAAAACGGCAGGAAGGCGCGGATAGTGACCCTTCCCTCAGGAGAGAGCAGGCGGCGTTTAGAAGCCTTGGGACTTCGGGAAGGCAAACTGGTAGAAAAAGTTTCTGGAATGCCTTTCCATGGTCCTGTTACTATTATTGTCGACGGGCGACAAATTGCCATAGGCTGGAGAATATCGTCTCGTGTAGAGGTGGAACCCCTTCTGGAAAATGATTTACATTACGATTCTCTAGAGAAGGAAGAACCATGAGCATAGAAAAGAAAACAAGCAAGACATTACTTTTAGTTGGAAATCCAAACGTAGGGAAAAGCGTTATTTTCACCAGATTAACGGGAGTTCGCGCCCTCTCTTCCAACTATCCGGGCACAACTGTGGGATTTATGGAGGGATGTCTGCGCTATAAGTCTGAGGCCTACCGTATTATTGATGTACCAGGAGCATATACCCTTGATCCCACTAATGAGGCAGAGCAAGTCGCCAGACGCATGATAGATGAAGGCGCCGATTTAGCAGTTATAGTTCTTGATGCCACCGCCTTGGAGAGGAATCTCTATCTCGCCTTCCAGACCATGGAACGAGGGCTACCAACTATTATTGCGCTTAATATGGTTGACGAGGCCCGCCATCGAGGCATCACTATAGATGTAGGGAAACTAGAAAGCCTTCTCGGAGTTCCTGTAATTCCTACTGTTGCTTTAAGCGGCGTAGGAATCAGCAAGCTCATAGAGCGAATTCCCGAAGCTAGGACAGGACATGTCGCTCCCCTTTCCAGTGAAGAAAGATGGCAAAAAATAGGGAACATTATTGGACAGGTTCAAAAAGTTGTTCATCGACACCATACTCTTCGAGATACTCTTGAAGATCTATCTGTTCATCCTCTTTGGGGGGGTCTCATTGGAATTTTAGTTATAACTGTAAGTTTTTATGTCATTCGTCTTATAGGAGAAGGCCTTATCGATCATGTTCTGGACCCCCTTGTAGCAAAATTCTGGATTCCTCTTTTAATAAAGTTATCGGAAGCATTGGAAAGGTGCCCCCTCGCACAGCATCTGCTTGTGGGGAGCCTTATTGATGGTTCAATCAACATGGAACAAAGTTTCGGGCTTCTCTCTACAGGACTTTATGTTCCTATCGTCATGGTATTACCTTACGTTTTTTCTTTTTATCTGGCATTAAGTTTCCTTGAAGATGTAGGATATCTGCCTCGTTTCGCCGTTCTCTTCGATGCGCTCTTTCACAGATTAGGACTCCATGGCTACGCAGTGGTACCCGCTCTGTTAGGGTTGGGGTGTAACGTCCCTGGCATTCTTGCTACACGAGTTTTGGAATCGGAGCGCGAACGCTTCATAGCAGCTACGCTCATCTCTGTTGCCATCCCATGCGCCGGACTTCAAGCCATGATTGTGGGGGTTATAGGACATCTTGGAATTCGTTACGTCTTTATTACCTACGGAGTCCTTTTTTTAGCTTGGGTTATCATCGGCCGAATTCTCCATATGACCATGCCAGGATATAGTCCTGAACTGATCGTGGAGATTCCGCCGTATAGAATACCCTCTGTGAGAGATCTCTTTTTTAAACTCTGGTTCCGTTTAAAAGGTTTTTTTAAAGAAGCTATTCCTCTAGTCATGGTCGGCGTACTCCTCATTAACGCCCTTTATATGACAGGAGCTATCACTGTTATTACAGGCATACTCAAGCCCATATTTACCAACCTGCTTGGCCTCCCTGCCGAAGCCGCAGCACCTATTATTATGGGACTGCTTCGAAAAGACGTCGCCGTAGGAATGCTGGCCACACTAAACCTCTCCCCTTCTCAGCTTGTAGTGGCTACCGTAACTCTCGCTATGACCTTCCCCTGTATCGCCACATTCATTGTCCTTTGGAAAGAACTCGGCGGGAAAAAGATGGCAGGAAGCCTCGCTATTATGATCATATCAGCCTTAACGGCTGGAACTCTTTTACGAATCGCTCTCAGCTTGAGCTTTTAAAGGTTCTTTCTCCTTTTTATATAAAGTTCGAAGGGCCCAAAAAGAAAGGGTACTCGCGCAAAACACGACCACATATGCTACAGAGTACCCTTCTTTAGCATAGTGTCCCAGTGCACTGCCTGGGAAGAAATCGAGAATGGCACCTGTCCCCCATTGATAAATAATGACCGTCATATAAATAAAAGCGTTGACAATTCCCATAACAGCTCCCCGAAGATGGGGACGGGCCACATCATTAATTTTTGCCGCGTAACAAACTGCCCCTCCGCCAGTACTCGCTCCCAAAAGAAATCCTGCCCCTGCTGCTACATATATAGGAAAACGAAAATAAAGAAACCCTGTAATAAGAGCCAAAGAGAGCGAAAAAAACGTTGAGAACACGAAGAGAAGAATATCTCTGTTCCTTTTCGAGCGCCCCCAAAAACCTGAAAGAAGAGTGCCGACTACCACCCCAACTCCCATAAGCGAAGCCCATCCCCGACAATCAGCAACAGATCGACCGTAAACAGCAGAAAACCAGGAAACAGCCCATAACGCTTGTAAAGAAAGGATAGACGCCATGGAAAGACTCCAAAGAAGCGTCACGGAACGGGCAACAGGCGAACCTGTTACAAAAAGGAAAGCTTCTTTCAAATTATGAAGCAATCCTGAAGATGAGGAACTATTTTTAATATACACAGGATCTTCATGTCTCACCCAAAAAAGGAAAGTAGATAACAAGAGACAAAAAAGGGCAAGAGCCAGAGACACGTTGCTCATGCCCCATCTATCAATAGCCGCACCTAAAGGAGCCACTCCTATCACTGTTCCCATGTTGCCGCACGCCAATGTAATTCCAGAGTAGAACGCGTAAAGTGCAATGGGGAAAGCGGCAGCCTGAAAAACCAAAGCTCCCATAAATAAAGGAGAAAAACCTAACCCCATAAAAAGCCTCCACAAAGAAAGAGTCATAACTGTCGGCTCAAAAATCATCATAAAGCCACCTAAAGCTGTAAAAAACAATCCTATAGAAGCAACTCTCATCGGACCGAACCTGTCGAGCAGTACTCCGCACACAGGCTGCATAGCTCCATAGGCGTAAAAGAACAAGCTCGCTATAAACCCAGTCATCGTCGCGCTAAGGTTTAAACGAGCTGAGTAAAGAGGCATTACCACGGAAGGGGCGATGCGAAAGAAATATGACATGAAATAAGAAAACAACAACACGACGAAAATAAGGTACGCTTTCCTTCTATGCTCCTGCTCTTGCCTCATGATGCATAATCACTCCTTATAAAAAGAGTGCCCTTCATAAAGGGAGGGCACTCAATATATTTAAGGTTCAATATATTCTAAGAACGTATCTATTCCTGATCTGTTTCTGAAACTATCTGCGTTCCAGCTTCTCCTTTCAAGGCTGCAAGAACTTGATCAAGGCGAGCTATAATAGCTCGATCTCCTCCATCTTTAACAAAACGAAGGGCTGCTTGAACTTTAGGTCCCATGGATCCCGCTCGAAAATGTCCCTCTCCCACATACTTTTCCATCTCTTCTATCGTAACTTTTCCTAAAGGCATCTGATGGGGTGTATTGTAATTAAGAATAGCGTTGGGGACATCTGTTAGAATAACAAAAGTATCAGCATGCACGTCTTGGGCCAATCGTTCCCCTGCCAAATCTTTATCGATCACAGCTTCCACACCATAAAGACGGCCCTGCGCATCTCGACAAACAGGAATGCCACCCCCACCAGACGCTACAACTATAAATCCTCTATCGACAAGCTCTCGAATAACCTCTTTTTCTATGACGTTTTTAGGTTCAGGGGAAGGGACGACCTTTCGCCAGCCTCGTCCGGCATCTTCTATCCATCGTTCGCCCTTCTGTGCCATGCGAAGCTCAGCTTCTGCTTGGGAATAAAAAGGCCCTACAGGTTTTGTAGGAGCGCTAAAAGCCTTATCGTCAGGATTTACTTCTACCTGAGTCACAACGCAAACCGCATCTTTTTTCAATCCTCGCGCCATACACTCATTATGGAGAACCTGGCACAACATATAGCCAATAAATCCTTGACTCTCTGCTCCACAAAAATCCAACCCCATAGCCGGAACCTGCTCCCTAGACATCTCATTTTGAATAAGAATGGCACCAACCTGAGGACCGTTTCCATGAGTTAGAACCAGTTCATATCCTTTTTCTACAATATCTAATAGCTGTTCTACGGTGTGAGTTATATTAGCCAGCTGTTCTACAGCTGTTCCCTTCTGGCCCGGCTGCAGAATGGCATTCCCTCCTAAGGCCACTAAAACTCTCGAGCTCACGACTTCACTCTCCTATCATTGAATAAGTTACAAATACAAATAATATAACCCTATCTCGTCGAGAATGAAACGGTCATAGCCATTCTGCTTTGTAAAATGGCCTCCTTGAAAAAATGCTACAAGGAGGCCATGGATTTGCTTTTATCTCTCTTCTCGCTGTAGAAACGCTTCTATTTGTTCCAACCCCTCTGAACCAGTATCCACAGTCATTGCAGATTGTACAGCTTTTTGGGCAGACGCTACATCTTTAAGCCCATTTCCTGTAACGACCAGCACTACACGCTCATCGGCTTTCAGGCGTCCCTCTAAAGCCATATGTCGGAAACCTGCGTATGCTGCCACTCCGGCAGGCTCAGCAAAAACACCTGTCAAGCGAGGCAATTCACATAAGGACTCAAGAATTTCGCTGTCTGAAACAGCAACAGTTGTTCCTCCGCTGCTACGTATAGCATTTAACGCCTTGGCCCAGTTACGAGGAGCGCCAACAGAAATGCTGTCAGCAATAGTATTGGCCGCACCGAACTCTACTCTATTAGAGCCAGCTTGGATAGCGCGGTGAATCGGACATGCCCCCTCGGCCTGAACGCCAACAATAGCAGGGATGGTCTCAATTAGCCCTACTTGTTTAAGATCGTAAAAGCCTTTATACATCGAACTGACGATGCAACCATCCCCCACAGATACAAAAACAATGTCTGGAAGATCCCAATTACACTGCTCCGCAATCTCCATGGCGCAGGTCTTCTTCCCTTCCACTAAATAAGGGTTGATTGCGCAATTACGATCGTACCAACCATGATGTTCAATGGCTTTCATTGCCAGTTCCACTGTTTGAGCATAATCTCCACGCACAAGAAAAACTTTCGCTCCATAAACTAAAAGCTGAGTTACTTTTGCTATTGGGGCTGTTTCGGGAACAAAAATAACGCTGTTTAATCCCGTTACTGCAGCAAACCCCGACAAAGAACTTGCCGCATTTCCTGTAGACGCGCAAGCCACTGTAGATTGTCCCTGCTCTAGAGCCATTGTTACAGCAATTGCGCTAGCTCGATCTTTCAAAGATGCAGTTGGGTTACGACCATCATCTTTCACTTTCACCGAAGCAACTCCATAGCGCTGAGCCAGCTTCGGTTCGTCGTACAGCGGAGTCCACCCAACCTGGAGGTTAGGGCGAACGGAACCTTCCTCTACTGGCAAAAGTGCATCATAACGCCAAAGGGAGTGCCGAGAATCGGCAGCCAGGGAACGACGAGTGAACGTCTTGGCAACTTCTTCATAATCGTAAAAAACATGCATCGTTCCATCAACGCCGCAATGAGGGCAAGTCTTTACCCCTGCTTCCTGTGCAAACGTACGCCCACAGAGAGCGCACTTCAAAGCAACTACTTTAGACATAGCAAGGCCTACCCGAGTACCGAACGAATAATACCCATATAACCGAGACAGGCCTTTTCAAGCTGGTCAATCTCAATATATTCGTCAACTACGTGAGCTAACGACTCTAAAGACCCTCCAAAACCAATCGTCGGAATTCCCGCTTTCCCAGCATAATAGCTCCCGTTAGTACAGAAAGCGTAATGAGAAAGTTCAGGGTTCAACCCAGCCTGGCGCAACCCACGTAAAGCTGCGGCTACAAACCAGTTATCTTCAGGGAATAGCCAGCCGGGCGCGTAACGTGTTGCCTCTATAGGGGCACCGGTATAACACATTTCGCTTCCCACAGCGAGAGCTACCTTCGCATCGAGTTTAGAATTGCGCTTCTTCTCTTCATCAATAATCTTTTGGATCTGATCTAAAACTTCGGCATCAGTTTCTCCTACAAGAAGTCTTCGGTCATATGTTACGCGGCAACGTTCTGGAACCACACTCGCTCCAGGATAGGGAGAGGAAATAATGTCGGTTAATTCCAAGATTCCCTTGCCGAGAACGGGTTGCTCTTTAGGCTGAAACTCGCGCTCTATGGCAGCAAGGAGAGGTACCATTGTTTTAACGGCGTTCAAACCTACATCAGGATTTGATGAGTGAGCTGATTTGCCGTACGTTTCTAAAACAACTTCTGCTCGGCCTCTCTGTCCCCGCTTAAGGTTTAAAGAGGAAGCCTCTCCAATAACGACGCAATCGGGATTCCAGCGTTTCCCTATCGCCTCAGATGCAACTCCTTCAAAACATTCTTCATGAACGGATCCTGCAACAATAATTTCTCCATTAAGGTCGGCTCTTTCTTTTTTTATCAAAGATGCTGCCATAATGGAAGCTGCCAAGTTCCCCTTCATATCTGATGTTGCCCGCCCATATATACGTCCATCAACAATTTCTGCGCCGAAGGGGTCATGGGTCCATTTCGAGGGATCTACTATTTCCACATGGTCCATATGTCCTTCAAAGAGAATACGACGGCCGCCACTACCGAGAACAATCCGCCCAGACACGTTTCCGTAATGGTCACGTTCTACGGAGTCAAAGCCAAGTTCCTGCATGCTGCGTTCTACAAAATCAGCCATCTCTTTCTCCTGCCCTGAGAGGCTGGGGCGGCGGATCATTTCTCTACACAAGGAGACGAGAGGCTCTCGCCAATCCATACTCATAAAAACATTACCTCCTCACTAAGATAAAACAGCGACGGATATAAAAATAACAGCGATATAAGGCAAAGAACCCTGGCCTCTATTTCTCGAACCGTACGACTTGACCAGCTTTCTCTTTCATAACAGCCCCATCATCAACTACAAGCCGTCCACAGACTATGACGTAAGGAATGCCATTAGCAAACTGTTTCGGATTTTCGTAAGTAGCAGTATCGATTACCGTCTCAGGGTCGAAAATAGAAATGTCTGCCACGTATCCTTTTTTGAGAAGCCCTCTATTTCTCATCTTGAAGATAGAAGCCGGGCGTCCTGTCATTTTATGGATAGCCGTAGGAAGATCTAAGATTTTACGTTCTCTCACATAGTGCCCCAATATGCGAGGGAACGAACCATATACTCTGGGATGAGGATGAGCCCCTAGAATTCCATCTGTGCAAGGGTTCTGAAGAGGGTGAGCTAAAATTTTCTCAACATGCTCTTCGTACCCATAAAAATCTACGAGGCCTACCACCATCTCTTCCTCAAGAAGAACATCGAAAGCCGCATCGAGAGGATCTTTCCCTCTCAGCTTGCCTATCTCGATCATGTTTTTCCCCACTACATCAGCATTTTTTGCTGTTTTAACGAATGTAACAGAGATATTCTCCATTCCGGCAAAGTCGATAAAGTTATCCCACCCATGGATACCATCTCGAATATCCCGTTTCATCCGTTCTCGCGCTACAGGATCGGCTAAACGAGCTAAAGCCTTATCAGCTCCGCCGTCATGAACCCATGGAGGAAGAATAACACTGAATGTCGTGCTTCCAGCCGTATAGGGGTATTGATCAAAGGAAACTGCAATTTCTTTTGATGCAGATTCCAGCTTTTCCATTACAGCATCAAAGAGATGGGCATTTTTCTTGCCACAAACTTTAAAATGGGAGAAGTGAATGGGGCAACCAGACTTCCGGCTAATACGAACAACCTCGTCCATCGAGTTTAAAATATCATCAGCCTCGCTTCTCTGGTGAATCACTAAGGGGAGGCCATACTTTGTAAGGACCTTCGTAAGCTCAGCTATCTCGTCTTCTGAAGCGTAATTACAAGGGGGATATATTAAACCAGTAGACAACCCCACAGCTCCATGTAATATAGCTTCTTCCAAAAGGTCTTGCATTTTTTTTACTTCATCTTTTGTGGCAGGACGATTTTCAAGCCCCACAACACACATTCGAATATTTCCGTAGGGAGCAAGGTACGCTAAGTTCGGACCTAAGGGTTGAGCTTCCAACCGGGCAAGATATTCAGCGGAACTGTGCCAATCCCATTCCACCTCATATTGCCCCTCCAATCCTGCCATAACTTTCTTCCAAACATCAATATACTCAGTTCGAACTGGAGCAAGAGACATGCCGTCTTGCCCTATAATATCCGTCGTCACACCTTGTGTCGTTTTATTCGCAATCTCTGGCTCCACAAGAGCTACAAGATCAGAATGGCTATGAGTATCGATAAACCCCGGAGTCACTGCTAAATTTCTGGCATCAATCACTCGTTTGGCTTCAGCATTCTCTAAATTTCCTATAGCCGCTATAACGCCACCTTCAACAGCGATATCAGAAACAAAACCAGCTTTCCCATCTCCAGCGTAACAGGTTCCATTCTTTATTAAGATATCGAACAAAATAAAATCCCTCCCCTCAATCTTCTTCTCCTATGTCCCCAATATTTTTCAAAAATCACCACGGTCCTACTACAGACGCTCCCAAAAGAACCTCCGGGAGCCAACATGACAATGCTGGCACATAAGTAGTCAGGAGCAACACTGGCAAAGAGACCAGAAACAAAAATGGCATCATCGTTTTCGTTAATTCAGCGGCTGGTACCTGCGCTAATCGAGAACCAACGAATATTGACATGGCAAAAGGAGGTGTCATAACACCAATTCCTACGTTGACAACCATCATGGCTCCCAGGTGAACCAAATTTACGTCAAGTTCCTGCATAAGAGGAAGCACGAGAGGAACAACGAGGATCAAAATGGGAATACCATCCAAAAACATTCCCAAAAACAGGAGGAAAATATTCAACATAAGAAGGATAAGGTACTTGTTTTCAAATAATGTCAACATGAACGTTGCTACTTCCTGCGCAACTCCTTGGCGCGTAAGGAAACGAGTCAATATCGTTCCTCCGGCAAGAAGCAGAGTAGTCATTCCAAAGGTGCCAATTGTGCCCGACAAAGCTTTCTTCAACTTTGCATTCGTTAGCTCACGATAGGCAAACCATCCTACGAGGAGGCAGTATACTGAGGCGATTCCGCCGGCTTCGTTAGGGGTAAAAATACCACCATAAATGCCGACCAGAATCAATACTGGACATCCCAACGCCGGAATAGCAACCCGGCCAGTGTGAAGTACGTCTCTAAAAGACTCTTTGAAAGTTGTTGGAAGCTCAGGCTTCTCGCTGCTTTCAAATGTATAACGATCTACCATAAAGTAATTTAAAAGCCCGTAACCAATCGCAAGCACAAATCCCGGGAAAACTGTGGCAAGAAAGAGAGCCGCCACTGACTGTCCCGAAAGGAGACAATAGATCATCGCCGGCACACTGGGAGGAATCAAATATCCCAGATAGCTTGAAGAACAAAGCAGAGCTGTTGTATAAACTCTCTTATAGCCAAATTTCTCCAGACGCGGCACCAGTAAGGGGATCAGAGCGGCGATACAAGGGACAGACGATCCCGTTAAAGCCCCTAAAAAAAGGGTAGCTACTATTCCTACAGCCGTAAGCCCTCCCTTGAGCCGCCCTACGAGAGAGTATGAAAAATTGACAATGCGATCGGCTAATCCTGCCTCTGAAATCAAAGCTCCAGAGAAGACAAAAAAAGCTATAGCCATAACCGTCGACGAATCTAATGCGTGGAAAAATGTATTCGCCATAAAGGCTGTAGAGCCACCCATAACCAAAAGGCCCAAAGCCGTTGAACCTATAAAGAGCCACCCTATGGGGAAACCCAGAACGATCCCCACAAGAAAACTAATTAGTGTGGTTACTGTTCCGATGTCTATCATCTATTCTGCCTCCCCTTCATTTGCTGAAATCCAACGAAGTTGCTTCAGCTCGTAAATATCGCAAGCCACATGCCATCCATAGTGAAGAATAGCAAAAACAACCATAGCTCCCATCGCATATGTGAGCCAGCTCATATTGAACCAGCGAACAAGGGTCGCGTATTCAGGGTATTTAAAAGCCCTTTTTAATACTTTCCATGTAGACCCACTCATAGAAATTATCATGAAAATGGTAACAACACTTTTAACAATATCGAACATTGCTCTCTTTGCCTTGTCATTCCCACACAAACAATCTGGAAGAATATCTACAGCAATATGAGTTTTCTGGGATGCCCCATACGAAATAGCAATATAGATTGTGAAAATAAATATGTACAACATAAAATCACTGATCCACATAATCTCAAAATGCAACCAATACCGATTAACAACCTGGCAGAACGTGAGAATAATTGCTGATAAAAGCCCTACGGAGGCTAGGAAAAATTCCACTTTTTCCAAATACAAGAAAAATTTTTTCATTGTAACACTTCCTTCTCTCTGAAGTGCAATCCCCTCTATCTCAAAATAGGGAATAGGTTAATCTACAGTAAGGGAAGAAATAAGGAGGCAGCCAAAGGACTGCCTCCTTAGATTTCATCTACTTCGCCGCTTTTTCGGATAAAACCAGTTTCCGATTCGCCTCAAGCTCAGCAAGAATCTTTTCGGTCATATTCTGACCAGGATAATGCTTATCGAGCCAAGGCTTGCACAGTTCGTTCCAAATGCTCAAGACATTTGCTTTTTCACGGAATGCGGCTCGCTCTTCGTCGGTAGGATAATAAATCTCGAAATTCTTCTGATCTTTCAAGAACGCCTGGAATTCTTCTGCCATACGCTCCTGAATTGCATACTGATGAGCCTCTGCCTCTAGGGCAGCTTTCTCTATAGCAGCTTTGAGATCATCAGGAAGCTCTTCCCAAAGATCTTTGTTGATGACAACCTGGTTTGCATCCCAGCACCAATCAAGGGAGGTGTAATACTTTATAACCTCGTAATGGCGCTCCTCCACAAGAGAAGGCCACATTGACCAACAACCATCGACAACTCCACGAGACAGAGCATTATAGAGCTCGCCCCAAGGTACGGTTTCCACAGTCATGCCTGTTCCTTCAGCCATATTCTGAAGTCCTCTTACACAGCCAAGAGAAGAAGAAACTCGCATTTTCAGGTTCTTGAAATCTTCAGGGGTCTTAATGGGCCGTGTATTGTTTCCAACACCATAAGATCCTTGAGACACGGTGAAAAGGATATGCATTCCGACTTCGTTCATAGCCTTTTCCATTGGTGCATACAAGCATCCATCTGGACGCTTAAAAGCCATCTTACACTCTTCCCATGTCTCAACAGTCCAAGGCATCCAGTTAAACATTCCACCTGGGACGAGGTTTACATAAGGTGCCACTCCACATATTTCCACTTCGCCATCCTGAACGGCATGGAAAATTTCATCAAGAGTGCCCAGCTGGTTATCAGGGAAAAACTCGACTTGGATTCGACCATCACTATATTTCGAGATCAACTCACAGAAAAGCTTGTAGGACTCCCCTTGAGATGCTCGAACTGAGGTCTGCCCAAAACGCCACTTATACTCCGGTTCAGCTGCTCCCGCAACAATGGCAAAACCTAAAGACAGAACAACCAATACGACGACTAAACTCTTTCTCCAGAACCCAACTTTAGACATCATGTAACGCCTCCTTTTTCATGCGCAGATCCTTCCGGAAGTGCAGTTCAAGAGCCCTAAAAACGCAACGACTTTCCCCTCGCGAATTAATACTCCCCAAGAACAGGATAACGTTTCTCCGCCGTTCGCCCTCCCCTCGGCCTTACTGACGAAGAAGAGGTTGCGACAACGCAACCTCACATCTTTAGCCCGCTACATCATATTAAACAAGAAGTCCTGTAAGCCTATTAAATTCATCAATTCTTTCGTCAATAGCATCGGCCATTTTATGAATAGAACCCCAATACGCATCGTAGTCGTACCACTGATCATTCAGTTCCTCTGAAGTCTTCCCCTGTTGCTCAACCCATGTATAATATTTGAGATTGTGGATTCGCTTCCGATCGTAATATGAAAGTTCCTGCATATAATCGACTCCGACTCCAAAAACATGCTGGTGAAGATCGATGGCAGCATCCATCTCCGTATAGGGGCCCATTTCCTCTTCCATTTCTTTGACCCTTGAGCCGTACATTTCCATGGAATCAGTCAGAACAGTCATTATGACATCCTGTTCACTCAGCTCGTAGTACTTCGCCATCTTTATGGCCATAAGGATATTAGCCGCTCCCGAAATTCCTATAAGTGGCAGGCTTTCCATGAATGTCTCTGATATGCCACTCTTGCGCAGGAATTCCTGGCCTGCTGGTTCGTTGAAAAGGCGTATCATAGCCATACTGTCAGCATCATCTATGTCAATAATCATGTCGGTGTTCTTCACATTGTGAATCCATGGAACGTGTTTATCTCCTATCCCCTCAAGGCGGTGAGCACCAAAGCCGTTCCACAGAAGTGTGGGACACTGAAGAGCTTCTCCCACTCCAATCTTGCTCCCAGGATACTTTCCCTTCAGATAATCTCCGCTTGCAAGTGTTCCACCTGATCCGGAAGTCAACACCACTCCAAAATATCGTCCATCCTCACCACATACCTGCTGAAGGACTTCTTCCATAGCGTGACCAGTTACCTCGTAATGCCACAGATGGTTTCCAAACTCTTCAAACTGATTGAATACCATTATGTTGTCTCGAGTTTTACGCAGTTCCCAAACCTTATCGTAAATTTCCTTTACGTTGCTTTCCGTTCCAGGTGTACCAATAACTTCCCCTGCTACAGTTTTCAGCCACTCGAAGCGCTCAGAACTCATTCCTTCTGGGAGAATGGCAATAGAATCACATCCCAGCAGCTGAGCGTTATAGGCTCCTCCACGACAATAGTTTCCCGTTGAAGGCCACACTGCTTTTTGTGATGTAGGATCAAACTGGCCAGTGACAAGACGGGGTGCCAAACATCCGAAGCTCGCTCCCACCTTGTGAGCCCCTGTAGGAAACCATTTCCCCACAAGAGCCACTATTTTTGCCTTTACGCCTGTAATTTCTCTAGGAATCTCTACATAATTCACGTTGCCGAACAATCCACCCTGCTTTTTCGGCTCATTTTTCCAGGTTATGCGGAACAAATTGACTGAATCTACATCCCAAAGACCCGTCTTCTTTAGGCGCTCTTTAATTTTTTCCGGGGTATAACGATCCGGATCTTTCATCTGCTTAAAGGTGGGGATAACAATATTTCGTTTTTTTGCCTGCTCCACCGCTTTTTTGAGCCCCTCTTTGTGAATGGTCAAATCGATCATTCTTGCTCACTCCCGTTCTTATATATTCTCACTGTCTGTTCTCTTCTAGCCAATATTTTCGCTCTTAAAACCCTGCGTAAAGAGGATATTTTCCACACAGCTCCAGAACTTCACCGCGA
>ENA-UOOM01000192-UOOM01000192.1-fermentation-metagenome-genome-assembly--contig:-NODE-192-length-76084-cov-10.876902_pt1 | contig 76084 bp, 72 predicted proteins | sample MGYA00245781_ERZ724031 | MGnify/ENA primary metagenome ERZ724031 (study PRJEB28704, sample SAMN03018317) | fermentation metagenome | biome: anthropogenic terrestrial biome; feature: soil; material...
AGTTGTTGATACAAAAAAGTTTTCCACAATTATTATAAAAACGGTTGAAAGTTTGGAGAGAATAAATGAAGCATTACGATAAATACAAGCATTTTATAATAGCATTTGGTGTTTTGTTTTTTATACCTGCAAAAGTGTTCGGATTTGAAAAAACAGGACTTGTTGTTTTTATAATTGCATGCTTACTCGGTAAATTTGAGGACATAAGACGGTTTATGAAGGATAAAAAAAGGAAAAATTAAATTACCCGCCTCTATTTGCTTGAAATTTTGTCTGTATTATGTATAATATTATTTAACGCTTTAAAGCATAAATTTAATAAAGTAAAATTTTAAAGCTCTAAACTATTAAAGGAAAAAGGTAAACGGCTATGATTATTGTAATGAAAAACAAGTCCACTAAACAAGATGTGGAAAAAGTAATCGATATTCTTAAACAGCATGATCTCGACGCTAACCTTTCAACAGGTTCACAAGCCACTATTGTCGGCGTTTTGGGAGATAAAACAAGGCTTGGCAATTTTGATTTTGAATTTTTGGACTGTGTTGAAAAATGCGTTCCGATTATGCATCCATATAAACTTGCAAGCCGTGAAATGTATCCGGAAGGACGAACTGTTAAAGTTGGTGATGAAATAATCGGTGGCAAAAAGTTGGTTATGATGGCGGGGCCGTGTGCTGTCGAAAATGAAGATCAGATTATGAAAGCGGCAATCGGTGTAAAGGACGCAGGCGCAAGATTTTTACGCGGCGGCGCTTATAAACCGAGAACTTCCCCGTATTCTTTCCAAGGAATGGAAGAAGACGGCTTAAAACTAATGCGGAAAGCCGCTGATGCAACAGGTCTTAAAGTTGTCAGCGAAATTGTAGCGGCTGACCAAATTGATATCTGTGCTAAATACTGCGATATGCTGCAAATCGGAGCAAGGAATATGCAGAATTTCCGTCTTCTGCGCGAAGTCGGGCGTTCAAAAGTGCCTGTTCTTCTAAAAAGAGGTATTTCTTCAACTATTGAAGAATGGCTGGATGCCGCGGAGTACATTATGAGCGAGGGCAACTACAACGTTGTGTTGTGTGAACGGGGAATAAGAACTTTTGAAACCGCAACACGAAACACTCTCGACGTTTCCGCAGTGCCCGTAGTTAAGGAAAGAAGCAGTCTGCCGATTATAGTAGATCCTTCTCATGCATCGGGAAAATCAAGATATATTCTTCCGCTTTCTCTTGCAGGCATTGCCGCAGGTGCTGACGGACTTATTATTGAAGTTCATCCAAATCCAGAAAAAGCATTAAGCGATGCCGCCCAACAGTTAACCCCAAAAGTTTATGCTGATTTATTCAAAAAAGTTGGAAATGTTGCTGAAGCTGTCGGAAGAACAATGTAAAAATATAAGAAATTAACGGATACAACGCTATTGTCAACCCTGCATAATATTGAGGGTTGACAATAGTGTGTTTTTTTTCTATAATATGACATGAATTCGAATTCAATAAGATTCTTTAACAATTGCTCTGATAAATTAATATTTAATACCTACCCCTAACTCCTCCAATTTAGCTACTTATTTAAATAATCATCTGTATTTAAATGGAGGGCATAACTTGCGACGGGGGCTTAGCCCCCATCACCGTCTTTTTCCCCTTCCGCATAAAACAACAACAACTTGTTTTTTATTAAACTCATTATGCGGAAGGGGGCAGGGGGTGAAAACCTCAATATTTGACATAGAGTCTTCAACAAATCAGATTTTAGTAATGAAAATATATTATTTATACGCTGTATAAAGGGGAAGAAGATAATGAAAAAAGTCAATACATTAAATTTAGTGTTCTGTGCGCTGTTTGCCGCACTCACAGCCGTACTTTCACAGTTTGCAATTCCAATAGGCCCGGTACCGATTAATCTTGCCACTATGTCGCTGTTTATAGCGGGAGCTGTATTGGGTTCAAAATTAGGAGGATTAAGCCAGCTTGTATATGTTCTTCTCGGTGCAGCGGGACTGCCTGTGTTTTCCGAGTTCAGCGGAGGACTGCAGATTATTGCGGGGCCAACGGGCGGATATATAATAGGATATATTGCGACAGCATGGATTGTCGGATTTATAACAGAACATTACGGCAGAAATGTCCTACAATTGATTATTGCAATGGTAATGGGTCTTTCGGTGTGTTTGTTTATGGGTACAATTTGGTTTATGGGTGTTACAAAAATGGGACTTTGGCAGTCGCTTTCACTTTGCGTGTTCCCGTTCTTAATTGGCGATGCATTAAAAATAGCGGCTTCTATTGCTGTAGTTCCGCAGCTTTCTAAAATATTTGGCAGAATAAAAACAGGGCAAAATGTATGAAAAGCCCGATGGTTATTCGTCCTCATCACGGACTATGTATAAATTTTTTTAAAGGAAAAGGTTACAGCGATTATTTTGTAAAAAAGATGACCGAATTAACGGTGGAATTAAAGCAAAATCCAAAGAAAAAAATAATTTTACAGTGCAAAACAGATGTTCTCTGCTCTGTATGTCCACACAATAAAAATTCATTGTGTAAAAGTGCTGAAAAGGTACTTGAGTATGACAAGAAATGTTTAGAACTCTGCAGTATTTCCGAAGATGAAGTTTTGACATGGGAACAGTTTCAAAAAGCGGTACATGAGAATATTATTTTTCCGAAAAGGCTCTCGGAAATTTGCGGAGATTGTCAGTGGAGTGATATCTGCGAAAAGTTAATTAAATAAGAAAAAGACAGGCAGTTTATTTCTAAATTGTCTGTCTTTCGTTTACTCACAGTATTTTAATCACATAATTTACAAATAGTATAAGATTTATATTAAATTTTGGGGTTTCTCACCCCTCACCATCTGCCGCATAATGAGTTTAGTAAAATAAAATCACAGTCCATTTTATTATATTGACATACATTAATATATTAAAAAAAGAATAGACAATGTATTTTAATTGCCTATTATTGTTTACTTATGGTAATTTATACAGGACATAATACAAATAGTAATGACATCTATGTTAAATAATATCTTTAACAAAGGTTTAAATATAAAAGAAATTCAGCTCTAATTTGTCTTCTTATATTTACATATAGTATTTAATCTACTAAATATTACAAATTGTAAAAACAATATGTTTTTATACAAAAATTACTTTATATTATAAAATCAGAAACAGTAAAAAGGAATATAGCTGTTTTAGATAATTGATTTAGATTTACGAAACGTATATATATCTTACTATATTACAATAGGTATTAAAAATCCCGGTTAAAAATTTTAAAATATATTAAATAATGAAATGGCGGGCGAGGTACAGAGAGAAATCAGCCAAAAACAGGTGAAAAGCAGAGCAAATATATAACTAAATTAAAATAATCGGTTTTTAGCCTTGACATAGCTGCGGCGATATGTTAGTATCATACATGCAATTCATTTGCACCGTTTTTTGGTGCGCTTTTTTAATAAAAGGCGGCTCTGCAAAAAATGCAGGGTTTTGTGATGATTATTCAGATAAAATTCAGGAGGTTAAAGCTATGTCTACCTATATGCCAAAAGCCGGCGAAATTGAGCGCAAATGGTATGTGCTCGATGCAGCAGGCAAACCGCTTGGTCGTGTTGCGGCACAAGCTGCTGTTTTGCTTCGCGGCAAACACAAAACAACATTTGCTCCGCATGTTGACTGCGGTGATAATGTTATAATTATCAACTGCAAAGACGCAGTTCTTACAGGCCACAAACTTCATAAGAAATATTATTACCGTTTTACAGGCTATATCGGCCACTTAAAATCAGTAAGATATGATACCCTTATGGAAGAAAAACCATGCAAAGCCATGGAACTTGCAGTAAAAGGTATGATTCCGGATAATACTATCGGTCGTACCGCAATCACAAGACTGCGTTTGTTCGAGGGTGCAGAGCATAAGCATGCTGCCCAAAAACCGCAGGCTTGGGAACTATAAGGGAGGAGGATTAGATTATGTACGATAAAGCACCATATTTTTATGGAACAGGCAGAAGAAAGAGCTCCGTTGCCCGTGTAAGAGTTTACCAGGGAACAGGAAAAATCACAATTAACGATAGAAATATCGACGATTATTTCGGTCTTGATACACTTAAACTCATTGTACGTCAGCCATTGGTTTTGACAGATACAAATGAGAAATTCGACGTTGTCTGCCGTGTAGCAGGCGGCGGCGTAACCGGTCAAGCCGGCGCAATCCGCCACGGTATTGCAAGAGCACTTTTGCAGTACGACAGTGAAAATTTACGTTCTCCTTTGAAGAAGGCCGGATTACTTACACGTGACCCAAGAATGAAGGAACGTAAGAAGTACGGTCTGAAAGCAGCCCGTCGCGCACCTCAGTTTTCAAAGAGATAATTATTTCTCAGAATTTATTCGCGGAAACAGGACTTGTTCGTTTTTATGCGGATATGCCGCCCTCCGAAACTATACGTTTCGGGGGGTTTTTATATATTCAAATTATTTAATAAGATGACTGCTATCGGTATCTATTCGTCACCTTTTTATTAATATGTATTTATGTCAGGGGTTGTACATCCTTAACTAATATATTAGTATATATAAAAGGTAGAATAGTTATAGGAACCTTAATTAAATACCGCGGAGGGTTAATTTGAAATTACAAGAACCGAAAATAACAGGGAATCTTATAAAATCAGAAGATTTGCAGTCCACAGCGGACAATGCCGTTAGGACGGAGGACGACATCGTCGGATTTTCTTTCGTAAATGACAATTTAGAAAACTTAAATGCCCATATAATCGAAATAAGAAATTGCACTTTCGAAAATTGCAGGTTTATAAACTGCAATTTAAATGGACTTTATTTTGAAGACGTTATGTTTAAAAACTGTGATATTTCCAACAATGATTTCTCTGAAAGTGTAATACGGAGAGTAAAATTTATAGGATGTAAAACTATTGGTACAAATTTTTCCGAAGTTATGTTCGACAGTGATTCTTTTGAAGAATGTTTAAGCAGGTATATTAATTTCTTTTCCGCAAAGTGTAAGAATGTTTCTTTTAAAAACTCTGATTTTTCAAGCGGTATATTTCAAAACTGCAATTTTAAATCTGTTGAATTTAATAGATGTAAACTTACGGAAACGGAATTTTTACATACACCGCTTGCTGATATAGATTTTACAACAAGCGATATAGGCGGTATTATGCTTTCAGCGGAAGATTTGTGCGGAGCGGTTGTTACACCGATTCAAGCGTGCGATTTATCGAGGTTTTTGGGTTTGGTTGTGAAATAATTTACTTAACAATATATAAGTCTTTTGATTTTGTAAGTTACATCGCACACTATACTGGGAAAAAGTAACTTACCCGAAAAAACAAACAGCGGAAGTAAAGAATTTATTGCTGAAACTACCAACGGAAGTGTTGACATAGAATTTACAGAAGACTGAATTTAATTAGCAGTATGATGATGTAAATACTTATACTATATATATGAAAAGCCGCATTCAAAAAAGAGTGCGGCTTTTTGCTGTATTTTTAAAAAAAAAGCACAATTCATTTTCAATACGTGAATTATTGCGTAGAATTATAACCGCAACCATACACTAACATTATCAATGATTGCAAATAGTAATTTATGAGAATGTTTTTCTCATTTTTAAGCACACTAAATATTTAATAATATTTTAAAAAAGTCCATAAATGCAGTCATACCGCCAAAATAATAAATAAAATACTTTAATGCAAAATGAATATTTAAGCAAAAAGTGCTAAATAATTAATTAAATACAGTGCTGTAACATTTGTAACAAGTTTGTAACTTTAGAAATTCTTACACTTTGCACATAAAAGCATATGTTTTTGAGATTAAGGAAGGGACTCAAAATGCCTATATAACAATAAATGGAAGAATAATGGAACAAACGGTCTTAACCGATTGTACAAACTGCACAAATTCGGGGTGTAAAATAATTTGACAACTATGCATAAGGTGAATATAATAACGTCCATTAACTGATATTCAAAAATCAGGCGCGGCAGATTAACAATAAAACTACATTTATTATTATATTTGCCGATGCAAAGAAAAGGGTGAACAAATGCAATTATTCAAAGGATATAAAGCCGGAGACAAAACCACTTTTCATGGAGCTTTGAAAAGAGTGATTGCACTTGCAGTTATGATAGTGGTTACTGTCAGTTCCGTACTTACGGTTAACGCCGCTACTTGTAATGCGGTTGTTAACTATAACGGTGAAACAAAGACAGTACAGCTCTTCAGTGATGATACCAATGATATTTTAAATGCAGCCGGTATTAACCCGGGCGCAAGTGATTTGATCATACACAAAGTTGTAAATGGAGAAACTCAAATTACTGTAAAAAGTGTGTATGATATCAAAGTCTTGGCTGACGGCAAATCAGTGCTTGTCAAAGCAAATTATGGCGACACTGTTTCGGAGGTAATTGAAAAAGCCAATGTAAAGTTGGGAAAAAACGATTATTCCGTTCCGCCCGCAACAGGTATTGTAACTGATGCAAGTGATATTCAGGTTAAGAGAAAATTTAATATAAGCGTTACAGCCGATGGAAAGACTACTTCGGCTCTTGTTACAGAGGGCTCTGCGGAAAATGCAGTCAAGGAAGCGGGAGTTAATCTTGCCAAAGAGGATATTGTAAACGTCCAAAGAAATATGAATGTAAGTGAAGGACTCAATATTTCAGTTTCAAGAGTAACTTTTGACGAAGTTACAGAAACTCAAAAAATTCCTTACACAAACAGGAATGAAAAGACTTCAAGTCTCTATGCAGGCCAAACGAAAGTTAAGTCGGCAGGGAAAGACGGAAGTCAGACTGTTAAATTTCGCCGTAAACTTGTTGACGGCAAGGCTGCCGATACCGAAGTGTTGGATAAAAAAGTCATTACTCAGCCTGTGGAGCAGGTAACACTCGTAGGTACAAAGAAAAAGCCGAGCGGTTTAGCAGTAAATAACGGTAACGGAACGTTTACCGACCAAAACGGTAAAACTGTAAGTTATAAGAAAGTTATTACAGGAAGAAGTTCCTGCTATACAGGCGGTGGCACAACATCTACAGGCAGACCAGCAGCGTTCGGTTTGGTCGCTGTTAACCCAAATATTATTCCATACGGAACAAAGCTTTATATCTGCAGTCCCGATGGGAAATACGTTTACGGTTATGCCATTGCGGCTGACACCGGCGGCGGAGTTATGAAGGGAAGAATTGTAGCGGACTTATATTACGATTCATATTCACAGTGCAAAAACTTCGGTGTCCGTACAATGAATATCTATATTCTTTAAAATTAGGGAGCGGTTTTCCGCTCCTTTTTCTTTTGGATTCTTCAGCAAGTTTTGGGGATTGTGCGCGTGGGTGCAGGGAGTTTAGGTTCTTTAACAATTGCTTTGGTAAATAAATATTTAATACCTACCCCAAACCCCTCACATTTTTATTTCAAAGCGAAAATAGGCAGTTTCCGTTAAATGGGGGGCAGGGGGTGAGAATCCCAGCATTTAATATAGAACTTTCTTTTGCTGTTTTTGCTCCAATAAAAGGGGGTTATTCAGCAAGTGTTGCGGCTGCTTTGGGAATTGTGCGTGCGGGTGCAGAGAGTTTATAACCACAGCTTTGAAATGAACCCTTATAAAGACTTGACAGCACATAAAAGCTATATTATATTAGAATATTGAATAAGAATAATAAATGGGGGGTTTATTTTGCAGTATATATATTCGGCAATGTGGTTTATTGTCGGTTTTATTTTAATTTTGCGCATGGGGCGGGAAAACCGAGTCTTTTACCCTTTGGGTTCGTTTTTTATTATCCTGGGGGGCTGGTGGCTTGCAAACGCCGTATATAAAATTAATCTGTTTGAGGGAACATGGGGACTTGTACTGCGTTTAATAACTGCGGCGGTTCTTGTAGTGGCGTGCGTGGCATTTTACAAAGAAGTAAAGAAGAATGGAAAATTGTTCCGAGATTCGAATAATAAGGACGATAATGAAAAATAATTATATAAGCTTCGCTCTTGCGGGGCTTTTTTACTGACATAATAAAAAATTAAGCATAGTATGGATTGCGGAGGAAAAATATTTCCACCGTTTTAATATAGATTGTCTGCCGGGGCTTGTTCCCGGCAGGCGCTATAAATTTTATATAAGCTATGAAGTTGAAAAAACATCTGAATTAATGTAAAATAAGACGAGTCTTAAAATATTTGGAGTGATTTTAATGTTAATTGCACCCTCAGTTCTTTCTTCCGATTTTTCAAAGCTCGGCAGTGAAATAAAAAGAGTTGCCGACTGCGGTGCGGATTTAATTCATCTTGATGTTATGGATGGGCATTTTGTGCCTAATCTTACTTTTGGCGCACCTATAATAAAAGCCGTACGTAAATTTACGGACAAGCCTTTCGATGTGCATTTAATGATTGAAAATCCCCTTAATTATATATCGGATTTTGTAAATGCAGGTGCGGATATAATTTCATTTCATATAGAGTGTAAATCGGATATTCAAAAAACAGTAAACGCCATTAAAAAAGGCGGGGTCAAGCCCGCAATTGCAATAAAGCCGGGCACACCGGTCGAAGAAATATATCCGTATCTTGATGATTTGTATATGGTGCTCATAATGACAGTTGAACCGGGTTTCGGCGGTCAGAAATTTATGGAAGACATGATGGACAAGGTTAAAACCTTAAAAAAGAAAAAACCCGAACTTTTAGTTCAGGTTGACGGGGGAATTAATCTTGATACCATTAAACAGGCGGCAGACGCAGGGGTAGATATCTGTGTTGCAGGGACAAGCGTATTTAAACCAAAAGACGCTAAACAGGCAATACTGGGTTTAAAAGAAGCTGCAAAATAAAAGTAGTTGAATTTGGGGGCGAAAGCGTTGAAATTCCGACACGGTGTACAAGGTGTAAAGTTAGACCAGCAAAAGGAACTGTCGTTAAAACACAAAATAAAAAACCTGCCTATGGCGGATGAATTGCCGCTAAAGCCCAATTTTAACCTAAACGGTAAAAAAGATTACAATTATATTTTAAATGCCGCACAGAAGTCTCAAATAGTGGACGAATTTGACGGTATTCCCCTTGATAAAAAGCTTAAAAAATTAAGGGGACTTAAACCCAATATGATTGTTGCCTGTTGTTTTGACGAAGACCCATGGACTACAAGCGCAATGGCAGTACTGCGTGAATATACGGCCGAAGTTATTTCCGGGTTGGAATATGCGGCGAAAGCCTGCGGCATAAAGGAAAGAAAAATAGCCGTAGCTACTAAAGAAGAGGCTAAATTTATAAAAAGCATCAATTCGGAAGCCGAATTGATATTGGCGGGTGACAGATACCCAGCGAGGGTTCTTTTAAAAAAGAAACTCTATTCACAGAATATAAAAGCGTTCTATATAGGAGCGCAGGCGTGCCTTGCGCTTGATTCGGCTGTAAAAGAGGGCAAAGTACAGCAGGATACGGTTGTAACCGTTGCAGGCAGAGGTGTGGAGCGTTGGAGCAACGTAAAAGTTCCGCTTGGCACAGAGTTAAAAACCGTGCTTAAATTCTGCGGTGTAAGCGATAAAACAAAAATGATTATAACCGGTTCTTCTCTTACCGGTAAAGCGGTATTGGATTTGACCGAACCGGTTACACCGTCAACGAGATGCATTATTGCGATTAAAAAAGCAAAAAAAGATATCTCATATCCGTGTATCGGCTGTGAAAAATGCGCGAGTGCCTGTGTGCGTTCAATAGTACCTTGGAAAATTCTGAAAGTGATGAAAAATAAAAAGCCCGATCCGCTTATGCTTACTAATGTGCAAAAGTGCATCGGATGTCAGGCCTGCTCAGTGGTTTGTCCGTCGGGCATAGATTTGGCGGAAGTCGTAAAAAAAGCGGCAGACTTAAAGAAAAGCGGTGACTTTGAGTGATACTGAATTATGCAAAAGGGCCTTTTATAAAAAATGTTCCGACTATACCGTCTATGATGAGGGACGTTATTTTTACTCTTTCTGTTCTGCTTATAATACCTATTGTACAATACGGAGTCAGACCGCTTGTTATGGCGGTTTGTACGATGTTCGTATCTGTGATTTGTGAAATCATATTCAACTTGATACAGGGAAACAAAATAGGCGCGGGTGACGGTTCATCTTTGGTTACGGGACTTATGATTGTAATGCTTATGCCTGTTAATGCTCCGATTTGGCTTCCGTGTATGGCGGCGGTATTTGCTGTAATTGTCGCTAAAATGCCGTTTGGAGCTTTCGGACATACACCGTTTAACCCGGCTGCGGCAGGTGTGGCGTTTGCGGCTCTGTGCTACCCTCATTTGGTTTTTAGGTATATTGATTCTTCTGCAAAAAATCTTCCCGCATTCGGCGACTGTACGGGTGATATCGTAAGTTCCACTGCGGCGGTTTTAAAAAACGGACTTAAACCGAGTATTCTTCCGCTTGATATGCTTTGGGGAGCATTTGAGGGGCCTTTGGGTACTACGGGAATACTTATTATATGTGCAGGCGGACTTTACCTTTTTATAAAGAGAACGGCAAACTGGGAAATCACTGCGGCATTTTTGGCGGCGGCGCTGATTATTGCGGCATTTTGGCCGCGCATTGAGTGCAGTATGATTACTTCGGTTAAATATGAACTTTTATCGGGTTCGCTTTTATTCTGTTCGGTTTTTATGGTAACCGACCCTGTAACTTCACCTCGGACGAAACCGGCTAAAATAGCGTATGGCTTTATTTGCGGTGTCCTTGTGATGGTGTTTCGCCGGTTTGGGGCTTTTGAACAGGGTGCATGTTTTGCTCTGCTTATAGCAAATGCTTTGGCTCCTCAGATAGATGTGATTTTCAGCGGCTCTTTCGAAACGGGGGATGTGCTTTATGAAAAATAAAAGACTGCTTATAAAAGAAGCAAATACGATTTTTTTAAACGGCATGTTTTTTAAAAACCCAATTCTTGTCGGGGCACTTGGATTATATCCCATCGTGGCGGCAGGCTATAATTTAAAAAATGCCGTTGAGCTTTCTCTTTTATTTTTGTTTATATCCCTTCCAACTTCGCTTTTATTCTGCCTTATCGGCGAAATGGTGCCGCTTTCGGTTCGCCCGGGACTTGTGCTTTGCGGGTGTGCGTTGTTTTATATTCCGGCGGCATGGCTTACACAGCGGATTATACCCGGTTCAATTGAATCTCTCGGGATGCTTGCCGGTTTAATGATATGTAATTCCATGATACTTTCACGTGTAAACGATTATGCGCCAACTCATATTGGAATTGCTGTCTTTGCGGACACGTTAGGCTGTTCGGTGGGTTTCGCACTTGTAATTTGTCTTGTTTCCGTAATTCGCGCGGCTTGGCTTAAAAGCGGCATTTGGCAGACGAATATCGGAATTTACGGAACGGGAGAAAAAGGAATATCTCTGCCGTTTTTCGGATTTATTCTGTTGGGCTTTTTTGCCGCGTTTGTTCAATTCATAAACAAGAAGCGCAGTACAAAAGCCGCCAAAAGGAGGGCTGCAAAGTGACGAATATTGTCGGTATGATTTTAACGGCACTTGCCGCCGTTACGGTTGAAAATATTATTTTTTCCGGAGGTATCGGCTTCAGCCGCGTACTTCGAGCCGCGAGAAAACCCAAAACGCTCGGAATGTATTCTGCTTTTATCACCGTATTTTCAGTTATTTCTTCGGTAATGGGATATTATTTAAATCGTCTTTTCCCTGAAAGCGAACTTTCGCCTATACTGCGCCCTGCCGCATTGGCGGTATGTATCGCTTTGGTATATATTCTTGCGGCGGGAATCCTTAAATTATCGGTACCTGCGTTTTATAAAAAGTATGGGCAGATTTTATCCCCTGCGGCTATAAATACAGTCGTCCTCTCTATGCCGTATGTAATCGGAAACTACCGATTGGGACTTTGGGACGCTGTGGGTTTTGCTTTGGGTACAGGGGTGTCTTTCTTTTTTGCCACGGTTATTTTAAGCCGCGCTTTACATCAGTGTAAAAATGAAGATATGCCAAATGCATTTAGCGGACTTCCCGCAACTCTTATATATATCGGAATTTTATCTATGGCATTTGCTGGATTTACGGGCGGTAAAATTTTTTAAATAAATATAATAACTTTAATAAGAAACTGCGGTAATTGCAAAATTTCGAAATTTTCATCCACTTCCCCATCCATTTAACGGAAACTGACCGTTTTCGTTTTGAAATAAAAATGGGAGGGATTTAGGGTAGGTATTAAATATTAATTTAGACAAACTATTTTTAAAAAACCGACAAATATAAAGATATTGTTAAGCCTAAATAAAATAAGGGCGTCATCTTTTAAAGATGACGCCCTTTAATAATTTAACATATTTAGGAAACCTAATTTTTCCATGGAGAACATTGGCACTATCGAAATTCAATTATTACCCCATTTTTACTGAATACTATTACGTAAAATATAACACAACGGAAAATTACGCCAAAGTCTTTGGTTATTAATACTTTATCTTTTTGAAAACTTCTTCAACTTCGTTTGTATGGGATAGTGTCGATTTGCCGTAGACTATTGTTTTATTCATTCGTACAAGAGTGTGGCTGAGCTCTCCGTTTTGAAATGTGAATTTGTTATAAGATGAGGAATCAACGTTTTTTGTATTTTTGTCCTCTCCGTTTGTAAGGCCTGTTTTAATGGAATTATAAGTATCATGAGCTGAGGTGTCGTCTTTAAATGATATAAATACGATTTCTGTTTCGGTTTCCGGTTTTACAGCGGATGAGTATTTTTCAACATTTCCTGTCGAACTTTCGGATTCGGTTACCTTAAAACCGGAAGCTTCCGCCTGCTTTTTAAATTCATCGGGAGTAACGGGGGTGCGTGCCGAACATCCGGCCAAACAAAATACGACAGCGGATATAAGAACGGCTGAGCATAATTTAAAAATTTTTTTCAATTTAGAACCTCCAGTTATCTACGTACTTAATTTTAAACTTAGTATGATAATTATAGTACGCATTTATATGGTTTACAAGCTTATTTTAAGTACGGAAATAAAAGAATGGCGGTCTTAGCACAGCAAAATCCTCCATTTTATTCATCATTTCAATTTCGTTATTACAAATTACAGAAGTGCAGGAAAAAATTCCCCGACAATACAGATGTAAAATTTTGCATAGCCGAGATTTTCCTGCGGATAATAACCACAGACAACACCGCAAGGAGGTAAAAATATTGAAAGCAACAGGAATAGTCAGAAGAATAGACGATTTAGGCCGCGTTGTCATCCCAAAAGAAATCCGCCGTACATTAAGAATCCGTGAAGGCGATGCACTTGAGATTTTTACGGATACTCAGGGCGGGGTAATATTTAAAAAATATTCTCCGGTAGGCGAAATATCGGATTTTGCAGGCCAGTATGCAGAGGTGCTTTCTAAAGCCGTAAATATGCCTATCGTTATTTGCGACCGCGATCATGTTATTGCAGCGGCAGGTATTTCAAGAAAAGAAGTCCTGGAACGCAGAATTACACAGGAGCTTGAAGACTATATGCAGTCAAGACAGAACTTTATAAGCTCTGGAAAAGCCGAATTTATGCCAATTGAGGGAATTTCACGTAATGCACAGGTGGTATGCCCGATAATAGCATCAAGCGACGTAACGGGAGCAGCTATTTTGCTTTCGAATGACGAAGAAAATACTGTTCCGTCCGATATGGAAATTAAGCTTATGCAGGTTGCGTCTACATTTTTGGCAAAACAAATGGAGGAATAAAAATTTGCTGAAATCGAACAGTGTTTTAATAAATCATTCAGCTATATTTTTACCATTTCCTCTTGCATTTAAAAGTTTGCTGTGATATTATAATTTAAGTTATATTATTTGAAGGATGAAAGAGTGGGGCGACCCGCTCTTTTGTTTGTATTATGAGGTGAATTTGAATTGTCTTACAAAAAAAAGAGCGGAAATACAGTTGAAAAAGTATGGGAGCTTGCAGACCCTATTGCACAAAAACTCGGACTTCAAATTTGGGATATCCGCTTTCTTAAAGAGGGAGCAAATTGGTTTCTTAGAATTTTTATCGACAAAGACAGTGGAGTCGGAATTGAAGACTGTGAAAATATGAGCAGAGCGATAAACACACCGCTTGATGAGCTCGACCCTATTTCACAATCATACTGCTTGGAAGTATGCTCGCCCGGAATGGAACGGGAACTTGTAAGGGAAGAACACTTCAAGGCTTTTTTGGGTTCACCTGTTAAAATAAAACTTATTCGCCCGTTAGAAGACGGAAACCGCGAAGTTATCGGAATCTTAAAGGATTTTAAGGATAATACGGTTATTTTAGAAACCGATAACGGGGAAATTTCACTTGCTAAAAAAGATACATCATGGGTTCGGCTTGTGGAGGAAGATATTGTTGGAGGTATTGAAGAATGAACAGCGAAGTTTTTGAAGCCCTTGCACTTTTAGAAAAAGAAAAGGGTATCCCTGTTGACTTTATGCTCGATAGGATTAAAAAGGCAATTGTAACAGCCTGCAAAAACAGCTACAGCAACGATGACTGTGTAATAAAAATGGAACCCGACGAAGGAGTTTTTGAAGTTTATCTTCGTAAAACCGTAGTTGACGACATAACCGAACAGGGAAAAGAAATTTTGCTGGAAGATGCCCGCAAAATAAGCCCAACGGCAGTTGTAGGCGATATTGTGGGAGTAAAGCTCAACACAAAAGAGTTCGGCCGTATTGCCGCACAGACAGCACGAAATATTATAAGGCAGGGTATCCGTGACGGTGAGCGCGGACTTATGCTCCGGGAATTCCAAAGCAAACACCAGGAACTGGTTTCCGCTTTGGTAGAGCGTGTTGACCCTCAAACAGGCGCCGCAACGCTTCAAATCGGCAAGGCACAGGCTGTTTTACCGAAAAGCGAACAAGTTGGTGACGAAAAACTTAAAGAGGGAGACCACATAAAGGTTTACGTTGTAGATGTAAAAGAAACAGAAAAAGGACCCCGTGCTATGATAAGCAGGATACATCCTGATTTGGTAAAAAGACTTTTTGAATCTGAAGTACCTGAAATTTATGACGGCACAGTAGAAATAAAGGCAGTATCACGCGAAGCGGGTTCAAGAACTAAGCTTGCTGTTATAAGCCATGACCCCGATGTCGATGCGGTCGGCGCTTGTATCGGTGCCCGAGGAACGCGTGTTTCAAATATAGTTAACGAGCTTGGCGGAGAAAAAATCGATATTATCGAATATAACGAAGACCCGGTTAAGTTTATTGCTTCCGCTTTGTCACCTGCAGATGTCGTTTCAGTTATTCCGGCAGAAGACGGTTCTCACTCATGCCGTGTAACCGTTCCGGACAGCCAGCTTTCGCTTGCTATTGGAAACAAAGGGCAGAACGCACGTCTTGCGGCAAGACTTACAGGTTGGAAGATTGACATAAAACCGGAAAGCGGTTTCTTCGGCGAAGAAAAATAAATTCTTAGTTAGGCGGTGTATGCTATGCATAAGAAAAAAATACCGATGCGAATGTGCACGGGATGCGGGGAAATGAAACCGAAAAAAGAGCTTGTACGGGTAGTAAAATCGCCCGAAGATGAAGTCTCTCTTGATTTAACGGGACGCAAGCCGGGGCGCGGAGCGTATGTCTGCAAAAGTATAGACTGCCTTAAAGCCGCAAGAAAAGCAAGAAAATTCGAAAGAGCTTTCTCCTGCAAAATACCCGACGAGATATACGACCGTATGGAGGAGGAGATAGCACACGATGAATGATAAGATACTTAATCTCATGGGCATTGCAAGGCGTGCCGGAAGACTCTCGCTCGGCAATGACGCGGCTGTAGAAGCACTTCGCAAGGGTAATGCCAAACTTGTTATACTGGCAAGCGATTTGTCGCCCCGTACGGCGGGCGGTATTCGGTTTGCTGCCCGAGAAGAAGAAATCGTAACAGTGAAGATTAAAGAAACGATGGATGAAATAAGCATGGCTCTTGGAAAGCGAACCGGAGTTGTTGCCGTAAATGATGCAGGGTTCGCTAAAAAAATGCTTACGCTTATTAAAACGGGCGGTAATGAGGAATGAGGAGGAATTTCACATATGATGATTAAATACAGGGTCCATGAGGTAGCAAAAGATTTAGATGTTCCTAATAAGGAAGTAATCGACACCGTTAAGGAATATACGGGTGAAGAAAAGAAGCATATGACAGCTTTGGAAGAAAACGAGCTTGATATAGTTTTTGAAAAATTCACTCAAAACCGGAGTTCCGAAAATTTGGATGATTATTTTGCAGAGGGCAAAGAAAAGCAAACAACTGTAAAACCCGAAAAGCCCGATGTTAACATTCAAACGGAAAAAGCAAAGGTTAATAATATCAATAATAACAATAAGCCAAATAAAAATAATGAACAGTCCGGTAAGCCGGTTCGAAAGGCTGTAAAACCCGGTAAAATTACTCCGGTAGGACCTAAGCCTTCGGCTAAAAAACAGACTGTTCAGCAGAACAATATAAATAATCAGAACAAAAAAATTAACAATAATAATAACAATAACAATAAAGAGGTTAATATCAGCAATGACAACGAGATTCGCCGTCCTGCCGGCAGAATAGTTGACACACGCGCTTCCCACGTAGAACTTGATAAGTATAACGAGAAGTACGACCGCTTGGCATCTGAAAAAATCAACCCCAATAATACGGTTGTTAAAAAGCAGAAATTCACTCAGCGCGGCGGGCGTTTCCGCGGCAGGCAGAGAAATTTCCGCAGGGAAACAGAAGCAGAGCGTCTACGCCGTATTGCGCGTGAACGCAAAGCAAAACCGATTACCATTCAAATTCCGGATGAAATTACGGTAGGCGAGCTTGCCCTGCGTTTAAAGGCAACTGCTGCAGAAGTTATTAAAAAACTTATGGCAATGGGTGTATTTGCATCTGTTAACGACATTATCGACTTTGATACCGCGTCGCTTGCCGCTATGGAATTCCACGCAAAAGTGGAAAAAGAAGTTGTTGTTACAATTGAGGAACAGATTATTGACGACAGCGAAGATGATGACGATAACCTGGTTTCACGCGCTCCTGTTGTTGTTGTAATGGGACATGTCGACCACGGTAAAACTTCACTTCTTGATGCTATTCGCCATGCAAATGTTACTTCAACAGAAGCCGGCGGAATCACACAGCATATCGGCGCATATCAGGTAAAAATAGACGAAAGAGAAGTTACATTCCTCGATACCCCGGGTCATGCCGCATTTACAACCATGCGTGCAAGAGGCGCACAGGTAACGGATATTGCGGTACTTGTGGTTGCGGCAGACGATGGAATTATGCCACAGACAGTTGAGGCTATCCACCACGCAAAAGCGGCAAATGTTTCAATTATTGTAGCTATTAATAAAATGGATAAACCGGGCGCAAACCCACAGCATGTATTGGAACAGCTTACTGAATACGGTCTTGTGCCGGAAGATTGGGGCGGCGAGACACCGTGTATTCCTGTTTCTGCACTTAAAAGGACAGGAATTAAAGAACTATTGGAAATGATTATTCTCGTTGCGGATATGAAGGAACTTAAAGCAAACCCAGACAGAGCTGCAAAAGGAACAGTCATCGAAGCAAGGCTCGACAAGGGCCGCGGACCTATTGCCACAATGCTTATTCAGAACGGTACGCTCAGTACAGGCGATATTATCGTTGCGGGAACTGCGGTCGGCCGTGTTCGTGCTATGACCGACGAAAACGGAAATAAAATTGAAAAAGCAGGCCCAAGTGTACCTGTTGAAATTACAGGCCTTGACAAAGTTCCGACGGGCGGAGATATCGTCAACGCTGTTTCAGACGAACGTCTTGCAAGGGAGCTGGTTGAACAGCGCATAAACGAAAGAAAAGAAGAAAAATTCAATTCGCGCACCAAAGTTACACTCGATAACCTCTTTGACCAAATGAAAGAGGGCGATATGAAGGAACTCCAGATTATCGTTAAGGCGGACGTTCAAGGTTCGGTTGAAGCTGTACGTCAGTCACTCGAAAAACTCAGCAATGACGAAGTACGGGTAAATGTAATTCACGGAGGCGTCGGTGCTATCAGCGAATCGGACGTTATGCTCGCTGCGGCATCAAATGCAATTATTGTAGGATTTAATGTTCGCCCGGACCCTGTTGCAGAGGAAAACGCAAAGCGCGACGGCGTCGATATACGGTTGTACAGAATTATCTATGACTGCATTGAAGAAATTGAATCCGCAATGAAGGGTATGCTTGCACCGAAATATCGTGAGCAGACTTTGGGTAAAGCGGAATGCCGCGAAGTTTACAAGATTTCCAGTGTTGGTACTATTGCCGGCGCTCATGTAATTTCAGGTAAAATTACACGCAATGCACAGATACGTGTTGTTCGCGACGGTATTGTTATAACCGAAGACGAATTGGCTTCTTTAAAAAGATTTAAAGATGACGTCAAGGAAGTTGCTGACGGTTATGACTGCGGTATCGGCCTTGAACACTTCAACGATATTAAAGAAGGAGATATTTTTGAAGCGTTCGTAATGGAAGAATACAGAGATTAACTTAAAATAATCCCGTTACCTATTTGGGAAAACGCCCTGCGGCGGCTGGGATTTAAACGGAGGGATAAAATGGCAAGCCATAGAATAGGCAGAACAACCGAAGATATTAAACGTGAACTTACAGCAATTTTCAGGGAACTTAAAGACCCTCGCATCAAGGGACTTATAAGTATTGTCCGAGTTGAGGTAACAAGCGATTTGTCCTACTGCACAGTTTATGTAAGTGCAATGGAGGGCATAGAGCAGTCCAAAAGAGCTGTTGAGGGGCTAAAATCAGCTTCGGGGTTTATACGCCATGAACTCGGTTCACGGTTAAAACTCAGACATGTACCGGAGCTTCTGTTTAAAGCAACCGACTCAATCGAGTACAGCGCGAACATTTCGCGTATGCTAAGTGACTTGAGGAGTGAAAATAAGGATGATTAGTCCCCAAGAGGCCGCAGAGTTTCTAAAAAATTCCAATGATATATTGATTTTAACTCATCAGTTTCCGGACGGGGACACCCTCGGTTCTGCGGCGGCTTTGTGCTGTGGACTGCAAAAGCTTAATAAAAGAGTACAAGTGAAGTGTTCAGACCCGATAAGTTCTAAATATAAATTCCTTTTCAGCACCGTTAAAAAACAAAAATTTATCCCCCAAACGATTGTTGCGGTTGATATTGCCGATTTACAGCTTATCGGTGAGCCAAACCAAAGTCTTTACGGGGAGAAAACCGACCTTTGCATAGACCACCATCCGTCAAATTCGGGCTATGCAAAGCAAAGCTGTGTCAACCCAAATGCCGCCGCCACCTGCGAAATAATTTTTGATATTTTAAATATACTGGGGACGGATATTGACAAAGCAATGGCGGACGCGCTTTATACGGGTATTACGACAGATACGGGTTGTTTTAAATATATAAACGTAACTCCGTTAACGTACCGCATAGCTGCGGATTTGGTTGAAAAGGGAGCAAACGGGCATAAAATAAATCGTTTGATGTTTGACACAAAAAGTCCTGCAAGAATGGAACTTGAATGCAATGTGCTTAATACAATGGAGTATTTTTGTCAAAGCCGGGTTGCGGTTATCAAAATTACTAATGACATGATAAAAAGTGCGGGTGCATCGGAGGACGATATCGAGGGTCTCGCAACTATACCCCGCTCAATAAAAGGGGTTCTTGTAGGTGTAACCCTGCGTGAAAAGAGCGACGGCGGGATTAAAGTGTCCCTTAGGGCTCAGCCGCCTTTAAATGCTTCAAAAATCTGTGCCGCTTTCGGCGGCGGAGGGCATAAGGGTGCGGCAGGCTGTACTTTTCATACAAAAATGGAAACTGCTCAAAAGCAGATTCTTTCTGAAGTTATTAAATATATATAAAGACATTAAGGGGGAATCGTCATTAACGGCGTAATAGTAATAGACAAGCCGGAGGGGTTCACCTCTTTTGATGTCGTTGCGGTTATGCGGCGTCTGTGTCATCAAAAGAAAATCGGACACACAGGCACGCTCGACCCTATGGCAACAGGTGTTTTGCCGCTTCTTTTAGGTAAAGCCACTCGTGCGGCAAACTATTTGCAGGATACCGATAAAGAATATAATGCCGAGTTTAAGCTGGGGTATTGTACCGATACCCAGGATTCGACGGGAAAAACTCTTAATAAAAGCGATATAAAAGTAACGGGGGAGCAAATAGAAGACATTTTGACGGATTTCCGCGGAAATATCTTACAGACTCCGCCGATGTATTCTGCAGTGCAGATAAACGGACAACGGCTCTATACCCTTGCAAGAAAAGGTATAGAGGTGGAGCGGGAAAAGCGCCCCGTAACGGTTTATAAGCTTTTACTGAATAAATTTGACGAAAACACCCAAAGCGGCGAACTTACAATTCGCTGTTCTAAGGGGACTTATATAAGAACAATTTGTGCGGATATAGGTGAAAAGCTCGGCTGTTTTGGAGTTATGACTTCGCTCAGAAGAACTTTTGCCGCAGGATTTTCACTTACAGACGCAGTTACGCTTAAAGAAGCGGAAGAATTATCGGATAAGGATATTTTAAAAAACAGAGTATATCCGACCGAAAATCTATTTTCTGCGTTTGGGGCAGTGAAAGTTTCGCCCGCACAGTCAACACGTTTTAAAAACGGAGGCGGGCTAAGCCTTGAAAGAGTTTCGGCACTTCCGAAAAATATTTTTGACGGTATGATTTTTCGCGTGAAATCGTCTCAAGATGAATTTTTGGGGCTCGGTACCGTTGACTTTGAAAAAGCGGAGCTGAAAGTACTGCGCCTTTTCTGTGACTAAAGGATTGGATTATTTAACGGAGCGTATGGATTATGAAAGTTTACTACGAATTGACGCCCTCCATCGGTGAGACCGCCGTTGCCTTGGGCAACTTTGATGGCTTACATATTGGTCATAAAAAGGTCATTACAACAGCGGCAGATACAAAAAAGCAGGGACTTATGCCGACTGTACTCACTTTTGCGCATAATCCGCTTACTGATTTGGGCGGAAGCGCAGGCGGGGAGATTATAACTCAGGAAGAAAAAATAAGACTGCTTGAAAAGTTCGGAGTAGAACAGCTTTATATTTTAAATTTTGCCTCTATTAAAGATTTGTCCGAAGTTGATTTTGTGGATAAGGTTCTCGTCGATATCTGCCATGCAAAAGAGGTTTGCTGCGGATTTAACTTCACTTTCGGCCGCGGGGGAAAAGGAAACAGCACGCTTCTTTCAAAACTTTGCAAGGAACGGGGAATTGAAGCAAAAATTATTAATGCTGTTTTATTTGACGGCGAACCTGTAAGTTCGACAAGAATAAGAAATCTTATCGCCGCAGGGGAAGTCGGCGACGCGGCAAGGCTTCTCGGCAGACCTTACGGCTACCGTTCAGAAGTGCTCCACGGGAGAAAAATCGGCAGAGATTTGGGAACACCGACGGTAAATCAGGCAATTCCAAAGGACTTTGTTCTTCCGAGATTCGGCGTTTATGCGTCAAGAGTGTTTTTTAACAATAAAAAATATTACGGTGTAACAAACGTTGGAATTAAGCCGACGGTAGGGTCGCCCGATGTTTTGGCGGAAACGTGGATTCCGGATTACTGCGGGGCGGATTTTTACGGAAAAATTATTAACGTAGAACTGATAAAGTTTTTGCGGCCGGAACGCAAATTTTCGGGATTAGATGAGCTAAAACGGGCAATAATAAAGAATGGACACGAGGCAAAAGAGTATTTTGCAAAGAACGGTTTATAACCCGTAAAAATATTATAGTTATTATTTACAAAATAATATAAGCATGATATAATAACTCGTGTTGTGCCCCTTTCCCGGATTAAGGAGTAAGCCCTTTTAGGGAATACACCCACCTTATTCTGCGATTGAGGGTAAATAAAGAAAGGGTGTTAACAAATGTTAAAACAAGAAAAACAGGAAATTATCCAAAAGTACGCTATGCATGAGGGAGACACTGGTTCTTCCGAAGTTCAAATTGCAGTTCTCACAAAGAGAATCAATGATTTGACAGACCACCTTAAGAGCCATAAAAAAGACTTCCATTCACGCCGCGGACTTTTAAAGATGGTTGGTAAGAGAAGAAATCTTCTCAAATATTTACAGAACAGCGATATCGAGCGCTATCGTGCAATTATTGCAAAACTCGGTCTTCGTAAGTAAAATTCAGTATTATTGGGCAGGCGGCGTATGTCGCCTGCCTTTAGGCTATTATCAGAAAATAAGAAAAAAGGGGCAAAGAGGACTTAGCAGTGAAACGAGCCGCCGTAAGGCGGAGGTTGGTTTTATTGCTAAACCTGCTTTCCCCTAAAAAACGGAGGAAGAAAATGTTCGAAAAATTTAAGGTCTATAAAACAGATTTTGCAGGACGCGAACTCGCTATTGAAACAGGAAAAATGGCGCAGCTTGCAAACGGTGAATGTCTTGTCCGCTACGGCGAAACAGTTGTTCACGTTGCTGTTGCCGCTTCGGCAAAACCACGTGATGGTGTTGACTTTTTCCCGCTTTCAGTTGATTTTGAAGAAAAGCTCTATTCAGTCGGAAAAATCCCGGGTTCTTATTTAAAACGCGAGGGACGTCCGAGCGAAAAAGCTATTTTAACTTCGCGTGTAATTGACCGTCCTATCCGCCCGCTTTTCCCCAAAGATATGAGAAACGACGTATCTGTTGTATGTACTGTTATGGCGGTTGACCACGACTGCGCTCCCGAAATTGCAGCTATGGTCGGTACTTCAATTGCTCTTAGCATTTCCGATATTCCGTGGAACGGACCTATTTCCGGTGTTTCCGTCGGCTATGTTGACGGCGAATATGTGATTAACCCGACTTCAGAGCAGAGAAAAGTTTCCAAAATGGCTGTTACTGTTGCATCAACAGATTCTAAAATTGCTATGATTGAGGCCGGCGCGGATATCGTTTCCGACGAAGTTATGTATAACGGAATTATGGCAGGTCATAAAGCAAATCAGGAAATTATTGAATTTATTAAAGGAATACAAAAAGAAATCGGTAAGACTAAGTTTGAGTATCCGAGTAACGAACCCGACGAAGAAATGCTTAACGCTGTTAAAGAGTTTGCTACGGAAGACGTTAAGCTTGCTCTTGATACGGATGACAAAACTGTCCGCGACGAAAGACTTAAACCGATTTATGAAAAAGTACACGAGAAATTCGATGAGATATACCCGGATGCAGAATCAAAAATTGACGAGTGTATGTATAAAACACAGAAGTATATCGTCCGCCGCTGGCTTTTAGATGAGCAGAAACGTGTTGACGGAAGACAAATGGACGAAATGAGACCGCTTGCCGCAGAGGTTGACTTGCTTCCGCGCGTTCACGGTTCGGGTATGTTCACAAGAGGACAGACTCAAGTTCTTACCGTTGCTACTTTAGGCCCTGTAAGCGACTGCCAAATGCTCGACGGTATTGATGAGCAGGACAGTAAACGCTATATTCACCAGTATAACTTCCCTTCATACTCAGTTGGCGAAACTAAGCCGAGCCGAGGACCGGGAAGACGTGAAATAGGACATGGCGCACTTGCTGAAAGAGCGCTTGTTCCTGTTATTCCGAGCGTTGAGGAATTCCCATATGCTTACCGTCTTGTTTCTGAAGTTCTTTCTTCAAACGGTTCAACTTCACAGGCTTCAATCTGTGGTTCAACCCTTGCCCTTATGGCGGCGGGTGTTCCGATAAAAGCGCCTGTTGCAGGTATTTCCTGCGGATTAATCACCGAAGGCGAACGCTGGATGACAATGGTTGATATCCAGGGTTTGGAAGACTTCTTCGGCGATATGGACTTTAAGGTTGCCGGTACTCACGAGGGTATCACCGCTATTCAAATGGACCTTAAAATTGACGGACTTACCCCTGCAATGGTTAAAGAAGCACTTTTAAAGACACACAAAGCAAGGGACTATATCATTGATGAAATTATACTCAAAGCTATTCCGGAACCGAGAAAGCAGCTTTCCAAATATGCTCCGAAAATGCTTTCAACATTAATTCCTGTTGAGAAAATCCGCGAAGTTATCGGTGCAGGCGGAAAAGTAATTCAAAAAATCTGTGCGGAATGTAATGTAAAAGTCGACGTCGAAGAAGACGGACACGTATTCGTATCCGGAATTGATGCCGAAAACTGCAGCCGCGCAATGACTATTATAGATACAATCGTAAACGACCCTGAACCGGGTGCAATTTATAACGGTAAAGTTACCCGCATTATGGATTTCGGCGCATTTGTTGAAATTGCTCCGGGTAAAGAAGGACTTGTCCACATTTCACGCCTTGACGTAAAGCGCACTGAAAAAGTTACAGATGTTGTCAATGTAGGTGATGAAGTAATGGTTAAGGTACTCGAAATAGATGAAAGAGGAAGACTTAATCTTTCACGCCGTGACGCTTTAATCGAGGTTGAAGGACTTACTCCGGAAAATGAAATTTCCGATGCACCGAGCCACCGTGTGCAGCACAACGGTGACCGCCGCCGCGATAACCGCCGTGATGACCGTCAGGATGACCGTCCGCGTGCAAGCAACGGATTTATTGCCAACACCAATAAACCACACAACTGATATTAATTTTTAATTTGAACTCCCGATTAATTTCGGGAGTTTTTATTAATTATATTCATATATTTGTAGTACGAACATAAGGTGGAACATTAAAAATCTAAAGTTATACTAAATTTTTCCAAAATATTGCAGTTTCAAAAGTTAACGCCTTTGTCGGTTTCCTCAGAAAACGAAATCCTTTTGCCATAGGGGAGCATCCTTTTTGGTGAGAGCCCCCAGTCCTTAATATAATATAGAGCCAATCTAATATGTGAAAGGATAATGGAATGAAATATTTTCAAAAAAACAAGCTTGTTATAGGAATATGTATTATTTTTATTGTTTTGTGCAGTGCTTTTATTACTAAAATAATTTTCAAGCCGTCAATAACTGAAATAGTTAAAAATAATAATATTGAATTAACAAAGATTGCTGAAGATATTATAAATAATAAAAGTGTCGGAGAACACACTTTTAAAAATGTATGGGAAATATCATATCATGAAAATAGTAATACGGTAGAGTTTTTCTGTAACGGTTCCGGTTTGGATTCAGAAACATATTATGAGGGATTTTATTATTCTCCCTTAAATAAGCCTCTGGGGTTCCAAGGAGAAAATGTGAAATTTATAAAATATAGTAAAGGGTTTAAATACATAGGAGTAGGGGACAACTGGCAGTATACCGAGAAAATAATGGATAAATGGTATCTATACAAAGCACATTTCTAATAGCTTAATTTTTGTATATATATTGTCAGTTAGGTATGATATAAAAAGACTTTGCAGTTTATTTAAATTACAGAGTTTTTTTGTCTGCTTAACGAAATATATAAATTTTAATTTATAAAACGTTTACGATATAGTTCTTCAAAACGGCATTAAAATATGATATAATTTAGGTTAATAAAATTATAGGAGATATAATCATGTCGGCTGTAACACAGGCAAAAAGAATTGTAGTAAAAGTCGGTACTTCTACTCTTACATATGAAAACGGAAAAATAAACCTTCGCAGAATGGAAGTTTTGTGCAAGGTTTTAAGTGACTTACAAAATTCCGGTAAAGAAATAATCCTTGTTACTTCGGGAGCAATCGGAGTCGGAGTGGGAAAACTCGGACTTGCACAAAGGCCGCAGGAAACCGAAAGAAAACAGGCTGTAGCCGCGGTTGGACAATGCGAGCTGATGTTTATGTATGACAAGCTGTTCGGCGAATACAACCGAACTGTGGCACAGGTGCTTTTGACAGGCGACGTTGTAGCAAACGAACACAACAAGAAAAACACTGAAAATACATTTAACGAACTTATAAAAATGGACATTATTCCTGTTGTCAACGAAAATGACTCGGTCGCCATCGACGAACTTGTCGGCAATAATTTCGGCGACAACGATACACTTTCCGCAACGGTTGCAACTTTGGTCGAATCGGACCTTCTTGTTATTTTAACGGATATAGACGGGCTGTACGATGCTAACCCAAGGAGTAACCCGAATGCAAAACGTATTCCTTATGTTGCAAAAGTTACCGACGAAATCCGCGCGCTTGCGGGGGGAACGGGTTCTAACCGCGGAACAGGCGGAATGAGTACAAAAGTCAAAGCGGCGGATATTGCTAATAGAAGTGGAATTCCCTGCTGTGTAATAAGCGGTGCAGACCCAAAAACACTTTACCGCCTTTTTGACGGAGAACAAATAGGGACAGTTTTCGGCACGGAAATGAAGTAATATTATAAGGGGTGAAATCATGACCGTTTTGGAACAAATGGGTAAAAACGCCAAATCAGCCGAGAGAGTTCTTGCTTCGGCGGGTGCGCTTAAAAATAAAGCTCTTCTTTCTATGGCGGATGCGATAGAAAAAAATGCGGAAGAAATTATATCCGCGAATAAAAAGGATTTAAAGTCCGCAAAAGAAAGCGGTATGAGCGAATCCCTTTTGGACAGGCTGACTTTAAATAGCGAGAGAATTAAAGGAATGGCAGAGGGAATACGCAGTGTTGCGGCGCAAAGCGACCCTATAGGAAAAATAATCGGTGGAGAAGTACGTCCGAACGGGCTTAAAATAGAACGGGTTCGAGTGCCGCTCGGCGTAATTGGTATTATATATGAGGCAAGACCGAATGTAACGTCTGATGCGGCGGCGCTGTGCCTTAAATCGGGAAACGCAGTTATCCTCCGCGGCGGCAAAGAAGCTATAAATTCAAATAAATGCACAGCGGATATTATGAGAAACGCGGTTTCTGCCGTGGGACTGCCTAAAGACTGTATTCAGCTTGTGGCGGATACAAGCCGCAGTTCATCTGTCGAAATGATGCAGCTTACAAGTTATCTCGACGTTCTTATACCGCGCGGCGGCAAAGGACTTATTAAATCCGTTGTACAAAATTCAAAAGTACCCGTAATTGAAACGGGTTCGGGAAACTGCCATGTTTATGTTGACGACAGTGCAGATATCGATATGGCGGCAAATATAATTTATAATGCGAAAACTTCCCGCCCTTCGGTGTGCAACGCAATTGAAACAGTGCTTGTCCACAAAGATACAGCACAAAAAGCTCTTCCGAAAATTAAAGAAAAGCTTGACCGAAAAAATGTTGAGATTCGCGGATGTGAATTAACACGGAAAATACTTGGCGAAAGTATTGTTCCGGCATCGGATAAAGACTGGGAAACGGAATACCTTGACTATATTCTCGCTGTTAAAGTGGTAAAAAATATTGACGAGGCAATAGAACATATAGCTGAATATTCAAGCGGACACAGCGAAGCTATAATAACTAAAAGTTATGAAAATGCCCTAAAATTTACAACAGAGGTAGATTCTGCGGCGGTTTATGTAAACTCGTCAACACGCTTTACCGACGGCGGAGAATTTGGATTGGGCGCGGAAATAGGAATTTCCACTCAAAAACTTCATGCGCGCGGCCCTATGGGTGTAAATGAATTGACTTCTACAAAATTTGTTATCAGCGGCAGCGGTCAAATAAGATAGAAAACGGAGTTTATTCAAATGAGTAAAAAGAGAAAGAAGAAAATTCAGAGTTTTACGGCGGACTACCGGGATGCTTATGGTAAGGACGCAAAAAACCCTGTAATTGAGGAAGAAAACGATATTGAAATCGATGACTTTCTCCCTGAAAGTGACAATAACGACGACGAGGAGCTTTTAACTAAGTGGGACGGCGAACTTGAAAGTGAAGACGAAAAACAAGATAAGCAAGTTGAAAGTTTAGGCGAGAGGCCGCGCCACAGGCGGCGTTACGGAGTCGCCGCAGGGGTGATTGTTCTTATTTTGGCGCTTTTGGGCGTATGTTTTATTGCGGGTTCAATTGGTAAGAAGATTTATTTGGCGGCGACTGACGATACAAAACTGCGCCAATATGATGAACTGCTTTCTACGGTAGTAATGCAGGACCCGAAACCTTTTGAATCGCCTGATAAGGCAAACGAGGAGTTTGTTATGATTGCATCTCTTTGGAAAACGATTACCGCAAACAACGGTACGAATTATACCAATTACGATGATATGGGAAGAATAATGGTTCCTTTGGGGGATGTGGTGGAATCATGCCACATACTTTTCGGGCCGGACTGTCAGCTTCAGCCGAAAAAACCGGCACAGGAAACGTTTTTCGAATACAATGCGGAGGAAAACCAGTTCCATGTTGCAATGTATTCTTCGGACAGCTATTTTACCCCATATACGGAGAGCGCAAAAAAAGAGGGCGACAGCACAATTCTGCGTGTAGGATATGTGTCACCGAGTGACGAGTGGCGCACACAGACTTCAAGTGCCGTCTCCGCTCCGAAGCCGACAAAATATATGGAATATGTAATGAAGCTCAATCCGAAAACAAAGCAGGAATATATTTACTCTGTGAAGGAAATAAAAAAAGAATGACTATAAAATTAAGTACATTAAAGCGAAAATCAAACCGGTGTCGGCATTTTCCTGAACAAGAAGGAGAATAAGCACCAAAAGCAGGGTTCGTTCGCTGTCACTTAAAAGACTTTCGAAAACATCTTTTACTGGGTTCATTTGGGTCTTTTGAAAATTTTGACTCTGTTCCATATTTTCACCATGCGGGGGTATGGGTATATGCATACCGCCCGGACTGTCCGCCCCACTTGGAGGCGGACTGCGGCGTACCGATTCGCTGCGGGACTGTGGGTCCGGCGCGGGGGGCGAGCCGCTTTTCCGTACTGTATTTTGCGCAGGGGTTGCTCCGAGCGCGCGTGCCTGCATTTCACGGGCTCGTCGGATAGCGTCCTGCCGTAGACGGTTCATATCCATATTGTTGTTGTCTGCCATTTAAAACACCTCAGAAAAGTCCGCTGTCCTTTAATAGCGGAAGTACCCGCATCAGCTGTAAAAGCTTGATGGCTTCATCAAGCTTTTTTTGGCGCTCGGGACCAAGCATAGGACGTAAAGCGTTCAAAAAACGAGTGTTGTCGTCTTCCCTGCGAAAACTGGAAAGCAGCGGCGCCAGTTTAGATACCATTTTGACGGTATCACCGTCAATGCCGGGAAAACCGCCGCTTTGCTCGGGAACCGGTGGGGACGGACTGCTTGTTTGATTTTCATTTTGCTCAGAATTACCCCCAAGAAGGCCCGCAAGATTTTTTATATTATCGAGTGCTCCGGGGCTTTGAAGCAGTTCACCGAGTTTTGCGGCAAGGTCATCCATTATTTTCCTCCCATGAACTTTTTCATCAATTCTTTTGCTTGGGGCGTATTCAGTATTTTTTCAGTTTCCGTCTTGTCGGATAAAATATTATTCAACTTTGCACGGTCTTCAGCGTTCAGCTGACTTAAAAGGTTGTTAATCATTTGGTTCTTTTCATTTTTATTCATTATACAATCACCCCGCTAACATTGTATGAAGCGGGTTTAATATATATTCGGCATGAATGCCGCAATTTTCCGGAGGTTTAAATATGCGAATTTTAGTAGTTTCAGATACACACAGAGATTTAATATCATTACGGGATGTAATCTTAAAACAGCCGAAAGCAGAAGTAGTTATTCACTTGGGTGACGGGGAGGATGAGGCCGAGGAAATGAAAGAATGTTTTCCCGAGAAAACTTTCTTAATGGTGCGCGGCAACTGTGACTGGGGCTCAATGCTACCGACCGAAGAATGCATTTTTCTTGAAGGGAAAAGAATTTTTTATACTCATGGTTATACATATAATGTAAAATACGGATTGTATGATTTGAAACTGGCGGCAAGGGACCGAGAAGCGGATATTGTACTTTTCGGGCATACACACAATGCATTAACCGATTACGATAATGGATTATATATAATGAATCCGGGCTCTCTGCACGGGAGCAGGGGTACATACGGAATAATAGATATTACCAAAGCGGGCATTGTGACAAATATCCTTCAAATATAATTGACACAAAATCAAACTAATGTTAATCTGTATTTCAATAAAGCAGAATAATTTCATTTTGGAAAGGAATGTTTCTTGTGACAGAATATAAAAGATGGCTTAATAAAAATTTAGATGATTCGGATTTAACACGGGAACTTAAAGAAATAGAGGGCAAAGAAGACGAAATAAACGACAGATTTTATCGTGACTTGGAGTTCGGTACAGGCGGTTTAAGGGGAGTTATCGGTGCAGGTACAAACCGCATGAATGTTTATACCGTAAGAAAAGCTACCCAGGGGCTTGCAAACTATTTAAATAAGACCTGCAAAAATCCGTCGGTTGCCATTGCTTACGACAGCCGCATAAAATCGGATTTATTTGCAAAGCAGAGCGCTGCGGTACTTGCGGCAAACGGAATTACAGCTCATATATATCCTTGGCTTTCGCCTACTCCAACACTTTCATATGCAGTGCGTTATTTAAAATGTGATGCAGGTATCTGCATTACCGCAAGTCATAATCCGGCAAAGTACAACGGATACAAGGCATACGGAAGCGACGGATGCCAAATTGCGCTCGAGATGGCGGACAAGGTATATGAGGAAATAAGTGCGCTCGATATTTTTGACGATGTTAAGTATATGGATTTTGAAGAGGGCATAAAATGCGGCAAAATCTGTTATATTAAAGATGAAGTTATTGATGCTTTTTTAAACGAAGTTGTAAACCAAAGGGTTCTCAATGAAAACTGCGACGGACTCAAGGTTGTTTATACGCCGCTTAACGGTACGGGCAGAGTGTGCGTTACAAGAATACTCGATATAATCGGGGTAAAAGATGTTACGGTTGTTCCCGAACAGGAATTTCCCGACGGTACTTTTAAAACATGTCCTTTCCCTAACCCGGAAATTAAAGAAGCACTTCAAAAGGGAATTGAACTTTCAGAAAAAATTCAGCCGGATTTGCTCCTTGCAACTGACCCGGACTGCGACCGCTGCGGAATTGCCGTTAATCAAAACGGAAAATACATTTTGATGAGCGGAAACGAAGTGGGTGTCCTCTTGCTTGACTTTATTGCAAAAAACCGTATAAAAAATGAAACAATGCCTAAAAAACCTGTTGCTGTAACAACTATTGTAAGCACTGATATGGCAGCACCTGTTGCGGAAAAATACGGCATTGATTTAAAACGTGTTTTGACGGGATTTAAATATATCGGCGACCAAATTGCACTTCTTGAAGCAAAGGGCGAAAGTGACCGCTATATTTTCGGCTTTGAGGAAAGCTACGGATATTTGTCGGGCGGGTATGTCCGCGACAAAGACGCTGTTAATGCAAGTATGCTTATTTGCGAAATGGCGTATTACTATAAAAGAGAGGGAATTACCCTTGTTGACGCTATGGATGCCCTTTATAAAAAGTACGGTTACTATAAGAATGAGCTGATGAACTTTACCTTTGAAGGCGAAGACGGCATGAAAAAAATGAATCTTATAATGGAGACATTAAGAAGACAAGCTCCGAAAGAAATTGCCGGGATTAAAGTTGTGGGTTCAAGTGACTACAAAACCTCAAAGAAAAACGACAACGGTAAAATAAGCGAAATCGATCTTCCCAAATCCAATGTTTTGGAATACCGCCTCGAAAACGGCAGTAAGCTTATTGTCCGTCCAAGCGGAACAGAACCAAAGATTAAAGTTTATATATCAGTAAAGGGCAGCGATAGAGATAACTCCGAAAAAATTACGGATAAAATTAAATCAGCCGCACCAAGAGATTTGAAAATAGAGTAAATTACAACAAAAACACAACTAATACAACAACTTTTTTATAGATACTTGACAAATACTATGCAATATGCTAATATATATCCATACAGTACAGGACAACCGAAGTTCGCGCGATATATTAGAATTAGCGCCGTGCGTTATGCATACTGCCGGCTTTGGCAGTAAGGTCTGTATACCAAAGAGGTTAAGTTTTTCTTAACCTCTTTTTATTTGAGGAGGAGACGGAGGGGGAATTGCCCCCTCCATAAAAGGGCATTATGTATTCTGCCTATTTGCGGAAAGGTCTGTATATCTTAATTGAGAGGTTAGGGATTTTTCCTTAACCTATTATTTATCGTAATTTTTCAATAATGGCATTTATACTATTTGAAACAAATACATAGTAAATATAAAAAACTGTAAAAAACTATTGACAGTTATAAAATTAAATGCTACTATGTATATAGTTTATACAGTACAGGACAATCGTGGTTCGCGTGATATATTAGAATAAGCGCCTTGCAATTATGTATTCTGCCATTGGGCAGAAAGGTCTGTATATTACAGGGGTTAAGGATTTTTCCTTAACCCCTTTTTTGACTGTAGATTTCTAAAAATATAATTTAGTATATATTATAAGTAAGGACACTGCAAATCAAGGCGGTGTCCTTTTTTATAAATTAATTTATGCTTTCATAAAAAGAAATTTAAGTTTAATTGGCTTTTATGGTTCTTTAACAATCGTTCAGGTGAACTAATATTTAATACCTACCTCAAAACCCTCACATTTAGCCCGCTTATTTAAATAAGCAGCTGTACTTAAATGAGAAGGGGATAAGACAACAGCTTGTTTTTTGCTAAACTCATTATGCGAGAGGGGGGCAGGGGGGTGAGAACCCCAACATTTGTCATAGACCCATTTTTATTTAGAAGTTGAAAATACTGTGAACATTTAAAGAAAAATTAGGACATGCCAAAGAGTAAAATCTTTAAATATTTAATAAAATAAGATCCTAAATAGCAACAGTAAACAAACAGAGTTAACAAATATTAAAATACATATTGACTAATAGTCATTTTTTTGCTATATTGTGAGTACACTAATTAATGACTAAAAGTCATTTTAAGAGCACCATAACTCTAAAAGGAGAGGAGCTTCTTGAAGAAAGCTAAAATACTTGAAAATAAACGAATTAAAATGACCAAACTTTACGATGCGGCGTATGAACTGTTTACATCTAACGGTGTTCACAATACTGTTATAGATGATATAGTGAAAAGTGCGGGAGTTGCAAAAGGTACATTTTATCTTTACTGCAAAGATAAATACGATTTGGTTAATAAAATAATCATTAGAAAAAGCTCCACTATATTAAATAATGCTATGAAAGCCGTGGAAAAGAAGAAAACTGAAGAAAATTTCGATTTTGTTCAGTGTGTAATATATTTTGCGGATTACCTTATAGAGTACTTTAAAAAAGATAAAAAACTTTTGGAACTCATTTACAGAAATCTTTCGTGGGAACTATATGAAAAAGTTATGCATTATGAAGAAATGGAAACTGCAAGAGAGGCTTTTATAGAAAATTTCATTCATGCAGGCGGAAACAGTCTTGCGGCAAAATACCGACTTTATCTGATAGTTTCAATGGTGGGTTCCGTGTGTTACAGTTCACTTGTTTTAAACATTCCTTATAAAATAGACGATGTTAAGGAAGAACTGTACCGCTCTATTAAACAAATACTTGCATGATTTTGTTCATTCTATTGAAGAGAAGAGGATGATATATTTTGCTTTCTAAATTTGCAAAAATTCTTACAAGAAATCCTAAAATAGTTATAACAATTGCGGTTCTCTTGTTAATACCGAGTTTGATGGGCGCTTTAGCTACAAAAGTAAATTACGATATTTTGTCGTATCTTCCTCAGGATTTGGATTCCACCAAAGGCGAAAAAGTTTTGGAAGATGTTTTCCACGATGCCGCTACATCAATGTTAATAATTGACGATATGCCGGAAAAAGACGTGGCGGATTTGAAAGAAAAAATTAAACTGGTGGAAAACGTAAACGACGTACTTTGGGTTGACGATATCGCCGATATAAGCGTTCCGAAACAAATGCTTCCCCAAATGGTTCAAGATGCTTTTTACAATGAAAATTCAACGTTAATGGTTGTTACATATGATGGCGCTACTTCGTCGGAGGAAACACTGAGAGCGATAGGAGATATTAAACAGCTGCTGAATAAACAGTGCTTTTTAAGCGGCTTCTCGGCTATTATAAAGGATACAAAGGACCTTTCCGATCAGGAAATACCTATTTATGTTTCACTTGCAGTTATTATGTCACTTGCCGCCATGACCCTTTGCCTGGAGTCTTGGGTACTGCCTATTGTATTTATACTATCAATAGGGTTTGCGGTAGCGTATAACTTCGGAACGAATATTTTCCTGGGACAAATTTCATATATAACAAAGGCTATTGCGGCAATTTTGCAGCTTGGTGTTACGATGGACTATTCAATCTTCCTAATTAACAGATATGATGAAGAAAAATCCAAATTCGAAGACCGGCGTGATGCAATGGCACAGGCGATAAAGAGTACATTCGTTTCCCTTTCGGGAAGTTCGCTTACAACAGTTGCCGGATTCTTTGCCCTTTGCTTTATGAGGCTTGCACTCGGTAAGGATATTGGAATTGTAATGATGAAAGGTGTTATATTAGGGGTTCTTGTAACGGTTACGGTTTTACCGTCATTAATACTTCAGTTCGATAAACCTATTCACAAATATATGCATAGAAACCTTATTCCCGACTTTTCAAACGGTACAAATTTTTTGGTTAAACACCGCTGGAATTTTGTGTGTTTGGGGCTTCTGCTGATTATCCCGGCAGCTTACTCACAGGCTCATACCCAAGTTTACTATAACCTTGACCGCTCCCTTCCAAAAGACCTGGACTCAATTGTTGCTACCGATAAACTTAAAAAGCAGTTTAACATGGCATCGACTCACTTTATTATTTGCGACGATAAACTTCCTTCATATAAACTTGAAAATATGACCGATGAAATTAAAGACCTTGACGGTATTGAGTCGGTTCTTGCCTATAACGATATTATAGGACCTGCGGTTCCCGACGCGTTTATTCCGCAAAATGTTAAAGATGTATGTAAAAAAGGCGGTCGTCAGCTGATAATGGTGAATTCACAGTATAAAGCCGCTGAGGACAAAGAAAATGAGCAGATTGACAAAATTATTGGGATTTCCAAAAAGTATGACAATACTTCACAAGTAACAGGTGAAGGGCCGCTTACAAAAGACCTTATTGAAATAGCGGATATAGACTTTAAGGTAACAAACTATATTTCAATACTGTGTATTCTGCTGATTGTCGGTATAGTATTTAAATCGTTTACAGTTCCTGTATTTTTGGTTTCTATTATAGAGCTTGCTATATTTATTAATATGGGTATTCCTTACTTTACAGGTACGATAATTCCGTTTATTTCGCCGACTGTCATAGGCTGTGTACAGCTTGGTGCGACTGTTGACTACTCAATTTTGATGACGACAAGATTCCAAGAGGAGCTTAAAGCAGGAAGAAGCCGGCTTGAAGCTATAAAGATTGCATCGAACACATCGTTTAAGTCGATTATTACAAGTTCTCTTGTATTCTTCTGTGCGACATTCGGAGTTTCACTTGTATCTAAAATAGAGATTATATCGAGTATATGCAGTATGCTTGCAAGGGGCGCAATAATAAGTGCTCTGGTTATCATTTTGATACTGCCGTCCGTACTGTATGTAACAGAAGGCATTATTGCAAAAACAAGTTATTGCTGGAAAACCATAAAGAAAAATAAAAAAGCAGCCTAACATACTATAATAATCGGAGGGATTATTGTGAAATTAAAACTTAAAAAGAATTTTGGTAAAATTACATGTGTTGCTTTGGCATTTATCCTTGCAGTATCGGTGCCGGGCACAGTTTTAGCAAGTGCCGCTTCCACCGAAAAGGATGAAACCGTATATGTAAATATGGATACAGAGGGAAATGTTGTGGAAACAATAGTGTCCGACTGGCTGCATTCAGATACACCTGTTGCCCAAATTTCCGATAAGTCCGATCTTAAAAATATTGAGAATGTAAAGTCAAATGACAAACCCGCAAAAAATGGCGATAACTTGACTTGGATGCTTTCGAGCAACGGTTCTTCGGGAAGTAATATTTATTACAAAGGAACTACCGACAAAAAACCACCGCTCAATGTATCAATTCAGTATTTCTTAAATGATAACCCGATTTCCGCAAAGGATTTGGCGGGTAAATCAGGTAAAGTTAGAATTAAAATACAAATAAAGAATAATGATAAGCACACCGTTAATATTAACGGAAAAAATGTTGAGATGTACACCCCAATGTCGGCGTTTGTAATTGCCGCGCTGCCGAGCAAAACTTTTAAAAATGTTGAACTCAGCGAAGGCAAAGTTTTCTCTGACGGTAACAACCAAATAGCAACTTTTCTTGCTATGCCGGGAATGAACGAAAGTCTTAACATTAAAGGCTATGATATTGACTCACTCAAAGATTTCGATTTCCCCGATGAACTTGAAATTAAGGCAGATGCCGAGGATTTCAAACTTTCGTCAATAGCAATTGCCGCAACTCCCGAACTTGTAGGAATAGATAAGCTTAAAGATTCCGATGACATTGATGAAATGCGTACTAACTTAAATAAGCTTAAAGATATGCAGGATGATATTGAAAAAGCCGACCCGAACAATGATATCCGCGCTCTTTTCACAAATCCCGACAAAACGGCTGCGGCAAGGATTTTGGTTGACGATGTTTTCGATTTCTATGACATGGATAAGGCACTTGCGGATATTCTTCCCGATTATGTGACGGACGAGAACATAGCGCTTTACGACAAAGTTACGTCCGACCTTGACAAGGCAGATATAAAATATGTTTTGGATAACAAAGTGTTCCGCGACTTAAACGACCGCCTTACGGACGAGAATATCGAAAAGGGCAGGCTTCTCGTTAAAGATTACGACGAAATACAGACTTTCCGTATGGATAAGTTGGACGATTTAATCGAGATTATGGACGATTACGATAAAAACTACGACGATATCGACGATTTGCTCCATGATGCAAAGAAAGCTGTAAACCGCATATCCTACGATAAAGACGCAATTGACACTATGGATAAACTCGCTTCCAACAAAGACATTAAAAACGGCCTTGAAGGACTTATGGGCAACCTCACAGCTCTTGAAAAGTCTGGAATTGATTTGACAAAAATACAAAAGACACAAGTAGAATCCATTGTTAATACTATTGTTGTGGATGCTATTAAGGGTAGTCTGTTTGATGAAGTAGTAGATGGAAAAGGCAATATAAGTGTAGATTTCCTTTCGAAAAAAATGGAATCTCTGCTAGGCTATAAATTCATTTCTGAGAATGAGGAAGTAAAAAATCAAATATCACCGATTGTAACAAAGCTTACCAATATATACCAGAATGATAAGGAAGCAAAAATTCCGTATTCAGAACTTGAAGGAAAGATAGACGGGATTGCAAACGTAATTGCAAAAGGAATCACCAGCCATATTACAGATGTTTTAGGCAACGTCAACAGAATCCAAAAAGGAATGGAAAAAGAAGACATTTCTTTCGGCGACATTTCCGATATGTCAAACACACTGCGCCGCGCCGTACCGAAAATTAAGGAAGTAAAAGAAGATATTGACGACCTCGACAAAAAGGACATAGAGGATACCCTTGACAAAACAGAGGATTTTGTCCTTGACGAGGATAACATGCACTACATGAGGGACTGGGCACATAAAATCCGCGATATGAAGAAAGATATGGATTCAAACGCAGAAAATGTTGATATCATGCGCGATTTACTTCATGAATACGATGACCCGAAGGTTAAAAACTTCAAAAATATGATACCGACATTAAAAGACGATTTGGATGAAACCAGACCGATTGCAGAATCGCTTAAAGATAAGTTGGATTTACCGGTGTATAATGCAAGCCTTCATAAATCACCGGACACCGTAAGAAGACTTTTAAAAATCAAAGATGACGTTATCGCAAAGAGGAACATTATTGAAACTCTCCGTCATGCTACTCAGCCAAATACAACTACACTTTTTAAAAATACATTTGATACTTTTGACGAGCTGAAAGCAGACAACTGCGTTGATGATTACATCAAACAGATAAATGATGCCGATGAGCTTCTCGCAAGAAAAGATGCGTATGTAGACCTCAGCGAAAATTACGATATCTTTACTAAGGCGGCAGACGGTGCCTCCACAAAATTAAAATTTGTTATGAAGACACAGGAAATTGAAAAGCCTAAAGTGGAAGTTAAGACCGTTGAGAAACAAGAAACAAAACAAGACTTTTTCTCTTGGTTTAAAACAGCATTCCAAAAGGCGGCAAATTCAATAGGTCAACTGTTTAATTTTTAATGATTATGCCACCCGGTGTCCACTCACTGCACCGGTATTCACATCAATAAAACACAGCCCTCAGCGGATGTACCGCTGAGGGCTGTGCCAATATTTCAGTTAAAACTCCGAATATATTTAATTTATATCCTTGCAGTACCCGATTTCCTTGCGGCATCGGCAACTGCTTTTGCAACAGATGCAGCGACATTTTTGTCGAGAGCGCTTGGAATGATATAGTCCGCCGCAAGTTTATCGTCAGGAACAAAAGCCGCGATTGCCTTTGCTGCGGCAATTTTCATTTCATCGTTTATATCGCTTGCGCGAACGTCCAATGCACCGCGGAAAATTCCCGGGAAAGCCAAAACATTATTAATTTGATTTGGAAAATCGCTTCGACCCGTTCCGACTACTGCGGCACCTGCCGCAATTGCAGTGTCGGGCATTATTTCTGGTGTTGGGTTTGCCATTGGGAACAAAATAGGGTCTTTGTTCATGCTCTTTACCATTTCAGCTGTTACGCAGTTCGGAGCGGAAACCCCGATAAATACATCAGCGCCTTTTAGCATATCGGCAAGACTGCCGCTTTTCTTTTCAGCGTTTGTGATTTTCGCCAATTCTTCTTTTTCTGCGTTAAGTCCTTCGCGTCCCATGTAAATTGCACCTTTGCGGTCACACATAATAACATTTTTCAGTCCCAGTGCAATCAGCAATTTAATAATAGCAATTCCTGCCGCACCTGCTCCGCTTGTAACTACTTTAATTTCGTCTATCTTTTTGCCTGTTAGTTTAAGCGCATTTAGCATAGCCGCAAGCGTTACGACCGCTGTTCCGTGCTGGTCATCGTGGAAAACCGGAATATCACAGCACTGCTTTAATTTTCTCTCAATTTCAAAACAGCGCGGAGCGGAAATATCTTCAAGATTAATTCCGCCGAAACTTCCCGCTAAAAGACGAACAGTATTGACGATTTCATCCACATCATTTGAACGTATGCACAGCGGAATGGCGTCAACATCGCCGAAAGCCTTAAATAGGGCGCACTTGCCCTCCATTACAGGCATACCTGCTTCGGGACCGATATCGCCAAGCCCGAGAACAGCGGAGCCGTCGGTTACAACTGCCACTAAATTAGAGCGGCGGGTAAGTTCATAGCTTTGGTCAACGTCTTTTTGAATTTCGAGGCATGGCTGTGCAACACCGGGGGTGTAGGCGAGAGATAAATCATCGCGTGTTTTAAGCGGTGCGCGGCAGACAACCTCAATTTTACCGTTCCATTGACGGTGAAGTTTTAACGATTCTTTTGCGTAATCCATACTGTACATCCTTTCAGTTTAGCATAATACAAAAAATTACTGTATCTCATCTTTACTTAAAATAACAGTAATGTGAATATATTTCACATTAACTTGAATTTACGGTATATATCAAAAGCATTAGCTATCGAGCTTCACATTAAATTCGGCTAACGACAAAAAACCTTGAAAAAACTTTCAGATAAATTTTATTGTAGCATATATTAGTTAAAAAGAAAATGAATCAAAAGGAATTTTTAAAGATATTGTACGAAAATGAAAGCTTGATATTGTTAGGTGCGTCAAATTATTTCTTTAAGTTACACGATGTGTTATAATGGATATGAATTAAAAGAAAAAGGAGGAAATAATTTTGAATATAAAACTGATTGCGCTTGATATGGACGGTACGGTTTTAAGAACTGACAAGACAATTTCTGATAGAAATATAGAAGTAATAAGAAAAGCCGCTGAAAAAGATATTTTAATTGTGCCGGCCACAGGACGAATGGCGGGAATGATTCCAAAACAGATTTTGGACCTCGGATGTGTTCGTTATGCACTAACTTCAAACGGTGCTTCGGTTGTCGATTTGGAAAAAAACAAAGTTGTTTACTCAAATTTGATGACGAAACAAGAAACCGAATACATAATTAATTTCCTTTCACAATACAATATTTTATTTGAATGTTTTGCAGAAGGAAAATCATACTCTGATTTAAAATTCAAAGATAAAATTAAGGATTTTGCCGACTATCCACAGATATTTAAAGACATGATTATGAATTCGCAGAATTTTGTTGAGAATATTCCCGATTATATGAAATCCAACGATTTAAGACTGGAAAAAATCAATATTCCTTATATGACTGAAGAATTAAACAGGGAACTTAATGAAAAGCTCGGTAAGATGAAGGAATTTGCAATTACTTCCTCATTCTTAAATAATATAGAGATTAACAGAGTGTCTTCCAACAAGGGCGACGGATTGTCGAATTTGTGCAAATACCTTAATATAGACGCCGAAAATGTCATGGCGTGCGGTGACCAGCTGAATGATTTACAAATGCTCAAAATTGCAGGCTGTTCGGTAGCCATGGGAAACGGTGCCGACGAAGTAAAGAAGGTTGCAAAATTTGAAACCCTTACTAATGATGAAGACGGCGTAGCTTATGCAATTGAAAAATATGTAGACTGACAAAAAACGACCTTGGATTAACCATGGTCGTTTTGTAATTTAAATTATGTTTTATTTGCCGTCTTTTCTTTTTTGCATATGATAGCAAATTTTAAGCATACGTTTTTCTGTTACAAATTTGCCGAAAAAGCGTGTGAGTTTCATAAGTTTCCCCGGGACGATAACAAGCTTTTTGTCGAACATCTTATTTATGGCATATTCCGCTACCTCGCGGCTTTCAAGTCCGTTTACGCTGAATTTAACATTTGCAACGGAATCAAATTCGGTGCGTACGGGACCGGGGCAGAGTGCGCAAATGTGGACATGACTGCCTGCGCGGCGAAGTTCTTCATAAATTGCTTCTGTAAGCCTTAAAACATATGCCTTTGAAGCGTAATAACTCGACAAAAGCGGGCCGGGCTGAAAAGCAGCTGAAGAAGCGACGTTTAGAATATAGCCCGAATCCCTTTGTTTAAAATCTTTTAAAAACAGTTTTGTCAAAATATGAACCGCGCGGATATTTGTGTCTATCATTTTAAGTTCGCTATTTAAGTCCGTTGAACAGAAATCACCGAATACACCGAACCCCGCGTTATTGATTAAAATATCGATATCTTCACCTTTTACCTGTTCATAAAGGGCTATACACTGCGCCTCATCAGATAAATCTGCTCGAATTACTTTTGCGTTTGTCGGAAGTTCGCGTTTTACTTGATTAAGCTTTTCCAAGCGGCGGGCAACCAAAATTAAATCATACCCCATTTCGCTTAAAAATTTAGCCATGTCTCGTCCGATACCGGAACTCGCACCTGTAATTAATGCTTTCATTGTAACCTCCTGTTACAAAAAATTTATGAAATTGTAAAATCCTGCATTTTTATTATTGCCCCGGAAGATTTTTTGTGTTATACTACACAACGTATAATAAATAAAATTGGAATTAAATATATAATATATTTTATAAATCTTAACGCATACGCAGTACAACTATTATTTAAAAGACCGTCAGTATGGAGAAATCCGCACTGACGGTTCTTTACTTTTTGGGAAAAGAACATATTTATAAGACGGAATTATTTTTCTTTTATAGAGCCGTTTCGATATGCCTGTAAAAGCGCCGTAAGCTCTTTTATTTGCCTGCTTAGTTCTGCGCCGTTGTCGGTGTCGGCAACAGTTGTTCGTTTTTTAATAGCTTCAACTATCATTACTTTCGGAGTTTCCAAAACCTTTTTGTGAGGGTCAAACGGCTTGTGTTCCGCCAAAGCCAAATAGCAGGAATTGGAGATAAATGTATAACCGCCGATACCTGTCTGTGACTGATATGCCTTTGAAATACCGCCGTCAATCATAAACAAAAGACCGTCGGCTTTAACGGGGTTCTCACCCACTTTTACCGGAACATGGCCGTTTATAATATGAGAGTTTTCGGGGGAAAGTCCAAATTCATGGATTATCATTTCACAAGTTTTTTTGCTTTCCACATATGTATAATACGGATTAATTTTTTCCACATGAGTTTCGGGTTCATCTATAAAATACCGTTCAAAAGCGGAAAGTTTATCTTTGCCGAAAAGGGGAGATTTTGCTCCGCACCACAAATACCACATAAGGTCGTTTGCGTTTTCTCTTTCAAGCGAGCCGCGCTGTGCAAAATATGCGCTTCGAACTATATCGTCCAAAAATTCAAGGTATTCTTTTCCCGAATGTGTTTTTCCGTAAAGCTCAATTTTGTCAAATTTACCGTCTTCTGTAAGAGGAATACAGCCGTGATATAGAATATTTGAGTTGATTTTCAGGTACATACTTCCGTGAGAATACAAAAACCTAATATGCTTTTGCAGTCTTTCGCTGTGTGCGAATGATGCCGCAATTGTTTTCATAAGTTCGATTTCTTCAGCTGTGAGTTTGAGCGGGTCTTTCGGATCAACAGTCGGGAAAACAGTATCTTTCATTTTGTATTCTTTGTTCCCTAATTTGACCGTATGATTTTTGAAATCTATTTTGTCAAGCAGAATTCGGTCATCCATTTTGTATTCAGGGTGTTTTTTAATAAGTTGTGCCTCGACTTTAAATTGAATAATCGCCATAGCTTTGTGCATTTTTGCGGCAAGCTGAATATCCACAGGGTCGTAAATATTTTCGTCCAAAATATGGGGAATAAATAATTTGCACGGGTCATCAGCGTATGTTTTATCCGCAAATATTGAAAGAGCCCGAAGATTTATTCCGTATCCGTCTTCAAGTAAATCAAAATTGTTGTAGCTTATCCCAAGCCTTATAACGTTTGCAATAAGAGCCCAGTTGCCGGCAGATGCACCCATCCACGAAATATCGTGGTTGCCCCATTGTATATCAACATCGTGGCAGTTGATAAGGGCGTCCATAATAAGGTCTGCACGCGGTCCGCGGTCGAAAATATCGCCAATAATATGTAATTTATCGATTAAAAGCTGCTGAATAAGGTGACATAATGCGGTGATAAATTCTTCGCTCATTTTTGTTGCCACTATTGATTTGATAATTTCGCTGTGATAATGGGGTTTGTTACTTCCTCCGTCCGCGTGTAAAAGCTCATCTATGATGTATGCGAAGTTTTCAGGGAGCTTTTTTCTTACTTTAGAACGAGTGTACTTTGATGATGATGCTTTGCAAACTTCGACCAAGCGGTAAATTGTAATTCTGCACCAGTCGTCAAACGCAGGTTCATGATTTTTGGCATAACAGTATTCGGTTTCGGGATAATAAATAAGTTTTGCAAGCGCTGTGCGTTCACCGTCGGACAAAGACTGTTCAAACAGTTCGTCGATTTTTTTACGAACAACTCCCGAAGCACTTTTTAATTGATAAAGGAAAGCCTCGTGCTCTCCATGCAGATCACTGAAAAAATATTCTGTGCCTTTAGGCAGACTGAGAATAGCTCTGAGGTTAATAATTTCGGAAGCTGCCGCCTCTGCATTTGGGTAGTTTTTGGCGAGCAGCTTTAAATAACGATTGTCAATCATTAAAATACAGCCTCCTCATTATATTCAGCTCAACTGTTTTAATGGGGTAATATTTAAGCGTATATTACAATTCTAAAGTATGTGCATTGTTTATTTTGACGTATTGTATATATAGCATATTATATTTTTAATTTAAAATCAATCATAATGTTATTAATCAACGGGAAATAATTTAAATTTAGGGTTGCACTCAAGTCATAAATACGGTATAATAGTCGGAAAAGCCAAAAATTAAATATTTTACGGAGGGATTGTCCTTGACAACTAACAAACCCGTGTTAGGCTATCTGCCTGATGAAAGACCGCCATTTTTTAAACTGCTGCTTTTTGCTTTTCAGCAAATCATAGTAATGTTTCCGGCAACTGTTTTGGTGGCGCTTTTAACCGGATTTCACGTTTCAACAACTATTTTTGCAAGCGGACTCGCAACTATTGGGTTTATCCTAATTACAGGAAGAAAAATCCCACTTTTCTACGGCTCCAGTTTTTCGTATGTTACAGCTATTTGTTCAATAACAGGCGCTCAAGCATTTGCGGGCCCTGTGGCGGATGATAAAATCGCAGCCGCACAGTTCGGCATTGTTCTTTCAGGTTTTATTTCGATTGCCGCAGGTTTAATTATTAAGCAGTTCGGTCAGGACGCCATAGAAAAGGTTCTCCCTCCGACAATTACGGGAAGTATAGCAATAGTTATCGGTCTTTCCCTTGCGGGTACGGCAATGAGTAACCCGACAATACTTCCGAACGGCGTAACCGAAGCTACAAAAGAGCTTGCGCTTAACTTATCTTGGACTATTTGCATTGTAACGCTTCTTGCAACCGTCCTGTTTTCAATTTACCTTAAAGGTACTTGGGGACAAATCCCGATTTTACTCGGACTTTTAACGGGATATGTGTTGGCACTCGTTCTCGGTTCAGCCAACGGTATAAAGTTCTGTGATTTTAACAAAATTGCGGAAACGAGTTCAATCCTTTCAATTCCTGCAATTGGGTTTGCATTACCGCATTTTACCCTGCCTAAAGCAAGCTGGGAAGCGGTCGCCGCAATTATGCCGATTGCAATTGCAACTATTCCGGAGTCAACGGCACATCTTTATCAGCTTGATATTTATGTAAATGACCTTGCAGAGAAAAAAGGTTCAGATAAAAGATTCCACATTTCGGACAAGCTCGGTCTTAACCTAATCGGCGACGGCATCGGCGATATGATTTCAGGTTTTATAGGCGGCCCAGCAGGTACAAACTACGGCGAAAACCTAAGCACAATGGCAATTACTAAAAACTTTTCAACCCCAATGCTTATGGGTGCGGCGATTATTACAATGATTATTTCCTGCTTTACTCCGCTGACTGCGCTCGTATACTCTATTCCAAGTGCGGTAATCGGCGGTATTTCTATTTACTTATTTGGCATTATTGCTTCACAGGGTATAACAATTATGATAAGCAAAAAGGTAGATATGTTTGATTCCCGCAACCTTGCAATTATCTCAACAATTTTAATCATAGGTTTGGGCGGAAGTTTCGCATTTTCAGACGGTATGATACCTATGTTCGGAGCAAAATTCCCTGCAATAGCATCAGCCGCCATTTTCGGAATTCTTCTTAACTTAATTTTAAGCATTGGCAAAAAAGAAGAAAACAAAGCCGAATAATATTAATATAAAATATCTAAATTAACTAAATTAAAACACTTAATTGCAATTATATCACAAAGTTTATAAATTAAAATTGAATATTTTATAAACAATATGTAAAGAGGGGAAATTTCCCCTCTTTTTTGCTGTCCTGCAGCTGCTCATGCTCATATAAACCATTTGCATTGATTAATATCTTGGGTACCGCATATTAGAAGAAGATATTTAGCTGTAAGTTCTAAAGAAAGACTTATGCTGAACGATTATTTAATATTAATGTTTTTTGTGAAATCGCATTTATTACAATAAACGAAAAAGCCACGCAGAAGAATTTCCTCTGCGGTGGCTAATTTTATGTTATCAATTTATTATGCTGCAAAAAGCAAATGCCTATATAGGTAAGAAATATTTTATTCATACTGTGGTTCGGCGTCATTCGGTGGGACAAGACCGAATTCCGCGGGGTGTACTTGTTTAGTCTGTATCACACGGTCGCGCAGAAAAATATAAAGTTCTGCTTTGGTGGCTTCGTAATATGGAATTACAAAATACGTACCAATTCCGAAACTTAAAGCACCGAGAATAAACCAACCTATGAACGAGAGAAGCAAAACGAAAATTGTACCGACTTCGCCTTCGGTCATTATGCGGCTGATTTGGCGCGCGCGGCTTCCCGGCATAATAGGGTTATCCGATATGATATAAGGTACCATTATGTACTGTATGCCCTTTATTATACCCGGAACAATCAAAAGCAAACCCCATAGAATAACAAAAAGCTGGGTTACGAATAATGCACCCACTCCATTTAAATACTCTCGTTTAAACCCGCTGAACATAGTTTCAAATTCCGTTACTCCGAAATGGTTTTGAACAAAAAAGCGGGCAACACCAACTGTGATAGGTAATCCGACAAAAATGCTAATCAGAGTGTCGGGAAAATATAAGGAATTATTAACAAAATCGAAAGAAGTTAATATATGGAAGTAATCAAAAGGATTTGCAAAAAAACTAAAAAGTTTTGATATAAAAGTATATATACCTCCAAATCCGGCTGCAATAACTGCTGACAAAAGAGTAACAGTAAAAGCAAGCCAGTATTTATCCTTTAGAGCTGTTTTTGCGTTAGATTTCAAAATTCGTCTGTCCCACATAGGTTATAATCTCCTTTACAAAAAAATCCGCCGCAGTAATACAGCGTGTTATATAGAAATTGTATAATATATATTATAACATTTAATCCCTAAATAACAATAGACTGGCATTTATGCGGCGAAAAACAGACTGGTATTTATGTTTTGCACATATTATTGTTTGGGAAATCAGTCAATCGGGTCGTCATTCCAAGAATACATCTTGCGAAGCTCCTTGCCGACTTCTTCAAGCTGATGCTCGGAGGCAATGCGGCGGCATGCGTTGAAGTGTGAACGGCCGTTTTTGTTTTCTGCAATCCATTTTGAAGCAAAAGTGCCGTCCTGAATTTCGGAAAGAACTTTTTTCATTTCTTTCTTTGTTTCTTCGGTTACAAGGCGCTTGCCTGTTTCGTAGTCGCCGAACTCTGCGGTATCGCTGATAGAATAACGCATGAGTGAGAAACCGCCCCTGTAAATTAAGTCAACTATAAGTTTCATTTCGTGGATACATTCAAAGTAAGCATTTTCGGGGGCATAGCCTGCTTCGACAAGAGTTTCAAAACCTGCCTGCATTAAGGCTGTAACGCCGCCGCAAAGTACGCACTGTTCACCGAACAAGTCAGTTTCGGTTTCAATTTTGAATGTGGTTTCCATAACAGCAGCTCTTGCCGCGCCTAAACCTGCGGCATATGCAAGACCGATATCGTGCGCATTGCCTGTAACGTCCTGTTCTACTGCGATAAGGCATGGAACACCTTTTCCAGCAAGATACTCACTGCGCACTGTGTGTCCCGGCCCCTTAGGAGCAATCATGAATACGTCGACGTCCTTCGGTGGTTTAATCTGGCCATAGTGGATATTAAAACCATGGGCAAAAGCCAAAGCTTTTCCTTCTGTAAGGTAAGGGGCAATGTCGCTTTTATACATATCCGCCTGACGTTCGTCGGGAATTAAAATCATAATGATGTCAGCTGTTTTTGTTGCATCTGAAACGTTCATAACTTTAAGTCCGGCAGCTTCCGCTTTAGCTTTGCTTTTGCTGCCTTCGTATAGACCGACAATAACATTCACGCCGCTGTCGTGAAGATTTAGAGCGTGGGCGTGTCCCTGGCTGCCGTAGCCGATAATGGCGACGGTTTTACCTTTGAGCAAATTGATGTCGCAATCTGCCTGATAATAGATTTTTGGCATTTTAAATTCCTCCTTGCCTTACGGCAAAATATTAACTAAAGCTTAAGCGGCAAAAATGCTGCATAAGAATTGGTTTACTTTAGCTAAGAGTTTTGCTTTTTTGTGGTCGCGGAACCCTTTTCAATTGCAAGGGTTCCCGCACGGACAATTTCTTTTATTCCGTATGGTTTTAAAAGACGTATAAGTGTTTGGGTATGCTCGTCGTCGGAAGTAAACTGAAGTGTAAGCGAAGCCGGGGCAACGTCGACAATTTCGGCGTGCATTAATTCGACGACTTTCATTATTTCGCCGCGCTTTTCACTATTACAGTTTACTTTTATTAAAGACAGTTCACAGCTTATAAATTTACCCGGTTCAAGAACTTTAACTTTAATAACGGGAATTAATTTATTAAGCTGTTTTCCTACCTGTTCGACTATATATTCATCGCCGTCCACAACTATGGTGATACGGGAAATTGAAGAATCTTCAGTAATGCCGACGGCTAAACTGTCAATATTGAAACCGCGGCGCGAAAACAGTCCCGATACTTTGGAAAGTACGCCGGGGCGGTTTTCCACCAATACAGAAAGGGTATATTTCATTTTATTACCCCCTTATATTGTCGGAGTGTCGGGATTAACCCGACATACCAGAATGAATGGTTTATTTGAATTCAGCATTTTTTCGGCCAATTTCTCAGCTTGCGTATTTGATTTTGCCAATGCGGACTCAATTGCGTACGCCTGCGATAGTTTTACAAAATCGGGATTACCGTTTAAGGCAGTCATCGCAAATCGGCTGCCGTAAATTTTATCCTGTATTTCCTTTACCATGCCTAAGCGGTCGTTTTGCATTACAATAATTTTTATATTAACATCATTTTGACGAATGGTTGAAAGTTCGCACATTGCCATTTGAAAAGAACCGTCGCCGCATATACAAAGTACCTGGCGGTGCGGTTTTGCAATTTTTGCTCCGATTGCGGCCGGGAGAGCATAGCCCATTGTGCCGAGTCCGCCGGAAGTAAAGAAACGTCCTTCTTTTACATTAAAATTACGCGCTGACCAAATTTGGTTTTGACCGACATCCGCAGTAAGAATTGCGTTTTCTTCCATCATTGCCGAAAGGGAACGAATAAATGAACGGGGTTCAATACAGCCTGAACTGTTGTCGGGAGTTCCGCTTGGAATATATTCATCCTTATATGTTAGTACCGTTTGAATCCATTCTTTAGAAACAGTATTTTTAACTTTTTCTGAAAAATCACGAAGTACAAGCCGAATATCGCCGACTATCGGAATATGCGCTGTCATGTTTTTACCGATTTCGGCGGGGTCGATATCTATATGAACAATGGTTGCCTTTTCAGCTACCTGTTTCGGTGCGGAAACCGCTCTGTCGCCGACCCTTGCTCCGCAAAGAACAATTAAGTCCGCTTCGGACATTGCCCTGTTAGCGTTTTCATGTCCGTGCATACCAATCATGCCGAGATACAGTTTGCTGTCCATAGGGATAACACCTATCCCCATCATGGTAGATACAACAGGAATACCGCTGTTTTTGGCAAAAGCCAAAAGTTCTTTCCTTGCGCCCGAAAGTACAACACCGCCGCCGCAGACTATAATCGGCCTTTTTGCGTTTTCAATGGCAGAAAGAGCTTTTTTAATCTGCATAGCATGCCCAACGGTACGGGGTTTATAACCTATGATTGAAATTTTTTCAGGGTAGATAAATTTTTCAATTTCGCTTTTTTGGACGTCAATAGGAACGTCTATAAGTACAGGACCGGGGCGGCCTGTTGTTGCAATATGAAAAGCTTCTTTAAAAATACGCGGTAAATCCGCCGCGTCTTTTACCAAATAGGAATGTTTGGTAAAAGGTTCGCACGCTCCCGTAATATCCGCTTCTTGGAAGACATCCCGCCCCAAAAGTTCGGAATTTACCTGCCCCGTAATTGCTATTAATGGGATGGAGTCCATATATGCGGTTGCTATTCCCGTTATAAGGTTCGTAGCGCCCGGGCCGCTTGTTGCAATGCAAATACCCGGTTTTCCGCTTGCACGTGCATAGCCGCTTGCTTCGTGTGCCGCATTTTGTTCTTCCCTTACCAAAATATCTTTAATTGAGGACAGGTATAGATAATCCAAAAAAGGGCATATCGCCGCGCCGGGATATCCGAAAGCGACTTCGACGTTTTCATTTTTTAGGCATTCCACCATGATTTCCGCTCCGCTTATCATACCATTCACCTCAAAAATGTTATTTCTAACTATTATAAATATTTATTTATTTAGAGTCAACATAATTTAAAGATTTAAATTGCTAAATTATTTAAGAAAATTATGGGGAATTTCGTGCTCATTAATGAAAACGAAAATTATCTGTAATTGTTTTTATTATAATGGCTGCCTTTTTTACCGATTTTATTTGAAAGGTATTGATAAAGAAGTATTCCTGCGATACTAAAAATTACAATAATTCCCAACAGAATGACTGCTTTTTTATAGTCGCCGTTCGAAAGAGCAAAGCCGCCGAATGAACACGCGAGAAAAGAGGGAATACGCGCGGTGGTGGAAATGAAAAGAAATTTTCCGAAATTCTGTGGAACAAGACCTGCGGTAAAAACGAAAATTCGTTTTGGAGTACCCGGAATTAAAAATACAATCCAATAAAGAGTGTTGCGGAATTTTGGGCGGCGGATTAATTTAATCCCCATTTCCTCTGCGGAAGAAAAAAACAACCTATAAAGCTTTGTACCGCAAAGTTTAGTAAAATAAAAAATCACTGTTGTAGAAATTATTACCGAAACAATTGTCAAAACACAGCCTTGCAGGCTGCCGAAAGCACAACCGCCCGCTACAGCGGTGATTTCCAAAGGAATGGGAATAAAACCCTGTAATATTTGTATTCCTAAAAATGCAGCCCGCCCCAAAGCACCGTGATTTTCAATGAAATTTTGAAATTCTTGAGGGTTTGAGGCAAATGCAAACAGTTTTTTAAATAGAAATATAACAAGCCATAAGGAAATTGCAAACACAATAAAAAGAACCGCCGCGCCCAAAATCTTGTCACGAAGAGGAGAATGGGCGTTTTGCGGTAAATCTTCAGCAGTTATTTCAGAATCATAAAAATACCGATTTTGTTCGTGTTTTTTTTTAAAAATACTCACAATGCATACTCCGTTCGTTATTGATATCATTTGATATAGTTATATATATCGCTGTATGTCAAGCAGAAATGCCAACTTTTATATTATTTTTTTAATGTACAAGTCATAAATTATTTTGTTACGGCGATTTAAAGTGAAGGAAAACACAGAAAAGACTCTTATCTGTACAGATATAAAAAAGGGGACGATAAAACCGTCCCCAAAGTTTGTTTATGCAATATAATATCATTATATAATAACGAGGAATATTACAATAAAAATAAACACAAAAAGGGCGGAATTTGTCCGCCCTTATAAAATATTCTAAATTCATTTAAACATTGAAACGGAAAAGTACAACGTCGCCGTCCTGCATTACATATTCTTTTCCCTCGCTTCTTACAAGTCCCTTTTCCTTTGCAGCCGCCATGCTGCCGCAGGAAATAAGGTCATCGTAAGCGACAACTTCAGCACGGATAAAGCCGCGCTCAAAGTCGGTATGGATTTTACCCGCCGCCTGCGGCGCTTTTGTTCCTTTTTTAATCGTCCAAGCACGAACTTCGGGTTCGCCTGCGGTTAAGAAAGAAATTAAGCCTAAAAGGCTGTAGCAGGCATTAATAAGACGGTCAAGCCCGGACTCGTTAAGTCCCATATCATTTAAGAAAAGATCCTTTTCGTCTTTTTCCATACTGCTTATTTCGGCTTCGATTTCAGCGCTTATCGGCAGAACGCCTGCGTGCTCACTGTCGGCGATTTCTTTTACAACTTTAAAATATTTGTTATTTTCAATACCGCCTTTAAAGTCGTCTTCGCTTACGTTAGCGGCATAGATAACAGGCTTGTTGGTTAAAAGCGAAACGGTCTTTAAAAGTTCGGCTTCGTCATCATTACATTCGACACTGCGTGCGGATTTGCCGGCGTCAAGAGTTTCTTTAACGCGCAGGAAGAAATCATATTCTTCCTGATATTTCTTGTCGGCTTTAATCATCTTTTTAGTTTTATCTATACGGCGTTCCAGAACTTCCAAATCAGACAAAATAAGTTCCAAATTGATGGTTTCAATATCCCTTTTTGGGTCGATACTGCCCTCTACATGTATAATATCATCGTTTTCGAAACAGCGGACAACGTGAACGATAGCGTCGGACTCGCGAATATTCGCAAGGAATTTGTTTCCCAAACCTTCGCCCTTGCTTGCGCCGCGGACAAGACCGGCGATATCCATAAATTCAATCGTTGCAGGGGTGTATTTTTGCGGATGATACATTTCCGCAAGTTTGTCGAGCCTTTTGTCGGGGACTGCCACGATGCCTACATTCGGTTCTATGGTACAGAACGGATAGTTAGCGGACTGAGCGCCAGCATTTGTAATTGCGTTAAAAAGAGTGCTTTTGCCGACATTCGGCAAGCCTACAATACCAAGCTTCATTTTTGATTTCCCTCTTCGTCTTTATTCATAATAGTATTTATTATAGTTGATTAAGTTTTACGGTGCAAGGCTGAAAATTTATTTATCGCTTTGTTTCATTGTAAGTGCAATGCGCTTTTTCTCCGTGTCGACAGATAAAACACGCACTTTTACTATGTCGCCGACCTTTAAAACTTCGGCGGGATGTTTTATAAATCTGTCGCATATCTGAGAAATATGGACAAGTCCGTCCTGGTGAACGCCGATATCCACGAATGCGCCGAAATCGATTACATTTCTTACTGTTCCCGTAAGTTCCATTCCCGGTTTTAAGTCTTCCATGCTTAAAACATCGGTGCGCAGCATAGGCTTTGGAAGTTCGTCGCGGGGGTCGCGTCCCGGGCGGAGCAGTTCGGTTACAATGTCATTTAAAGTTGGAACGCCGATATCTAATTTTTCAGCTGACTTCTCTACGCCGATTGCCTGTACTTTTTCTTTTAAATCGCTGATTTTATTGTTTTTTACACTTTCTGTGTCATAATCGCAGAGCTTTAAAAGAGCTTGTGCCGCTTTATATGATTCAGGGTGAACATTGGTGTTGTCCAGTATGTTTTTACTTTCGCTTACTCGTAAAAACCCCGCACACTGTTCAAATGTTTTCGGCCCTAATTTCGGTACTTTTTTAAGTTCGGTTCTCGAATGGAAAGCGCCGTTTTCTTCGCGGTAGGCAACTATATTTTTTGATACGGCTGACGATATGCCCGAAATTTTTTCAAGCAGCGACGGAGATGCTGTATTTAAATCGACTCCTACATTATTAACGCAGTCTTCCACAACGCTTCCAAGCGCTTCGTCGAGCCTCTTTTTCGGCATATCGTGCTGGTACTGTCCGACTCCAATTGCTTTTGGGTCTATTTTAACAAGTTCGGCAAGCGGGTCTTGAAGTCTGCGCGCGATTGAAACCGCACTTCTTAAAGTTACGTCGAATTCAGGGAACTCCTGCGCCGCAAGTTTGCTTGCGGAGTAAACGGACGCCCCCGCCTCGCTTACCACCATATATGAAACACCGTTATTAAGCTGTCCTATAACTTCGGCAGTAAACATTTCGGTTTCTTTTGACGCTGTGCCGTTTCCGATTGCGATTACTTCCACACCGTATTTTAATATTAAATCAGTGACGAACTTTTTAGCTTCTTCAACTTTTGTTTGAGAGTGCGTCGGATAAATGACGCCTGTATCGAGAACTTTGCCTGTCTGGTCGACTACTGCGACCTTACAGCCTGTTCTGTAACCGGGGTCAAGTCCCATTGCCACTTTATTTTTAACAGGCGGCTGCATTAAAAGCTGGTGCAGATTTACGGCAAATACCTTTATTGCACCTTCGTCGGCTTCTTCCGTAAGGCTGTTTCGAATTTCACGTTCAATTGATGGATAAATGAGACGGTCATAAGCGTCTTCACCTGCTTTTCTGACGGCTTCGGTGCAGTTGTTTCCTTCTTTTACACAGGCTGAGTAGACAATATTTAAGCCCCTTGCTCTTTCAAGTTCGATATTAACTTTTAAAAAGCCTTCGCGTTCACCGCGGTCGATAGCGAGAACCCTGTGTCCCGCAATTTTCCGTACCGACTGTCTGAAATCATAATACTGTGAATATACGGAATCCTCGTCTTTCTTTGCGGCTTTTGAAACAACTTCGCCCTGCGCCGCAGTGACAACACGCAGACGTTTGCGTATTCCCGCATCGTCGGAAATTTTTTCGGCAATAATATCTAAAGCTCCCGCAAGAGCATCTTCGGGAGTTTCAACACCGAGTTCCGTGTTTACATAGCTTTCCGCCATGTCAATAGGATATAAACTGTCTTTTTTCTGTTCGAAAATCGCATCTGCAAGCGGCTCAAGGCCCTTGGCTTTTGCAACCGATGCCCTCGTTTTCCTTTTCGGCCGAAACGGGCGGTAAATGTCGTCAATTTCAGAGATAGTCTGTGCGGCATTAAGTTCGGCGGCGATTTCGTCCGTCATGCAGTCTGAGGCGGTTATAAGCTCCGAAACTTCTTCACGGCGTTTTTCGAGTGAGCGCAAATATTCAAGCTTTTCCGAAATTTCGCGCAGAGTTTGGTCGTCAAGCGAACCGTGCGCCTCTTTGCGGTAACGTGCGATAAACGGGATAGTGTTGCCCTCGTCAATCAATTCTATTACTTTTTGTACCTGCCAGTTTTGAAGATTAAATTCCTGTGCTATAGTTGAAACAAAGTCCATATTATTCCTCCGATTAGGTATTAAGTCCGTATTTTAAAGCGGCAGTGCCGCAAAACCATTTAACTTTGGACGATTTTAATTATAGATGAAATTACATAACATATACCGTAGATTATCGGTTGATGCACTATGTAAATAATCAGCGCATTCCTGCCGAGCCACGAAAAAAAGGGGACTCTTGAAGGGTAAAACCATTTAGGGAATTTTCCCGCAGTGGCAAGTTTGCCTAAAAAAGTTCCTGCCGCAAAAACGAAAATCCACGGAAAAATCGCGAAATAATCGGCACTTCTGAAATTTTCCGAGTATATTCCGAGCGGAGCAAGAAAATCAGTGCTGTAAAGAGCGGACGGAAGATTTATCCTGAAAAACGGCGCAAAACCCAAGTATCCGCATGAAATTCCCCTGGTAAAAAGATATAATATACCGCAGACGGCGACAGCGTACCAGGAAAAATCAAAACGGTCGGCAAAAGGTTTTAAAAGTCCGTATAAAATCATGCATACCGAGAGAAAATGAAGAATACCGAAAACAATAAGTTCCTCCGGAATAAAAACATATGTTATAAGCGTAATTAAAAGAGAAAATCCCAAAAGCTTTAGTCCGCGAATTAAATTAGAATGGGACAGATTTGATGAAATTCCCGCAATCAGCATAAAAAGTCCCGCGAAATAAGGTTCTGCGGGCATAAAGAAGTAGAAAAAAACAGTCCCTGCTTTTACTCCAAAAAGCGAAAGAGTGTAAAATCCATGGTAAAAAACCATGCAGAAAACCGCAACTCCGCGCAGCTCGTCCATTAAGTGAATTCGGTTTTTTACGGTCGGTTTTGTAATTGTGTTCTGCATCGGGTCACCCCTATATTAATAATTTGTTTATTTATTAACACGTTAAATTATGGTATAATGAAGTTCGAAAACAGATATTGCTTTATTCGGTTTAACTTACAGAAAGTAATTGCCTGTTTTTTATTATATCATGGTACAGGAGGTAATTTCAATGAATGAAACTAAATTAACACGCGAATACACCGTAACCGAAGATATGCTGGCGGTTAATGTGGGAAGCGGCAGCGTACCGGTTTTGGCAACGCCGATGGTTTCTGCATTTTTCGAGGGTACTGCGGCACAGCTTGCACAAACATACCTTGACGATACCTGCACCACTGTCGGCTCAGTTATTACGGTTAAGCACCTGAACCCGACTGCCTGCGGCTGTAAGGTAACCGTTAACGCCGAACTTACAGAAGTTGACGGAAGAGTTTACAAGTTTAACCTTGAAGCGTTTGACAACGCAGGAATTATCGCAAAGGGAACTCACGAACGTGTCAGCGTAAAAAAAGAAAGATTTATACAGAAATCTCAGGAAAGAAAGACGATTAAAGCGGGTGTGTAAAATGAAACCTAAATATGATTTAATGATGTTCGATTTGGACGGTACATTGACAGATTCTTCCGGCGGTATTTTTGAATCTATTAAGTATTCGCTTAATAAGATGAACTGCCCTATTCCCGAGGAAAAAACGCTTCGCAAATTTATCGGGCCGCCTCTTTTCCAAAGCTTCAGAAAATACTGCGGCATGGACGATGAAGCCGCAAACCGAGCCGACAGTTATTTTCGTAAATCATATTATGAAACGGGTGCATTTAACAATACGCTTTTTCCGCATATGGAAGAACTTTTAAAAGACCTTAAAAATGCGGGTGCAAATCTTGCGGTTGTTACTTCCAAGCCGATAACAATTACGCCGAAAGTCCTTGAATTTGTCAAAGTCACACAGTATTTTAACGGCATCTTTGCTCCCGACGAAGGAGAACACAGCGGAAGAAAATGCCTTTTAATAAACGACTGCCTTAAAACGCTGAAAGTTAAACCCGAAAATGCCGTTATGATAGGTGATACCCATTTTGATGCCGCAGGGGCAAGGGAATCGGGGACAAACTTTATAGGGGTTCTTTTCGGATTCGGCTCAAAACAGGAAATGGTTGACGAAGGCGGAAAAGTTTTTGCCCGTGATTTGGATGAGCTTAAAAGTTCTCTGTTAGAAAATTCCTAAAATACAGGATACAAATATACATAGCTATTTGTATTTATAATTATTGACAAATAATCGCTATTAAGTTATCATATTAACTGAACTGAATATAAGGGGCGCTGAGTAACCTCGGCTGAGAGTAAGCGAATAGACGCTTTAACCCGTAAACCTGATCTGGATAATGCCAGCGTAGGAAAATAAGATTTTTAGCGCTCTGAGGCATTTCAGAGCGCTTTTATTTTTACCGGGCGGAAGTTTGGTTCAAACAATATTTTTGGTTCTATATTAAATGTTAGGGGTAGGCATTAAATATTAATTTGCCTCAGCAATTATTAAAGAACCTATTTTTTGGAGGGTAAAATGAAAAAGAACAACACAGTTATACTTGTGGAATGTGCCTTGATGATTGCGATGTCAACGGTTCTCAGCATGTTTAAGATTTTCGAATTGGGAAACGGCGGTGCGGTAACCTGCGCAAGCATGGTTCCGCTTATACTTGTTGCATACCGCCACGGCATAAAGTGGGGGGTTACAACAGCGTTTGCTCACAGCCTTTTGCAGATGATTATTAAGTTTGATGCACCGCCTGCAAATACATTCTGGGCATTTTTGGGCGTTATTCTGCTCGATTATGTTATTGCATTTACAGTATTGGGAACAGCGCCGTTTTTCGGTGGAAAAATTAAGAACAGGTCTGTAAGTGTTGCGGTCGGCTCTATAGCAGTGACATTCATACGTTTTATGTGCAGCTTTTTATCGGGAATTGTTATTTGGGAGGACTATGCGCCGAAGGATATGCCTGTATGGCTGTATTCTCTTACATACAATGGAAGTTATATGCTGCCGGAAATGATTATTACAGCGGTTGTTTCTGTAATTCTCATAAGGGTTCTCGACCGTATTGACAACAGAGCCGTTAGGAAAGTAAGCTGAATTCATTATAATAATTAAATGTTGGAGTTCTCACCGCTGTCCCCCTCCCATTTAACGTAAACTGCTGTTTTCGTTTTGAAATAAAAATTCGAGAGGTTAGGGGTAGGCATTAAATATTAATTTACCAGAGCAATTGTTAAAGAACAATTAATTTTTACCGCCGCAAGCCGATATAGCTTGCGGCGGTAAATTTTATAATGTATAATAAAACCAGAAATTCATAATATATGTATATGTTAAAAATGGAAGGGAGAATAGCTTTATGGAATTTAAAGGAAGCAGAACCGAAGCTAATTTGATGGCGGCGTTTGCCGGTGAATCCCAAGCAAGGAACAAGTACACTTTTTATGCTTCAAAAGCTAAAAAAGAAGGATACGAGCAAATTGCGTCAATTTTTGAGGAGACCGCAAATAATGAAAAAGAACACGCGAAGCTGTGGTTTAAGTACTTAAAAGGCGGAGCGATTGGTGCAACAACTGAAAACCTCAAAGATGCTGCTGCCGGTGAAAACTACGAATGGACAGAAATGTACAAAGAATTCGCTGAAGTTGCAGAGCAGGAAGGCTTTACCGAAATTGCAAATACCATGCATTTAATTGCGGAAGTGGAAAAGAGCCACGAGGATCGTTACCGTAAACTTATTCAGAATTTAGAGAAGAATATCGTATTTAAAGCTGATGAAGAAACCGTATGGGTTTGCCGTAACTGCGGATATATCTATATTGGAAAAGAAGCTCCAGAAGTTTGCCCTGCATGTAAACACCCGCAGTCATATTTCGAGCGCAGAGCCGAAAATTATTAATCACTTAATTAATGTGAATATTTTAATGGCATCATCGCTTTGATGATGCCATTAATTTTTGTAATACGAAAACTCCAGTGTTTAAAAAAGCTTAAGCAGTGAGCGGCATCTTTGCCCATATATGAAGAACCCTACTCGTCTTGGGTGCAACTATTGCATGGGACGATATCCATATTGTACTGCAAAATATAAATATATTTAAATTTAATACATTCCGTTTCGTTTAATAAACGGTGAGAAAATTATTTTCTATGGATTTATAATATTGCTTTATAGATATTTCCCTTTTTAAGTCCCGTTTCCGCGGCGGCTTTTTTTGCGGCTTCCGATGCCGACATTCCGCTCTTAATATGGTCTTTTGCCATTAAAACAGCATCTTCAAGGGTAAATTCAGACTTTTTCGGCTTTTCGGCCCCTTCAATTACAAGAACAAATTCACCTTTTGCATTGTTGTCTGAATAGTATTCTACAGCTTTAGACAAAGTAGTTCTTATAACTTCCTCGTGAATTTTCGTAATTTCGCGAACAAGGGCAATTCTGCGGTCGCCGAATGAATTATACATATCTTTCAAGGTTGAGGAAAGTTTGTGAGGCGCTTCATAAAAAACCATGGTGCGTTGTTCGTTTTTGACCTCTTCAAGGTGTTCACGGCGGCTTTTTTTATTAACGCTTAAAAATCCCTCAAAAGTAAATCTGCTCGTAGGAAGCCCCGAAACAGCAAGTGCAGATACCACAGCGCTCGGGCCGGGCACGACAAAAACTTGAATTCCACGCTCAGCGCACTGGGCAACAAGCATTTCGCCGGGGTCGGAAATTGCAGGCATACCCGCGTCGGAAACAAGCGCGCAAGTTTCGCCTGACTCGATTTTATCGCAGATAATTTCCCCTCGTTCATATTTATTATGTTCAAAATAACTTATCATCGGCTTTTTTATATTGAAATGGTTAAGTAGTTTCATCGTGACACGTGTATCTTCCGCGGCGATAAAATCGGCGTCTTTCAATGTTTCAACCGCACGAGGGGAAAAATCGGAGAGATTTCCGATTGGGGTTCCGACTACCATTAATTTTCCGTTCATTTGGTTACTCCTTTATTTTCTGCGTATTCGCCGTAAATTTGTTTCATTTCTTCAGAAAATCCGCCGCTGCTGTTTTCAATAAAAAGCACAGGGTCAACATTAAGTCCGGGGCGCCCGCCTTTATTTGCCTGCATTAAAAATAAAAACGGAGCTTTAGCCTGTCTTTGCTGGACAAAGCGCAATCGTTTCGGTTCAAGCCCTGCACTTTTAAGCGATACAATTACACTCGCAAGTCTTTCGGGGCGCAGACAGAAACAAAAACGTCCGCCGAAACGCAAAAGGTATGCCGCTGATTTTACGATATCTTCAAAACTGCACATGGTTTCATGCCGCGCAATTCTATGCGCATTTTCAGGATTTTGAATACCCGTTCCAATTTCTTTATATGGTGGGTTACAGGCAATTAAATCAAAGCTGTTTGCGGGGAGAATCCGTGAATTTTTCAAATTGCGGATATCTTCGTTTACTATTTTTATAGTATCGGTGAGGTTATTATATTCAGCGGTACGCTGTGCCATTTTACATGCATCTTCCTGTATTTCCACAGCGTATATTTTATTGGGCCTTGATTTTGCGCACCATATAATAGGAATAGTCGCGCATCCTGTACCGAAATCGGCACAGGTTTCACCGCACTTTGGCTTTGAAAATGATGCCAGTAAAACGGTATCGGTATTAAAGCTGTGATTTTTTGAAACTATAACCGAAAAGTCGCGCGAAATAGGTTCAAGTCGTTCGCCCTGTAACAGCATAAAAACTCCTTATTAGTATTTTATTATTATATATTGGTAAATTAGATATTTGTAATACAAAAATATGATTTTATTATATAAAAGAAATGCTCTTTATTTAATATTGGGGTGCTGTCCATTTTACATTTTAGTAAACCTGATTATTTCTATAGGCTTACTAAATGGTGGTGGTTAGTGATAGGTAAACCCAAACATATGTTGAAAAAACCAAAAGAAAAAAGACGGTGCGCAAACGCTCCGCCTTTAATCCGTATGGAAAAATTATTCCTGTGCAGGAGCACCTACCGGACATGTATCCGCGCAAGCACCACATTCTGTGCAAAGGTCGGGATCGATAACAAATTTGCCGTCTCCCTCAGAAATTGCATTAACAGGGCATCCTGATGCGCATGCACCGCAGGAAATGCACTCATCACTAATAACATATGCCATGGAAAAAACACCTCCATATAAAATTACACACATAATTTTATCATAAAAACCGAAAAATGCAACCTTATATTACCCAATAAACGAAAATTACTCATTTTTTGCGTCACTATTTTCGTCATTTTCAACCTTTTTAGGACGAGTTTCGCCGCGCTTTATAAGTTTAACATCTTTTACTTTGAATGTTTTCGGAAGTGCTTCCCGTGGCTCGGAATCAAGCTGTATGTCCAGCAGACCTGAGAGCAGATTAACATTCGTAACAGTCCCTTTGCCGTCCGGAGTCATTACAATTGAGCTTACAGAAGGGGTTGTACGAAGTAAATCGAGGTATGCATCCTGTTCAAACTTTAAACAGCACATTAAACGACCGCATGTGCCTGAAATTTTTACCGGATTTAAAGAAAGGCCTTGTTCTTTTGCCATTTTGATGGAAACAGGCTGGAAATTGCCAAGAAAAGTCGAACAGCAGAACGGTTTTCCGCAAATTCCAAGCCCGCCTATCATTTTAGCTTCGTCGCGTACTCCGATTTGCCTAAGCTCAATTCTTGTGCGGAATACAGACGCCAAGTCTTTAACGAGTTCACGGAAATCGACTCGGCCGTCGGCTGTAAAATAAAACAGTATTTTTGAGTTGTCAAATGTGTACTCAACATCCACAAGCTTCATTTCGAGTTTATGAGCCGCAATTTTTTTACAGCAGATTTGAAATGCTTTTTTTTCTTTTTTAGCGTTTTCTTTCATTTTATCCATATCGCTTTCTGTTGCGATACGGATAATCTTTTTTAGCGGCTGTACAATGTTTTCGTCATCAATGCCGCGGTTTTCCATTGCTATTTCGCCGCATTCGACTCCGCGCGAGGTTTCAACGATTACTTTATCGCTGTTTTTCAGAATATTTCCGTCGGGATCAAAATAATATATTTTGCCTACATTTTTAAAACGAACGCCAACTACTTCGGCCATATTAACCTCCGATATAAATATAAAATAGGTGTTTTATCTGCCTGCAGCCGCACGCAGATTTGCACAAAGTGCAGTGACCAAAAGGTTTAAGTTTGCGTTTTGGTCAAGAGCCTGCTGTGCTTTTTTAACTTCACTTAAAAGCGCAGCGAGTTTATTGCGGGTAAGGGACGAACCCAATTTTAAAGCGGCTTCTTTTTGTCCGGAAAGGACACTTTCACCGCCGCACCGTAAAACTGCCGCGTCGCGCAAAACAAGACTTAACTCTGAAAGAATATTTTTCAGCCGCTCCCTGTCGCCGGCAAGTTCTGAAGTAAGAAATAATAAATCTGCTCCGTTTACCGCAGTAATCGCAGATGTGAGTTTAGTCAGGTAATCGATATCGCTTTCGTCTAATTCGAACTTTTCTTCCAAAGTGAAAATTTGAGCACGCGAACGCACAGTGGAAAGCAGAGAAGAGGCACTTTGCGCAGTTAAAATAAAAAGTACGTTTGCGGGCGGTTCTTCAAATACTTTGAGTAAAGCATTTTGAGAAATTTCACTCATATTATGCACGCCCAACAGCAGATAAACCTTATTTTCGGCTTCATTGGGCTTAATATATGCTCCAATCCGTATTTGCCTTATTACATCGATTTTAAAAGCACTCGGATTTTCGTCGCCGTCAATCTTTATAATATCGGGATGGGAACCGCAGTTTGCTTTAATACAGCCCGAACAGCTCCCACAGGGGCGAGTTTGTGGGTTTGTGCATACAGAGGCTTTTGCAAGTGTTTCGCCAAGCTTATTTCTTTGAAGGCTGCCCTCCAAAATAATAGCGTGGGGAAGACGGTTTTGACTGAATGCGGACTGTAGATGTTTTTTTATTTCTTCGTTTAGATTAAGATTTTGTAAATTTAGATTTTTCATACTTTTTCAAAACGGTCAACATTAAGCACAAATATAGTAGAGCCGCCCACGGTAACCTCAATCGGGACAGAGGGATAAATACCGGCATCCATAGTTGTGGCGCTTGGGACAAGCTGTGTGCGGCGTCGGCTTTGTTTTGAAATTACAGAAATGATTTCATCGACTTTATCGTCATCTGCACCGATTAAAAAAGTGGTATTTCCAGCCATTAAAAATCCACCTGTTGTAGCAAGCTTCGTGACGGAAAATCCGCCTTTTGTAAGTGCCGTCGAAACCATGGTGCTGTCGTCATTTGATACTATTGCAAGTATTAGTTTCATAAATGTCCCTCCCTATTGCAACTGACGAAATTAATAGCATAAAATAATTATACATTTTTTATTTTATCACCTTTATTGTTAAAAAGCCATACCTCTTTAAGAACTCAATAACATCTTTTGTTATTTTTTCACCCGGCATAACAACGGGTATTCCGGGTGGGCAGGGGCAGGCGGCCTGTGCCGCGATTTGCCCCAAAGAGCTTTCGAGGGATACGGTGTGTGTTTCCGAAAATACAGCGCCGCGTATGCTTTCTTTCACGGGCGGAAGCGGCGGCAATTCAGGAAACGGGGGCAAAGGCTTATTTATCGGCAGAAGTCCGATTCCTTTTTCCAAACGCATGAAATCGCTTTCGGTATTAAATGGAGTTGCAATAAAAACAATATGAGCCGAGTCCGCAAATTCAGGTTCGACACCCGATTTTCGGAAAATTTCAGCGGCATTTTTACCGTTAAGACCGATTGAAGCTGTATTTAAAGTAATTCTCGTCGGGTCGCAAAGTCCTTTAGATGTAAAAATTCCTCGTTCTTCCGCAAAATTCTTAATTTCGCTTACTCTTTTTTGCAGGGGAATGTATTTGTCTTTGTGATTTTCGAGCCATTCCCGAGATAAATCAAGCGAAGCCATTACAGCATAGTTGGGACTTGTAGAGCCGAAAAGAGCCATTGCATCTTTGGCGTTTTCACTGAAACGCTTGTCCTTAATATTAAGCCAAGCACCGCCGGTCAGAACATTCAGCGTTTTGTGAGCCGAACACGCAGTCATGCTTGCGCCCATAGAAAGCGGATGAAGATTTGGATTTGTAAACATAAGATGTGTTCCGTGTGCATTGTCGACAAGCAGTGGAATATCATATTTTTTACATACTTTAGAAATTGATTCAATATCTAAGATTTCACCGTAATAATTGGGACTTGTCACATAAACGGCTTTTGCTTTCGGGTTTTTCTCGATTGTTGAGATTATATCATTCGGCATAGCCCAGATTGGGTGTAAATCGAGAAGAGCCATTGTATTTACCGCACTTCTGTGGAGTATGCGGGAACAAATAATACTTGAACCGCTCGGCGCGGCAAGATAAAGCATTGCCTGAATACACAGAGTACAGCCGCCCGCAGAAATACACGTGCGGTCTGCGCGAAAAAGTTTTGCGGCAAGTTTTTCCGACTCTAAAATAGCACCGTCAGCCTCAAAAAGGCTGTCTGTATCGGGAAGTTCGGTAAAATCGAGTGTAAGAAGATCATGCGGAAGAGCATTGGGGTTATTTTTATGCCCCGGGGTATGAAACGAGGCTCTTTCTGATTTTTTATGGTTTATAAGCGCTGAATAAAGAGGTGTTGGCATTAAATATCCTCCGTTATACTAAATATGTACTATTATACAATAGTTTAGGTAAAAATTGTAATATAAAAAATCGAAAATATATAATGTGTATTAAAAAACGGTTCTAAAACGATTTCTCCGTACGCATAAAATAGCAGCTTGTTTCTTTGCTAAACTCATTATGCAGCAGCGGAAAGGGAGTGAGAATACCAACATTTAATATAAAAACTAAAAAACCGCACGAAATACGTGCGGTTTGGATAATATTTAGTCTTTTGAATATTCACCTGTCGGAATTTCATCTTCATATATAAAGCTTGCAACGCTTTGCCTGCATTTATCCAAATCGGGGACAAGAACTTTTGCGCGTGTTCCCGAGATTAATACGTCATCACCGTCAAATTCGCCGTCTGCCGGTATGCGGTTTTGACTTATCGGATAGTTTAAATAGGTAGGGGAATTTGTCGCCATATCAAGTATTTCGTTTTTAGTCATATTTGTTGCCATAAGGGGCAGAACATCGTACATAGCTTGGTTGATAGTTCCCAAATCCGCCGATTTAAACTTATTGACAATGCTCGAAAACAATTTACGCTGACGCTGTGTCCTTCCAAAATCGTAGTTATCTTCTTTGTTTCTTATTCGTGCATAGTATAATGCCTGTTTGCCTGTTAATAAGAAATTACCCTCTTTAAGGTTCCGTTTAGGGTCGCCGGAGTTACGGTTGATTAGGTCAGCTTCAATCTGACTAAGTTCTATATTTACACCGCCGAGTTTGTCCACAATTTGGGAAAATGAATCAAAATCTATCAAGACAAAACGGTCAATATCAGTTCCGAAATTAGATTCTATTGTCTTTACGGCAAGCTGAGGGCCGCCAACTGCATACCCTACATTAATTCTGTTATTGCCGTGGCCGGGGATTGCGACGTACAAATCGCGCATAAAAGATGTGAGTTTTAGCTTATTGTGACGTGAGTCTATAGAAACAAGAATCATACTGTCGCTTCTGCCGGGGTCATTGGGCTGATAATCGTCAACACCCATTACAAGTATGTTGGTAATTGCGTCATCGTGGTAAAGACCGCCAAGAAGTCCCGATTTTGCGTTCGTGCCGTTTTCCTGTTTAAATAGGGGGTCGGTATTTGGGTTTGATGCTGTATTTTCGATATAATTAATTCTGCCGAGCATATGGTCTGCATAAATACACCCTGCTCCGACAATAAGTAAAATTATGCTTATGGTTAAAACCACTGTGTTACGAATTAAAACTTTTGTACTTTTTTTAGGCACAATATCATTCCTTATAATTCATGTCTATAATAATTTGATACAATAATATCATTCTGAATATTTAAATGCAATACAATTTTATTGCCGCAACTTTATTATGTATAAAATAAGAGTAATTATAAGTAATAAAAAAAGAAACCGTACGGAAAATTCCGTACGGCATATTTATCAATCGTTATATTCGCCTGTAGGTATGTCATCTTCATAGATAAATGTCGCGACACTGTCCCTGCATTTGTCCAAATTGGGAATGAGTACCGAAGCTCCCACACCGCCGATTGATACCTTATCTGATACATAAGCGTCGTCACCGGGAATACGGCTTTGACTTATCGGATAATTTAAGTATGTAAGAGAGTTTGCCGCCATATCCAGTATTTCGTTTTTTGTCATATTTGTTCCGACAAGCGGAAGAACGTCGTAAAGTGCTTGGTTTATTGTTCCGATATTTGCTGTTTTAAATTTATTTATAAGGCTGGAAAATACTTTGCGTTGACGTTCGGTACGTTCAAAGTCATTTCCTATTGCACGAATACGGGAATAATACAGCGCCTGTTTTCCGGTTAATAAGAAAGTACCCTCTTTAAGGTTCCGTTTGGAGTCACCCGAATATCTGTTGATAAGGTTGGCTTCGCCCTGAGTTATCGTCATATCGACTCCGCCGAGTTTATCGACTATTTGTGAAAATGACGAGTAATCAATCAATACGAAACGGTCGATGTCAACTCCAAAGTTAGCCTCAATGGTTTTAACTGCAAGCTGGGGTCCTCCGGAGGAATAAGCGACGTTCAGTCTGTTGCTGTCTTTACCCGGAATAGCAACATACATATCACGCATGAAAGAAGTAAGCTTAAGCTTTTGGTGGCGTGTATCGATTGATGCGAGAATCATACTGTCGCTTCTGCCGGGGTCGTTGGGCTGGTAGTCGTCAACGCCCATTACAAGTATGTTGGTAATTGCATCGTCGTGATAAAGCCCGCCAAGAAGTCCTGTTTTTGCATTTAAACTGCCGTTTGTTTGGAAAATCGGTGCAGTATTAGTTTTAGTGGACTCATCGCCGATAAAATTAATTCTGCCCAGCATATGGTCGGCGTAAATACAACCTGCTCCTGCAACAAGAAAAACAAGGCTTAAACATAAAATTAAAATATTTTGAATTAACTTCTTTTTTCTTCTTTTTTTGGGATGTTTACTCATCATAATCAGTCCTCATCGGATTTTTTTATATAGTTATAATTATAACATTATACACTTTGATTTAAATAAATTAATTATTAATAAAAATTAATGTTAGCAGTTTTTGGAATTAATCCTGCTCGTCCAAGGTAAGACTGTAGGACGGTAGAAACTCTTTTACAAATAAATCTGCTTCGGGAAGAGCCATTTCTTTCAAAGTTTTTCGCAATGATATTTCCGCTTTGGAAAATTCCGAGCTTCCCGCTCTTTTTTCTTCCACACACTTTATGATAGCGGATAGTTTGTCAGCGGCTTTAATAAGAGGAAGAAGTTCTTTGTCGCCTTCGCCTGTTGCATTCAGTATTGTATTATAGGAAGGCTTTATATCGTCCGGCAGGAAACTTAATAGTTTATTTTTAGCAACTTTTTCGACTTTGCCGTAAGCCGTACGAATTTGCGGATTAAAATACTTAACCGGTGTAGGTAAGTCGCCCGTGAATATTTCCGACGAATCGTGAAAAAGTGCAAGAACAGCGGCACGTTCCGGGTTTACATTTCCACCGAAACGTGTGTTTCTCAATATTGCAAGCGAATGGGCGATTACAGCAGTTTCAAAGCTGTGTTCGGATAAATTTTCATTCCTTGTGTTTCTCATTAAACCCCAGCGGCAGATATACTTCATTCTCGAAATATATGCAAAAAAATGAAACACTTTATTAAGCCCCCTGTTTTCATGTCGAACTTTATAATATTATTATAATCTAATACGGAAAATATATCAAGAAACAGAGTTGTAATTTGGAAATTCCCTTTGTTAAGACAAAACCCTGTGTTATAATATGCTTTAATAGGAAATGGAGGCGATGATTTGACAAACATATTAATCCATAATGAAAAACAAAATTATTACTTAAAATCATTTATGTACGGTTTATTAATATCATTTCTCATCTTTATTCCTTTCATAATTTTCGACAGCGGCTATTTTTTGTTCTACGGTGATTTTAATGTTCAGCAAGTGCCGTTTTACCAAATGTGCCACGACGCAGTGCGGAATTGGGACTTTGGCTGGAGCTTTACAACTGACCTTGGTGCGAATTTTATAGGTTCGTATTCATTTTATCTTTTGGGAAGCCCTTTTTTTTGGCTGACAATACCTTTTCCCAGCCAAGCAGTGCCGTATTTAATGGGGCCGCTTTTGATTTTAAAATTCGCCTGTGCAACTTTAACGGGATTTATTTATTTAAAAAGATATGTCAGAACACCCGATTATGCGGTAGTCGGCGGGATTCTATACGCTTTTTCGGGGTTCTCTGTTTATAATATTTTCTTTAACCATTTTCACGAAGCAATTGTGTTTTTTCCGCTTATGCTGTGGGCGCTTGATGAATATATGTACAAAAGACGCAGGGGAGTTTTTGCTGTAACCGTTTTTGCGTGCTGTTTTGTAAATTATTATTTCTTTGTGGGACAAGTTGTTTTTTGCATTATATATTGGTTTGTCCGTCTTTTTTCGGGAAGTTTCAGAATAACGCTCCGTGATTTTCTTCTACTTTTTTTAGAAGCGGTTTTGGGAGTCATGTGTGCCTGCATATTGTTAATACCAACTGTGTTTGCGGTAATACAAAATCCAAGGGTAAGTAATCCGCCGAACGGCTGGAGCGCACTTTTGTATGACTGGAATCAGCGTTATATCCATATTTTGGAATGCTTCTTTTTTCCGCCCGATATCCCCGCAAGACCCAATTTCACACCTAAATCGGAGGCGAAGTGGGCATCGCTGGGTGCATGGCTTCCGCTTTTCAGCATGACGGGAGTAATCGGATTTTTAAGAATGAGAAAAAGCCACTGGCTGAAAAAAGTACTCGGCATCTTATTTTTTATGGCTTTCGTACCCATATTAAATTCGGCATTTCAGCTTTTTAACGCATCGTATTATGCGCGGTGGTTCTATATGCTTACTCTTATGATGAGTTTGGCGACTGTAATTTCGCTTGACAGAGAATGTATAAAATGGAAAAGCTCTATCAAATGGACTTTGGGAATAACACTGGGAATAGCGCTGCCGATTGGACTTATGGTTCAGACTACAGAGCAGGACGGCAAAGAGATAACGACAATAGGACTTGAAGAGTACCCAACAAGATTTTGGACTTATGTCGCAATTGCGCTTTTAAGCCTTACTCTTTTGACGATTATATTTAAGTTTTATAAGCGCGATAAAAAGCTCTTTATAAAAAGGTGTTTCGGTTCAATTGCGGCAATTTCCGTTTTATATGCGCTTTTTTTCATAGCTTTGGGAAAAACACAGAGCGAAGATGTGCGAAAGTATATGATTCCATATTCATTAAACGGAGGAGCGGATATCGACCTTCCGGATACTAAAAACTGCCGAATAGACGTTTACGACGGAATGGACAACCAGGCTATGTTTTGGCAGATACCGACTATTCAGGCGTTCCACAGCATAGTGCCAGGTTCGGTAATGGAATTTTACCCGTCAATCGGAGTTCAGCGAGACGTTGGCTCACGCCCCGAAGTTAAGTATTACGGACTTAGGGGGCTTACAAGCTGCCGCTGGCTTTTTGACCCAATCGCAGAGGGGGAGGATTTTGCCGACGCAGAAAATAACCATCAGCCTCGAATGCCTGGTTGGAGCTACTATGCTTCCCAAAACGGATGTAATATTTATAAGAATGATTACTACATTCCAATGGGCTTTTCGTACGATTACTACATTACAAGGGACGAGTACGAACAGACGAGTAAAGAAGCGCGAAATCTTCTTTTGCTAAAAACACTTGTTATTGAAAATGAGGACGAGAAAAAATATGCGGACATTTTGAAACATTACGACGAATATGAGTTTGCCGAATGTACAAGCGGGGCATATTTCAGCGACTGCCTTGATAGGAAAGAAAAGTCCTGCTTTTATTTCAATCGAGGAAAATCGTCTTTCACCGCAAGGTTTGCATCTGAAAAGGACAGGCTTGTGTTTTTCAGCGTACCTTGGGAACAAGGTTGGACAGCGTGGGTAAATGGGAAGCCTGCGGAAATTATTAAAGCCAATGTTGGATTTATGGCGGTAAAAGTGCCGAAAGGCACAGCTGAAATAAGATTTGAATACAAAACCCCGGGACTTAATATAGGGGCATTGGTTTCGCTTTTGGGTGTTTTAATTCTTGCTATCTATGTTTCGGTAATTAAAATATATGATAAAAAACATCCGCACAAAAGAAAAACTTACAGGATAAAGTACAAATGTGTTAATGGAAATGAAACAAAAGATACACAACGCTGACCTGCGGTAAGGGAGGTAAAATTATGCCGACGGTTTATTTGGTTATCCCCTGCTACAACGAAGAGGAAGTGCTTCCGGAAACGGTAAAAAGACTTACCAAAAAAATGAATGAAATGATAGATTCCAAACTTGCCGATAAAAAAAGCCGCATCCTTTTTGTGGATGACGGCAGCCGCGACAAAACATGGGAACTGATTAGCGCTTACTGTGATGAAAACGTACTTGTAAGCGGTATTAAGCTTGCTCATAACAGAGGACATCAAAATGCGCTTTTGGCGGGACTTATGACGGCGATGGAATCCTGCGAGTGTGCAATAAGTCTTGATGCTGATTTACAGGACGACATTGAAGTTTTGGACGAGTTTGTACAAAAATATACCGAAGGCTGCGACATAGTTTACGGAGTCCGAAAAAATCGTGAAACCGACACATTTTTTAAGCGAACTTCAGCACAGGGCTTTTATAAATTTATGGAGCTTCTCGGCGTTGATGTTGTGTATAACCACGCGGATTACAGACTTATGAGCCGCCGCGCACTTGAAGCATTAAGCGAATATAAAGAAATAAACCTGTTTTTGCGCGGGATAATTCCTCTTATAGGGTACAGAAGTGATTATGTTTATTATGAGCGCCACGAAAGATTTGCGGGCGAGTCAAAATATCCGCTTAAAAAAATGATATCTTTTGCGCTTGACGGAATAACATCATTCAGTGTGAAACCTTTAAAAATAATTTCAAACTTAGGACTTCTTGTATCGGCACTTAGTGTAATAGGTCTTATTTATGCTCTGGTTTCTTATTTTTCGGGAAGTGCGGTTGCGGGTTGGACTGCGATTATATGCTCCATTTGGCTTATTGCGGGGCTGCAGTTTTTGTGCCTCGGTGCCGTAGGAGGATATGTAGGGAAAATTTACAGCGAAGTAAAAGCGCGCCCGCGTTACAAAATAGAAGAATATAAAAAGTAATCTTACGACAATGTAAGCCAAATAAAAGCATGAAAGCCCTGTATTTCCCCGGAAATTTATTTTAGAATCAGACGGGTTTCTCCGGGATTAAGGCATAAAAGCTTTGATGCTATACGTGGGTGTTTGAGCTGTCGGCGCACCATATCCCGAAGGACTTGACCGTTATGGTAACCGTGAACCACACGAACTTCTTTAATGTTTTTATCTGCACGGCTTAAAAGCTGTTCCAAATCACGTTTTGCTTCCCTTGAAGTCATACCGTGAATATCCACTTCCAAAATATCTCCGTTTCTCGATTGCAGCATTGTATTCACCAGCCAAATTAGATTTTAAAACTATTATACTGCTTTTTATATTAAATGAAAATAAAATTGGTACTAACAACCTCGAATTTATGATATAATTAATTAAATAGGAGGGATTACGTTGAAGGTTGTAGAACTTCGCAATGTTTTTACAAGCTGTAATGATACTTTAATTGAAATCAAAGATGATTTTATTTATTATGCAGAAGAGAAAAAAGAGGAAGGCCACAACAACCTCTTTATTTTGGAATATAACAGAGATACTAAACGAGAACGCATACTTTCCAACTACTTTTTGAAAAGTACAAATTATATAAAACACTTTTTCAGCTTTCAGGGCGAAATTTTGATTATAATGGAAAGCGGCGAAAGTGAAGTTACCGTATTAAGCATTGACAAACATACTGGTGAAGAAAAGAATACGGCGAAACTCAGCTTTATCGGAAATATGTCGCAATGCTGCGCTCTTGACAGAAGTCACTTGATAATTTATACCGAACAAAACGAAAAGCACCGCAGTCAGTTTGAGGAATACGAAAAGCTGACAGGCAGGGATAAAATAGTATATCTTTTTGATTTGAATGACGGGGCATATTATTACCTCTGCGACCCGCGCTTCAGCGGTGAAGACGGGGCAAGATTTATTACATATGACAAAGACGGTGAAAGTCAGCTTTTGGTGCTTCAGCCGCACAAAACGGAAGAAGATAAAGCAAAAGCCTATGAGGATCGCCGCTGGGTAGGGGATAATGTAAACGACAATGTTTGGGTATGCTCTCTTTCCGCATTTATTGATTCCGTAAAATTAGGCGAAGAGTGCGCTCCGCTTGAACTTGTTTTGTGTGCTGGTACATGTGGAATGGTTCGCTATGTAGGCATGAATGAGAAACAGATATATTTCAGAGCCAAATATTTTCCTACAAATGACCAAAGATTGTGCTCTTATAATATACATACGGGTAAAAAGTCGGTAGTAACTGAACTTAATTTGGAAGAAGATAAAGAAAAATTATCTCAGTTTTATATTGACGTAAATTCCTCAAAAGCCTACAGTATTACAACGGAAGTCGATGAAGACTATCAGGTTGACGGAGTTTGGAATTCATCAGTACACTCAATTTACAGCAGGGAACTCGGTGATTTTGTTGCGTGTATAGATGACCGTTATATAATTGCGAGATATGTACTTTCGGACGATAAAGATTCATTTGAGTTTAACTCTATTTACGATATTGCGACGGGCGAACAGAAAAGCTATGAGTGCAAATGTCTGGTTAAAGGTGATACGGTGGTACTGTATTAGAGATGATTGTTAATTTAGAAAGAAAAAGGGCAGTACCCTGACATTTTTATGGAAAAACAGTCACAATACAAATATTATAAAATCTGGGATTACAGCATTTAAGCTTGTAATCCCTTGCTTTTTGCCTAAAACACACTATTATATTTACAATTAAACTTAAAAAAAGTGACCGGATATAAAAATCCGATCACCCAACTTTACTTAGTCCATGATTCGACATGATAAATTAAAATGTATAATGAATACAATCCTTGTATTCTTTAAAAATCTTACGATTCAATTCATCGCCGCCGTCCACATTTGCACTGTAAAATACAGGCGGAGTTTTCACACCGCTCTCAATGAGCTTTTGTGCGGTTGCAGCTGATATTGAATTTAATATTGTTGCTCCTATGACAGTAGAAGTGGGGCTTACTTTTTGCTCCATACCATCAATTTCTACACATGCATCGCCTTTTACACCATGATTGTCAATGACGATGTCAGACACTTCATACAATTTTTTACCGGAAGAATGACGTGAAGTTACACTCTTGGAATAACTCATGTTAGTTACGCAGATAACAGATGCACCCTGTTTTTTAGCTTCCAATGCAACTTCTATTGTCACCGGGTTTCTGCCCGATACCGAATGAACAATCAGCACATCTCCCTGTTTAAACGAAGTCTTCTGTGCAAGAAGTGTACCATAGCCTTCAAGGCGTTCCATTCGGCTTGTGTGGGTAATCGGAAATGTATCAAGCATTACTTCTCTTCCGAAAATCGGATTGATTACTACAAGACCTCCTGCGCGGTAAAACATTTCTTGCGTAAGTATTCCTGCATGGCTTGCACCGAAAATGTAAATTGATTTTTTGGCAAGAACAGCTTTAGTTAATAAATCAACTGACTGTTCCATTGATGATACTTCGTCTTTTTCTACTATATCAATTAATCGACGTATTTCAGAAATATATTTAAAAACCATTTATGCAGCCACCCCGAAAAGTTTTGCTATTAAGTTAGCAATGATACCAAAGAATGATAAGTCGTTTCCGCCGAAAATAAGCATCCAGTTTTGAATAGTGTGAGAATACATAGCGGCAGATATTCCGACTAAAGCGACCATAAAAAATGATGCAACCGCAGTTCCGATAATACATCCGCGAACACCGCCCTGGCCTTCGGCTATAACAGCGGCAGCTCCACATTCAAAGAAAGATGTAATTACAAGCGGAATAATTATTACCTTAAATACACCCGTCATATTGCAGATTCCAACAAGAATTGTTGAAGTTATCATAGCTGTAACAAAACCTACCAAAACTGCGTTTGGCTTGTAGTTGAAAATAATAGGGCAGTCGAAAGCAGGAAGTGCGTTAGGAACCAGCTTGTCCGATATACCCTTAAATGCAGGAACAATCTGATTAATAAGCATACGTACGCCTTGCAGCATTATGATAAGACCTGCGCCAAAATTAAGACCTTGGTTTACAGCAACCATAAAGAAATTTTGACCTTCCGGAACTGAGGACGGAATAGAAATTCCGATAATGGCAAGCATGATAAATATAACCATTGCACCGGTGATTGAAATTTCTCTGAAAAATGAAAGTCCCTTTGGAAGTTTCAAATCTTCAGTGGATTTTTCCTTGTTTCCTACTTTGCTGGAAACGAAACCGGCTACGAGACTGAGTATTCCTGTCGGATGGCCGATTGTAAAGGAATCGTCATTAGTAACGGCAAAAACATATTTTCTTAAAATCCAAGGCATTACCGACCAATAAACCGCTGAAAATACGGCACTTAAACCAATGAGCAAAGCTCCGTGAAGTCCGGCTTCAACGCCTGCGGCAACAAATACGAACGGGAACCACCACAGCATGTGACCGGTCAGGAATATTGTTTTTATCGGAGTGAAACGAGCTATAAGCAGGTGAAGTGCAAGACCTATGAACATTGCGAGTCCGACATCACCGCCATATGTTCCTGTAAATGTAACATCATTCAGCCCTTCAGCCGCTTGAGCACCCGAAAGAGCCTGAAAAGCTTGATTTATAGGAAGAATTGAATTTACAAGCATTGATACGCCTGCATTTAAAATAATCATTCCAAACGCAGCAAGCAAAGTTCCTTTGATAACTTCGGAAAAGCTTTTTTTCTGGAGTAATAACCCAAGCATGGCTATAAGCCCAAGTAAGACCGGTGGATTACGCAATATATTTGCGGTAATAAATTCCATCATAAACTATACCCTCCTATTTCCAACATATCATTTTCTCTCACTTAAGAATTTTTGGAATACTTCTTTTACTTCTGCTAAATCCATATATTTTTTTACGGTGTAAATAGGGAAATTGCAGGATTCCTTAAGCTCACTTGCCAATTCCGCACTTGTAAATATGGCATCACAGTCAGCTCCGCGTGCAGAATTAATATCTGTTGTTTCAACATCGCAATCGATACCCAGCTGTTTGCAAACCTTATCAATACTCATTTTTAAAATCATGGATGAACCACAACCAAAACCACAAACTGCATATACTTTCATTTGTTACACCCCCTTTATATTAATGTTTTTTATGAATTAAACCACCATTACTCCTAAATGTAAATACGATATGATTCAATCTTAAGTAATCAATAATTATTTATTAACTTAAGAATATCGTCAGGATTTCCCTTTCTGAAAATTTCTATATTCTTTCGTTCACACAAGACATCTGAAAGATTGGCAAGTGCGTCAAGATGTGTTGTTGTATCTACGGCAGAAAGAACTAAAAATACATTGGTGGGTTTACCAACCAGGTCAACATCTTCACGAACAATCAACAGCGACATTGCAAGTTTGTTTACGCCGGCTGACGGACTTGCATGCGGCAGTGCGAAATAATCGTCAAGTACGATATATGGACCGTGAGTGTTAACACTTTCTATCATTGCATCTACATAACTTTGCTTAATTGAATTGTCATCTATAAGTGGTTTAGAAGCAAGTTTTATAGCGTCCTGCCAGCTGTCAACATTTTGTACAATATTTATTCTGTCTTTAGTTATTAAATCTTTGAGCATGGGGTTGTTTCTCTCCTTGTCTTTTTCTCTGGTAGGATAAATTAAAGCTGCCAGGTCATTTTTAAGTTGGTTTTCGTTAATAATATCAGCATTTTTTTTAATAACTTGAATAAGCAGTTCAACGTCAAAATTGTAAGTAAAGCCCGAAAAGTCAATAAGCTTATTCATAATTCGCTGAATGTCGGGTTTTGTTAACAGCGGATTTACAACAATAGTATTATCGTAACCGGGAATTTCAATTGTGGAAATAATATAGTCATAATAACCGTCGTAGTCGGCAAGCCGGCTTACCGCAATGGTATCCACCACTTCAATAAACGGGATATAGTTGTAAAGCTGAATTTGAATAGTTTTACTTATCATCAAACCGTTGGGGCACACAAGGAGAACTCTGTTTTTCCTTAATCCATTGTTTTTGTTCCCGATAAGATATCCGCCAAAATATGCTGTAATAAAGCCTATTTCTTCATCACGCATACCTGAAAACTGTGGAAATTCCGACTCACACTCAATAATGATAGATTTAATTATTTTAAAAAGTGCGGAATTATTGAGGTTTATATCTTCAAGACCCGGGTTGCTTACCGGAAAGTGATACTTAATGCGGTAATATGAAGAAAGCAGATGATGTTTGATGTTTT